>OGGR01000003.1_pt1 | contig 302592 bp, 278 predicted proteins | sample 1571321 | NCBI WGS metagenome assembly OGGR01 (sample SAMEA2582048, study PRJEB24529) | metagenome | biome: Human gut stool | place: China | collected 2011 | reverse complement strand
CAACATGGCTCTCGGCGGCCAGATGCATCACGGCATCCGGCTGGTGCAGGGCAAATACCCGATCCAGCTCGGCGCGGTTGCAGATATCCACCTGCTCAAACGCATAACGCTCGCTTGTCGATACATCGGCCAGGGATTCCAGATTGCCAGCATAGGTGAGTTTATCAAGATTGATAACAGAATCCTGGGTATCGCGGATGATATGGCGAATAACTGCAGAGCCAATAAAACCGGCACCTCCGGTGACCAATATTTTCATAACATAAACCCTTTTCATTTAAAGATAACAAAAACGCCTACATAGCGCATATTATGGCAATTCCCTACAGGGGTTATTTATATCAGTACAGTGATGCAATAGGATAAAAGGCGATTATTAACCAAATCACATCAGGCTCGACCTAAAACAGCTAGAGAGTGCATACATCTGACTCTGGCAACATTAAAAATCAATCTGAGAGCATAATTTAACAGATAGTTTAAGCGCCTTTTTACGCGCCCCTTCAGCCAACCTCATGCGGATACTTGGATCGACAATTAACTGATGTAAAGCTTGTTGCCAATGAGAAATTTCATTCTCCAACAGAAGTCCATCGACGCCAGAATCGACAAGATTGGCATAGGGAGTTACATTACTAAAAATCCCCGCGGCCCCTAGACGGACAGAATCATAAAACTTGGTAGGGGAACGAGCCTGATTAAAATCACCATCTAATAAAGGAGCCAAAAAAATATCACCAGGATGGGTTCTAGTATAATGCAGATAGTTTTCCCAGTTCATCGGATGTAATACACTAACTCGCGGTAGATTTCGATAAAGCTGATTAACATCATGATCTCCAAATATCTCAAAACTCACCTTAGTATACTTTTCAAGAATTGGCTGAATCACCTTGTGTAACCAGATTTTCTCATCTCGGTGCGATGCAGTCCCGTGATAAACTATACGCACCCCATTCACAGACTCTAGTAATCCATTGTAAGCCTTTGGCTCGACGAGAATTGGTTGTAGGTGAGCATACTTAAGAGCCAGATGGTAACTAGAAACCCATAAACGATGGCAATGTTTGCGCAGCCACCCATACTGGGCCCGTCCCTGACGCAGCAAACGACGCCGATAGTCAGCTGGCTGATCTGCAAGGGCGGCAGGATCAAGTAGGTCATCATCAATAAACCAGACAAAGCGAACGCCTTGTTGATGTGCACTAAAAAATACCTGCCATTGATGTGAAACAAAACGTATCAACACTACTTTGTCACCAGCCATAGGCCTATAGGCCGGAGTCGGAGGACAGCTACTGTCAACCAGAACTATTTCAAGTTCTGGTGTGCGAGCAAAAAAAGCAGCCATGAAATAATGCAGTGTTGGACTTTGTCCCTGATGTACGAGCAACAATCGTGAATGTGGTACCGGTGCATCATCGAATCGAGGTAATGATTTAAGAGGGCGGTGTAATATGGAGTGTATCATTACACTAGCCTCACGCATTCAAGCTGTAATTTTTGACAGCAACAAAATACAAATGGATGACCTTCCGAGTTAAATATATGGACGCCAGCAACATTACAATATTCCCATGTGTAACATCTATATTTTTAAAGAAAAATCTTCGCGCAACTGAGTAAGATTGTGATTGTAAAATGGGTCTCGCAATAGTTTATTGCCCCATTTTTTCCGCATGTACTCAACCTCATATTTAAACCGTTTTTTTTTATCCGGTGAATCATCACTCCCTCGGCTAAGGGATTCATGATGAATCATTTCTGCGAATGGTGTCCATAAATTACGATAACCAGCCTCACGGACTTTTAAGCAAAAATCAACATCATTAAATGCAACAGCTAATCGTGACTCGAAACCCTCGACAGCAAGATAAATTGATTTCCTTACGAGTAATACAGCTCCAGTCACTGCAGAATAATTTTGCACCAGACTCAACCTGGAATGATAACCATGATGGTGACCTGCATAATACTTATGACTATGACCAGCAACCCCACCAATACCTAAGACTACACCAGCATGTTGAATACGTCCGTCAGGGTAATATAACTTGGCCCCTACACAACCAATATCAGGTCTACTCACCTGACGAACCATTTCAGATAACCAACTGGCATGCATAAATTCGATATCATTGTTAATCAAACCAATGATAGATCCATTGGCATTAGCGACGCCAAGGTTCATCATAGCGGAATAGTTAAAGTCGCAATCATAATTGATGACCTTGACTCCGTGTTGCTTATCTAACCCAGATAAATATTGCAGTGTGCACAAGCAATTACTCTGATTATTTATAATCAAAACTTCATACTGACGATAGTCAGTGATTGTTCGTAAGGTATCTATGCAGCGACGCAATAAATCAACCCGATCACGGGTTGGAATTATTAAGGTAACCAAGGGTGCAGGTTCAGGCAAAGGCCAAGTAACTCGATAGCAATTATTGATGGCCATATCTGTTACATCAGGCTCAACATGATTATGATTAAAATATTCACGCAGGGCACGTAAACCGGCAGAGGTTGTATAACTCTTCTGGTTAGCTGAGAGGGCCGTTGAACCCGGCACTGCCCGCCAGTGATACAACACATGGGGTACATGTACAATCTGATGATCAGCTAATAGAGCAATAATACGTAAAAACAGATCATAATCCTGACTCCCCTCAACCCCTGTTCTGAACCCTCCTACTTGCTCGACCAGTTCCCTACGAATAATAGTAAAGTGAGTGATATAGTTGTGGGAATAGAAAAGGTCTCGATTCCAATCCGATTTAAAGTGAGGTGAATAACGTTGATCATCCTGACTAATCTTGTCTTCATCAGAATAAAATAATTGTGCTGACGGATGACTGCTAATTGCTTCATCCATGAGCTGTAAAGCATAGGGTGATAACAGATCATCATGGTCGATAAGACCAATATACTCTCCAGTTGCCAAGGATAAAGCGGAATTACTTGCTCTTGATATATGGCCATTATGGGTCCGGCATACTAATACAATACGGGCATCTGCAGCGCAGTATTGTTCCAGTAACTCGATTACTGCTGGATCCGTTGAAGCATCATCAGCAATACATAGTTGCCAGTTACCACAACTTTGTGCCAAAACGGAATCGAGGCATGCACGAAGCAATCGGACGTCAGAGTTCCACGTAGCTAACAACAAGCTAAAGCGCGGCATATCGCTTGGACCAAGCCCTGTGGAAGGGGGTGACTTTGTCACGTGAGTCGCCAAATCATGTTTAGCCAACCACTTTTGATAATCCTGTTGTGCCTGCGGGGGATTCACAACATCGCAGTATTGCTGATAACAAGTTACCAATGACACGGGCAACTCTGCACAATTAAGCTTTTTTTGCATCAGTTGCCTGGCTCGACGAGTGCTCAGTTTGACCAGACTAAAATGCTGTAAAGTAAAGGCTTGCGCTACTGCGCTCGGTGCAAGCCGTATCCGCTTGGGTGGTGTGGCGAAATAGACGATCCGCTTGACCAACCTGTCACGTCCCACTTGTAGCTCAACGCACTCCTCTGCATTAAACCCCAAACCAGAATCAACATAGAGCTTGGCAATCGCCACACCTTGCTCCGCAACCAGATGCAGATTGACCATATACCAGCCACACGGCTTGATACGACCAAGTCGTAGCTGAAATGATGAGTCACTCCCATCAGCTTGCCACCGCTGACCAGTAGCGATTAAACCCTCGTCACTAGCCAAGCAACCTTCCTCTTCCTCTAATCTATAGAGTTCGCACTCAGGTTTTAACCTTGGATTGGAAAATGGCACAAGCCAGCACCATATATTATTTAACACTGATAACATCGGAGTTAGCTCGGAATTATAACCATGTAAATTATTTTAAAATCCACAATGCTTTTTCAAAAAAACATCTATTATGATTCACTAAATTCATCTTGGTTTATAGTAGATAAATATAGTTCATAGGAATGGTGAAGCTATTATTGAAAAACAGGCACATCTAGAAAATAGAAACAAAACAATTCAGGGTAAATATATCAAGGATGACTTATATAACAGTAGGGCGACAGAGATGATTCGCTATCGTTTAGTAAGAAGTTTATTTTTTTGAAACCCAGTATTTATGGTGCTCCGTTGATTGAATTTCTTTTATTTCACTACTGACTATTCGCTCTGCTTTACGTACATCTTTTACAAATTTGGTAAAGTCGCCATTCACCAAGTCAATAGCTACCTCATCGAAGTGAGACCAAGCCACATCACCAAACTTGACATGTTTTTCAATCATCTTGGCTCCGGCGGCAACAGCCATCATCGAGCAAAGGCTACCTATATCATGGCTGGAGAAACCAGGAATAATTCTCGGCTCATTCTTGGCAAGATTATAATAATGCCTTATGACACCGATCTGAGTATCTTCAGTTGGTGTTGGATATGCTGAGGTGCATTGCAGCAGATAGATACTTCTCGCTTTTTTAAAGTGTTCCAGAATAAATCTCTCATAAGCCTCATCGGTATAACCAGTAGAGATCACTACATCTTTGGTAAAATCTGAGGCAACGGCAGCCAAGTAATCTTTATGCTCGGATATAGTTGACGGCAGCTTAATCATGTCTGGATCGAATTGCCGAATGAAGTCATAAGAGGGCATATCCAGGATGGAGGCAAACCAACCTATGCCAATCTCTTTACAGAAGGTATCGACAAAGGAAAATTGCTCTCGATTGAGTTCAATGCCATGGCGATATTCCCTGAACGTGGTACCGAAAGGGGAGTTGTACGGTGAGTCCAGTTTCTCTTTACTATAGAAGCTTTCGACATCACGCTTCTGCAGCTTGATATAGTCGGCCCCGGCCTGCTTGGCGGCCACAATCATCGACTTCAACCGATCCATATCACCAAAGTGGTTAGTGGTGATCTCAGCGATCACTTTCACCCCATATTGCGACGGTGGATTATTAACCAGGGTATGCTTGGACAACGCTACACCACGATGGCGAGCGGTAAACACTTGGTTAAATGCTTCTACAGAATAGACACTATATGGTTTATTGCCAACATGGTTAACGTTGATATTGAGGCGTGCCTTCTCAGCCAACAGCATCTGCAATAGTTGCTCTTGACTGCTGATGATCCGCTCTTGATATTCGGGTTCGGCGTGCAAGGCTGCGCTGGGGATCTTGCTGGTAAAGCCACCCTTAATTGTAAAATCAAAACCAAGCAGATAAACATTCTTGGTTTCATTTTGCAGTTTGGCAATCTGATTGGCAATTTTAAGTGCCGTTACAACAATCGCACTTTCAATATGAATGATGTCAGAAAAGAACCGTTGAATCAAAAAATCTGCCGACTCAGGGGTATAGGGTATAAATTCTGCAGGTAAATGCTCAACGCCATCCGGAAGATGGCGATCGGAGATATATAACTTACACTGTGGCGCTTGTTCATCAAAAATATCGAGAACCCAACCATGGTGAAATACTGCGACATCACCCGGATAGATAAGCTCAGAATCATTGGTATTGATAACAATACAGTGTTTCAGCAGTGAGAGGTCAATCTGGTCAACGCTGGGCCCTTTACCAATGATGACGATATCACGCCCCTGCTTTTGCGAGACAACCTGTTTTAGTACCTTATTCATGCCAGCACCTCATGCCGCGTTTTGATCTTGATCTTGTATTTCTGGGTTGGGAACAGCAACTGTCCCTGATAGGGTTCACCATCGACCAGCGCTTCACAGCCATGTTCCAAAGCGAAATTAAGGCCAGGCAGAATATCCCAGCAATTCACCCCTTTGATATTCTCAAAGCTGGCATAGGCACCGCGCACGGCGGCCAGCATGTTATACATGGAGCAGCCAATGATGCGGTATTCAAAACCCTCTTCCAGTTGCAGCAAATCCTGTTTGGTGAGGGAAGAAGAGAGACCCCGAATGCGGGAGCGGTGATGTGTCATCGACATACCGGTGATATGCAGATCATTCAACTCAGGCAAGTAGATGCAGGACTCTTGATGCACGCCCTCGGTGTAGATACTAATGCCAATGCCCCACTCCTTAAGACCTGATACAAAATTCTCCGTGCCATCAATAGGGTCAAGAACAACGTAGTTACCCCGTTCGTTCCAGATAACATCTGTAAACGGTGCCATTTCCTCTGAGATTAGCTGATGGTTTGGCAAAGCGTTTTCCAGATAAGTCAAAACCAACTCTTGTACCAGCAGGTCTCCTTTACTAACGTAACTGCAGTCAGGCTTTTGTGAAAAATTAGAGCGAAGAGAAATGATTTTATCCTGTTGGGCTGACAGCAATGCTACCAATTCTTTAGAGATATTCACTGACTAACTCCGGATTATTTTCAATGATGTTTTTAACCACTTCGAAATCGAAACGATCATCAATATCCAATCCACATTTTCTATTGGTTTCTACGGCATAGACTGAACGGCCTAAAAAATCAGGTCCAAAATCATTGTCTTTAAAGCGGAATACATCTGTGCTAAACACTTTATATTCAGGTCGCATATCCTGTCGGCGCATCATGGATTTACCTAAATCATCAAAGGCTGGTGTGATAACACCATCTTCAAGATGATAAAGCCTGTTTTCCGCTCGAACTACAGTTCTTGCTGCGGTAGCTTGTGGATTGGACTTCAAAATATCGATGCATTGTTCAACGTCAGAAACTGAGCGAAAAACGAATGTTGGGCGGAGCCACACCAGAATATCAGGCTCAGGGATGTTATGTTCTGCAAACTTAACGCGTAAATCAGCAAGAATATGCTCTTCCATTGCTGTATCTGCTGCTGCTTCGCTTGAGCGAAGGAAGGGCACTTCTGCACCATACTTACAAGCAATCTCTGCATACTCTTCATTATCTGTTGAACAGATGACTTTTGTTACATCAGCGAGTTTTTTTGCAAATTCAATGCTATATGCCAGTAATGGCTTTCCTGCAATTTCGCGGATGTTTTTGTTAGGGAGTCCTTTTGAACCAGAACGTGCAGGTATAACAACATAAACCATCAGTTTATATCCTATTTATTGTCAATTGAGTTGAAATATTGTTGTAGCATTTTTTTGGCAATAATTTTTGGAGTGACCGAGTAATCGACACAGTCTTGGGCTTTATCTGTTGGCTCAAAATCTATAATATCTTTTTGGTTTATTTTAATGGAGTTATTGTGTATATGAGCTAAATCTGCAGCACTCCAGATGTTTGAATTATGAGTGACGCCATATCGATTTCCCATTCTATCAATATGCATTGAACCAGCACCATGGTTAGCCAAGAACACATCTATAAACTGTGTTATTTTCAGCTTTTCCTCAGTGGTTAATCCAATTATTGAATGATATGATACATTATCATATTTGAGTGATTTTTTAATGGCTTCCGAAATATAATTATCGCTCTCAATTTGTTTTATATCGCCTTCTGATTTTTTAAGCGGAGATGTCCATCCATCAATAATAACACCAACACTATCGAACATAGTACAAAATATATTAATTGTTCTAGAAATTTCTTCCTCTTGATTAATCAATTTTCTTTTCTGACTTGTTATTCCGAACCATAGTCGAACAGTACATTGATTGAGTTCTTTACAAATCTTACCTACAAAGTCAGAATGAGGAATGGTTAAGTTATTGTTTCTGATGGTTAAATCAAAGTCCGCAAAAAGATCACGATATACGGATTCCTTCGCAGAGTGAGTAATTTGGTGTCCTGCAAGTATTGAAAAACCGGGTTTATTTAGATGTGATGTAAAGTCATCATCATTTAAAATGAGCTCATTGATTTTATTATTAACAAGCTTGCTCGGTCTGAAGAAAGATTTTCCTTCATGTAGAGTAAGTAAGGGTATTTTTTCTAACAACCCTCGTTCATTTAGTAAGTGCAAGCCTAATGAAATGTCATAGTTATAATGGTATGGCCTATTGTGCATTGCGAAAACACTATTCAAGCCACCAATCTTTTTGTTATATGAGAGGGTTGAGTTTTCTATATTTTTATGCCATTCATTTTTGTCTATCCCAATGGAGAGGAAATGATGAAAATCCAATTTAGGAATGTACAGAGCATCACAAAATGAAAAGTGTTGTACTATATAAAAAACATCGCCATTACTAATAAAACGTAAGTAATTAAAAGGGGCTATATAGAAACTACAGTCACAGTAAGCAACTGTATTTATATGGATAGGTGATGGAACCTTAATAACACCATTTATCAATGAACTTTCAACAATGTTGGGGCCAAAGTCAAATGAGCTTGCGTACTCAATAAATTTTAATATATTATTTCTGGTTTTCTGTGGTATCCAATACGCTTTGGTTAATTCATGTAAACTATTTCCTATATATTTATAGGGGGAGTTTTTTAACAACTCAAGTTCTTTGCCGATAATTAATTCTGGGTTGTTATTTAAATGAGCATCATTCAGTTTATCTAATAACGGCCAGTTTATTTCGCTCGCAACATCAATAATTGAGAACGAAATTTCAATTACGATTTCATTACAACAGTAAATGATGATTTTTGCGTCTGAATTAAGTGTGAAATTAAATCCACACTTAATCGGCGGCAATATTTCGTCGCTGTTTTTAGTAAAGTGAGCAACAACATCTCCACGGCAGACATTTAAATATTCTTGTAACTCAGTGTCCGGGTAAATAATTTTTATGCGAAATTCATTGGCTTTTGTTGAGAAAATCCAACCAGAGAAAACAAATGAGTCTGAATAGACGAAATTTTCGACTGGCGCATCGATATGATATTTAATGAAAGTATCATTAAAAGAGTTCTTTTTAACTGTGATATATTTCATATGAAGCCTTAAATCGAAAAATCTTCTCGGTCTTGGGTAAGGTTCTGACTATAGAAAGGATCCCGATCCAGATGTTTGCCCCACTTGGTTTTCATAAAGTTCACTTCTCTAGCAAAGCGGGCTATTTTCTCTGGTGAATCTTCGGCCCCTCGACTGATAGATTCATAGTGATACAGCTCGGCATAAGGCGTCCAAAGATTGCGATAACCCGCCTCACGGACTTTTAGGCAAAAGTCCACATCATTAAAGGCAACATGCAGATTCTCTTCATCCAGCCCGGCTACTTCATCATAAATTTCTTTACGAATAAGCAGGCAGGCCGCCGTGACAGCCGATAGAGTTTGCGTCAGTAACAAACGACTGAAATAACCTGGATGGTGGCGAGGATACTGTTTATGAGAGTGTCCCCCTACCCCACCAATACCGAGGATCACACCACCGTGCTGCAAGGTATCATTGCTGTAATAAAGTTTGGCCCCCACACAACCGATCTCCGGTCGCAGGCAGTGGCTTACCATCTCGGTCAACCAATCCGGATTGATCACCTCGACATCATTATTGACCAGACCAACGATGGAACCCTTAGCGTAACGGGCACCAAAGTTGTTGATGGCCGAGTAGTTAAAGGGGTGGTCATAGCGCAATACTTTGACCCGGCTGTCTTCCTGCTGGATCTGGGCAAAGAAATCGAGAGTCTCCTGCTCGACGCTGCCATTATCGAGAATGAGGATCTCGAAATGGGTATAGGTACTGCGTTCGATGATGCTGCGTACCGCTGTTTCGGTCAGGGCGCGGCGATCCCGGGTCGGTATAAGCAAACTGACCAGAGGAGCCGGTTCGGGGATGGGATAACGCACCCGATAGGTATTGGGTACCAAGCCCGACTCCACCGTGACGCCCGGTTGCTGCTTGGCAAAATAGTCCCGTAGCGCTTTAATCCCTGCATCCGTGGTATAGCTTTTCTCGCCGGAAGCCAGTGCTGTGGAGCCCTCAATGGTACGCCAGTGGTAGAGCACACGGGGAATATGAACTATCTGCTCTGCCGCTACATGGGGCAGGCAACGCAGCAGCAGATCCTGATCTTGGCTTCCTTCTACCCCCAAGCGGAACCCACCGATCTGTTGCAGCAGGGAGCGGCGATAGAGACCGAGGTGAGAGACGTAGTTTTGCGAGAAGAACAAATCAGGGTTCCAATCGCTCTTGAAATGGGGGTCAAAACGCTCACCGCGACCATTGAGTTTGTCTTCATCACTGTAGAGGATCTGGGTGTGGGGCCGTTCACAGATAGCCTGCGCCATAAATAGCAGTGCATGCTCTGGCAACGAATCATCATGATCCAGCAGGGCTACGAAGTCCCCTGTGGCAATATCAAGGGCGCTGTTGGAAGCCGCCGAAATATGACCATTTTGCTCGCGGTAGACCACCTTGATTCGACTATCCTTGGCCTCGTATTCGCGCAGCACACGTTGGACGTGCTCTTTTGGCGAACGATCATCCGCAATACAGAGCTCCCAATGGGGATAGCTTTGCGCCAAGACGGAATCCAGACAGGCACGCAAATATTGTTCATCGGGATTATAAACCGGCATCACTACCGAGATCTGTGGCATGTTGACCATGGCAGCCAGCATGGCCTTCAACTCTTGTTCGTTCGGTAATGACGGTTGCTCTACCTCATCGATCCACTGTTGATAAGTGACATTTTGTGGCGCAGTGAATATCGATTGATAGTGGTTCCAGAGATGATCATGCGCACTGATTTGATCCGGTTGCGTGCACGACAGCTCAGCCAAAATAACCTCAACAGCTTTGCCCCGGTAGGCAGGATGACGTTCACTCAATGCCGTCACCAGATGATTCTCCAGTTGCTCTGGGAAAATTGGGTGTAAAGAAAAGTGACGCAGGACAATCTCTCCTGAACGTTCACAAGGATCGAAACGCACGGTATGCAGGGTTTCGTCCAATTTGAAAATTCGGCTGGTGGCTTCGCCGCTGCAAAACGGGAGCGCCAGCGCATTCTCTTCGCTCAGACCAGATCCGGTATCCAGATAGGCTTTCGCAACACAGCGCTTGGCGCTGGTTTCAAGCAAAATAGTCATCTGATACCAACCCGCTGTCAGTTGCGGCATGCGCGCCATATCCAGATACCAATGAGGATCCTCGCCATCAGCCACCCAGGTACCAGGGGCTTCATCCGAGGGGCGTAACTGGTTACTAGCGGTATGTGGCAGATGTGCTCCGCGCAGGGACAGTGAGCAGCCGGATGCATTGAACCACTGACTATTGGGTTTGCGGCCCAACATAAGACCATATTTGCGGTAATGTTCGAGCGGTGACAGTCCCGAAAGGACTACATCTGGATAAACGGCTTCATACCAGGTTGGGTCAAAGGCGTTGAGAGCTTCTTCTTTATGATGTCGTTTTAGCATGATAGTGAGTGAATATCTGGGCTGATTATTGGTGTGGCCGACGCTGCTCATGTTGACCATGAAGCAAGTAATGAAGCAGAGGATTAATATCCGCAGCCTTTACATCAGGGTATTGCTCGAGATACCAGCGAGTATCGAAACGAGGGCTTGGATTACAACCTTGACGGTAACCCGTCTCCAGATAATGGCGTAGAGGGTTTCGATGTCTTCCAAAGCCTTTGAGATACTGTTCCCGATACCACTTGGCATCAAAGAACCCCGAGTCGCGAATTTGTTTCTCTTGTGCTGTTAAGGGTTGGTTGCGTTCGAACAAATTTAGCTTTTGAGCTGCCCAACGCAGGGGGCGGGTAACTTTCCAAGAGACGGTTTTTTTGATCAAACTGTGCCGCTGCTGGCTGACGTGCAGCTTCTGGCGAATGACATCAAGCTCTGTATCTTTCTCTTCCAGATAACGAGTTAGCATCGCCAGCTCTCTAAAGCGCAGTTCCAGCACCTCATCTAACGGTTTATTGCCATGCGATAACAGGCTCGCTTTCTCTTGGGCAAATCGAGCTTCCTGTTCAATCAGCTGACTACGCAGTGTTTGCAGTTGTTGATTGAGTGTCTCAACCAAATGCTGGCTTGCCGATCTATCCGAGGTAGCAAACTCGGTTTTTTTAACGGCAGGTCGTGGTACATATTTTTTCTTCTTAGCCATAAAAATGAACTCTTTGACATGTATAAACTACAGCGCCACCAGCACACCCGCCGATACGGCGATCTGGTAAAGCACGCTGGTAAAGTCTTTGGTAATTTGTAGCGATTTGGTTTCGACTTGTGGCAAGACAAAAATCTCGTCGCCCGGGGTGACGCGAATATCGCTATCGTCCAGTTCACTCTTCGCTATCTGGCTAAAGGTGCCGTCACGATGCAGCAACAGGATGCGCGAGTTGCTCGCCTTCTGGGTAAAGCCACCGGCCAGATTGATATAGTCCGCCACGGTGCGTTTCTGATCCGCCAGAATGGCATTCGGGAACATCACATCCCCGTGCACCATCACCAGATTGGTCTGGCGCGGAATGCGGATGATGTCGCCGGGCTCAAGACGTACCTCTTCCAGATTGGGGGCGTTGGCCAACACCACCTGACCACTCGGCTCAATCTCTTTGGCCCGCGCAACCCACTGCATCAGCAGATCCGCCTCGCCCTTGCGCAAACTCGCTTCACCATCGGAGGCGGAACGTGCGGTGAGAATGCTCGCTTCAAAGGCCTTGAGGGAGGAGCCCAGCATCTCTTTCTGGCGTACCTTGACCGAGTCGCGGTAAAGCTGGATGGCGTTGATATCGGCATCTCGGGTCAACTTCAGGCCGTTGAGCACTTCGCCCAACCGCGCGCCGTAGCGCAGCACCACCTCCTGTTCGCTGTCGTGCTCCCCCTCAATGCGTACCGCGATAGAGGCATAACGCTTGTCGGCGATAGCCTCTACGGTATCGCCACTGCTGACCATTACCCGAGCCAAAGTAGCTGTATCGCTGAGGTGATAGTTATCCATCCGGATATCTTCCCCCTGATTGCGGCTCACCCGGATATGGGTGGCATCGGCATCGGGTCTGGCCAGTTGCAGCAGCTCGGCCAGGGTCATATGGGGAGTGGCCATCTCAAACTTGTTGGCATTGGCCACCTTGCCGCGCACCGTGCTCTGATAGCGCAGCGGCGCCACCACCAGGGTATCGCCATCGCGCAGCTGGGTCGGCTGCAGATTGCCGTTTAGCAAAAACTGGTAGAGGTTGAAGTTGCGCAGGGTCTTGCCACCGCGCTTGAGTGCCACATCCAGATAGCTGCCCCGCTCGGGGGAGATGCCACCCGCCTTGTCGAGGAAATAGAGGATGGAATCTCCCGATTGACCGGCATAGAGGCCGGGTTGATTGACAAAGCCGGTAACGAAGATCTTGACAGGTTGGCTCACATCGAGGGTGGCGTAGACGCTGACGTTCTTTTGATAGACACGGGTGATGGCGCCAAGCAAGGTGTCATTGAGCTGCTCGTTGCGCACCCCGGCCACCTTGACCGGACCGACCTTGGGCAAAAAGATATTGCCTTGGTGATCGACCAGCAGGCTCTGATCAAACTCGACCCCGCCCCACAGTTGCACCTGCAGCTTGTCACCGATGGCGATGCGGTAATCGGGGTTGAACCCGTTGAATGATTCACGGGCAAACTCGCCGCGAAACAGCCAGTTGCCAAAGACGGGATCGCGGGTCTGGGTGTCGCTCACCACCTTGCGCACCGGCGCAGCCTCTTGGGCGACGCCCAGCCCGTAAGCAGGCGGGATCATCAGCGCAGTGACGAGCGCCAGCGATGCGGCGCGGATAGTAAAGTGGATAGACATTAACCGCCGGTTGCGGCCGGGGTAACGGGTTCGAGAAAGCAAGGTTGAAATCAAGGTAAACTCCTGCCGGGCGCAAGTTTATGCACTGCGCCATCGGGTATTGAAAAGGACGAGTATCAATCGGGAGCCACCCGCGCTGGCGGGTGGCACTGGCCATCAATCCTGATGTTCGCGCAGGGTGGCGAGCCCCATCACCACCAAGCCGTAGAAGAGGCAGAGCAACACGCCAATGGTGGCGAGGTTGTAGAGGCGACGCGGGTATTGCGCCTTTTGTGCGGCACTCGGTGTACTGACCACCAACAGGTGCTTGAGCTTGCGATAGGCTTCGACCCGGGCCTGCTCCAGACTGACCAGCCCGGTTTTGTAGATGTCGGCTGCCAGCTGGGTCTGCACCTGCACCGCCTGATAATCTGCATTGACCTCGTTAAGCGACAGTTCGTCGTTGCTGGTCAGCCGCCGCTTCTCTTGAGCCAACTGGCGGGTCAGCGCTTCCACCCGGTCTTTGGCTGCCACCACATCGGGTGCCTTGGGATTCATGTAGATTTGCAGCCGTTTGAGCTCGGTATCCTGACGCACCAACTCGGCCTCCAGCTCGGACACCAACCCCTGCATGGCGCTGCTGGTTGCCTCTGGGCTCATCAGCTTGTGGCGATTCTGGAACGCCAGCATCTTGTCCCGCTCGGTCTGCAACCGTTCGTGGGAACGGGCTACCTCGCTTTCTACAAAGATGAGCTGTTCAAGGGCGACCTGATGACCCAGCCGATTGATAAAGCCCTCCCCCTCTTTCAGCATCAGGGCCACCACCTCGCGGGCATACTCGGGCTCGAATGTCTGCAGCCGGATGGTCAGGATCCCCGACAGCTCGTCGAGGGTGAGGGTGAGATGGTCACGGTAGTAGGCGAGAAACTCCTCATTGCTGGCATCCCGCGGGAGTCGTGACAACCAATCTGCGTGACCACTCTGATAGTGCCTCTTGAGGTCGAGCGCCTTGTCGAGCCGCTGCAGCATGTCCCATGAGCCCAGATAAGCATGCAGCACCTGCACATCCTGATGATTGCTGCCACCCAGCCCCAGCATGGAGAGGGCATCCGGCATCATCTTGAGCTGATCGGCCTGCTTGACGATGATGCTCGCTTCGCTGACATAGCGATCACTGGCGATGGCAACGTAATAGAGGGTCGCCACGCCAAAGCAGAGCAAGACCCAGAGAAAGCTGCCCAGCCTGATGGCCTTTTTCCATGAGAAACGGGCAGCCCGATATCCCTTTGAATCGATAAGGAAGCGTTTGGGGTCGCGCCTGAATTTGCGCAGCTTGCGACCGATATGCGTCTTAAGGGTGCTGGTGTTCATGACTATCCGGAGTGATGATGGCAATCGGCCCGCATCGCGCGAACCGAAATGGCATTGTGGCAAGTGATTGAAAAATAAATGTGAGCGCTGTAATTACAGGTTTTTATAGACCGCGATGGCCTCTTCAATATCGGGGTAGAGGGTCAGACTGGCATTGTTCAGCACAATCCCCATGTCACACTGCTTGCGCAGGGTATTCATATCGTGGGAGACCATGATGAGGCTCGCCGTTTCTCGCTTCTGGTTGAAAACATCGATGCACTTTTGCTTGAACCTGGCATCCCCTACCGAGGTGATCTCATCGGTCAGATAGATATCAAAATCAAACGCCATACTGACCGCAAACGAGAATTTGGATTTCATCCCGCTCGAGTAACCCCGGATAGGCAATTCGAAGTGCTGGTCTATCTCGGAAAAGCCCTTGACCCACTCCTCGACCCGGCGCGTATCATGAATGCCATGGATCCGGCAGATAAAACGGGTATTTTCACGACCAGTCATGCTGCCCTGAAATCCACCGCTCAGCGCCAGCGGCCAGGAGACCCGACTGTGGCGGGTGATCTTGCCTCTGCTCGGCATATCCATGCCGCCAAGCAGGCGCAACAGGGTGGATTTACCCGCCCCGTTGGCCCCCAAAATGCCGATATTTTTATCTCCCGGCAGCGTGAAGTTCACATCCTTCAAGACATAATTACGCCCGAATTTAGTGGGGTAATATTTGCTGACATTTTCGAGGGTTATCATTTTTTAACTTGCAATCAGTCGACGGTGGTTCAGGCGATAGGCACTCATCGCAAACGCCAATGTTATCAAGGTGGTACCGAGCAGATAATTCCAGCTACCCCCTTGGGTTTGAAAACCGGCAATCCAGCCACTGCGGATCAATTCGAGTGCATGCACGATAGGGTTCCAGAGCAGCAGATCCTGATAACTTTGCGGCACCGCCGCCAGCGGGAAAAAGACTGCCGATATCCAGAGTAAAGGACGCATCAAGATCGGAATTAATTTGTCCACTTCGGCTGAAAGACTGCTCACAATGCAGAGCAGAGTACCGAGGCTAAATGAGAAGATCATCAGGGTACCATACCCCATTATCACCGCCAGCGGGTCATCGGGTATCGCATCAAAACCAGACCAGACCAGAATCAAGATTAATACAATAGCCACCAATATCCCTATAATAGACTCCAGTACAAAGCGGGAGAACAAGGTGGCAAATACAGTGACCTGACGATAGCAAAACAATCCCTTATTGGCACTGACTGCCGAAATCAGGCGATTGGTAGTATTTAGAAACATCAAAAATGGCAGATAACCGCTGGCAATAAACACCGGAGCTTCAACACCACCGAAACCATTACGCTGCCTGAGACCAAATATGACACAGAATGCGGCGATGGTAATCAAGGGATCCAGCAAGGCCCAGGTATATCCCATGCGATAATTGCCAAAGCGAGTCTTCAACTCCCGCATCAATAATCCGAAGGTGACATCTTTCAATACCACAGCAGGACTGCGTCTTTGTATCAACATTGCGTTTGGCTTGAACACCTCAGTTAATAGATAAGGATGTAGCATCAAGTTTGAATGAGCAGCCCAGCACTATCGTCTGTACGCCAGGCTGTCGACTGCTAGTAAAATACCATGGCTACCGCACGGAAATGACAATCCCCGACAATAAGATTTAATTCAATTTTCTCTTGCCATAGCTACCGCACGGAAATGACACATTCCGGTGGGCATCCATGCAAAAAAACGGCCGCCACTCTGCCGATTCGTATCAGACAAAGAGGCAATGGCGCGATTTGAGTTATCCCTTCTCTGGTTGAGCGGGATGCCGGAGTTTACTTATAAATAAGCTTCCGATTTACCTTTGCTCACCAACTGTGGCTGCTTGCCGTCATTTTCAACCCTATTGATGCTGTCTAAGAGGCTTGAAAATGGCGAGAGAAAATATATCCACATGACATGTTTGTTTCCACTCGAAACCATGAGAATTGAGTGAAAAAAGAATGATTTTTCTGTGAAAAGTGGAAAAACTATCTATAAAAACGTAAAATAAAGCATTAACAAGCCACATCACGTGCAGTTGTTGAAAATTATTCTCAACAACAGATGCAATGCTTACTGCGCCGCCCCCTACAAATGGCATTCATTAACCACTCAGGTACATACCCACAGTTGATATAGATAGACTCCCAAAACTCCGTAGCGCTGGATACCTGCCAGAAGCTGTCTGCAGACCTATATCGCGGTTTGGTATCTGTTGAAGGCTTAACGTTCAATGAGAATCATCGCGCATGCTTTTCTTCACGATTTTCAATCTCCTACTGCAAACAACATATCGCCAAACATGGAGCTCTCTACATGCGTACAACTTGATATACAGACGTGATCATGGAATGTTGATTGCAGTGTTACTAACAAATAATGTACAATATCAACTTAATTTTAATCATGCCCACTATTCTAAAGTTGAATGATCTGATACTTGGTGACATTGAGATATGATTTCGCTAAACATAAATAGTGGTGAGCTACTTGTTAATGGCTCGACAACAGCACAATTGAGCAGTAGTGAAATACTGGTTTTGCAATGTTTGATGGATCAGCCAGACGTACTGGTATCCAAAGAGGCGTTGATGGAGGCAGGCTGGCCCAGCAAGGTTGTACAGCAAAATTCATTGACCGTTGCTATAAAAAACATCAGAAAAGCGTTAGCAGAAATTACCGATGGCCCCATAATTGAAACTCGTCATCGGCGCGGGTATATATTTCATTCTGTCGTGAGCACCACTAAAAAAATAGAATGTGATGTTTCTTCTATGGATTTTTCCGTTGACCAAGAAACTTCAACTGAAATAATAGAGCCTAATTATAGCCATGAGAAAAGACTAAATAAATTTTGCTCCATTCTCGTTGATATTATATTTTACAGTGTATTTGCACTGATGGCCTTATGGTCGCTATTTATTACAACACTAGATACTCCGATTATCCGAAACAAGATTAACAAGGCAAATCTTTGTGGTTATTCAGAGCTTAGTGACCATGATGTAAAATGCATTGAAAAAAAAGTTAGTGCGTCTGAAGGAACTTACCTCTATGGATATGATAAAGAATTGGATCAGCTTCAAATCCATAAAATGGATTAGTTTCACTCTATTGCTAGTTTATTCCGCAACGCCATTTATCAATGGGCTCGGATGTGATTATCAGCAACAATATGAACGTGATGATTTCTCATTCTACTCAACCTGCAAGTTTGGTTATGCCAAGAGCGTTGTGCATAACAAGGCTACGGGTGAAGTGCTCAAACATGAAGGTTTTTTAGGAAAACGTGGTGATACGGTCATTTTTATTGCAAACAAAGTGACTCGAACAGCAGAACACCCCGACCTCCATAACAATGTGTATTCAGTGATGCACAACGACTTTCTCTATATTGCCAAGATTATTCATAAAGATAAGGAAGACTGGATTGTCATGACTTATCCCTACTACCGAATCCAGAAGGTCAAAACCCTCGGTCAACAATCACTTTGGTAACCAAGCTCTCCAAGTCGATTTCACCATGGCACAACCACTCAGATCCAAAATGGACCTCATTGAAATCCCAAATAGATATATATTATCTTCGGGAAGGTGATGCCACATAGGCATCAATTTCCCATCCACTTGGATAGCCCCAGCAGTTCAAGCTAACCAGCACCAAGATCGAGTAAAGTAGAGAGATTTTCATTAAAAGCCGGAATGAGAAGATGTCCAACGCTGTTCATTGATGTTCTATGCCAGCCAATACCAGATGGCATACCAGAAAAACAAACAAATAAAAAAGCCCAACCGAATCAACAGGTTGAGCTTGGCATGTGGCGGAGAGACAGGGATTCGAACCCTGGGTGGCATTGCTGCCACAATTGATTTCGAGTCAATCCCGTTCGGCCACTCCGGCATCTCTCCGTGGGGAGAGATTTTTACCCAAGCTGGGCCGATGATGCAATAAAAATTTCTTAGATATCAAATGGCTGAATCAGATATCTGGGAGCAGGCTCACAATGCGGCGCGTGCTGTTCGCGTTGCTAGGCCACCCTGCATCCACCCGACATTAACCCTCTCGCACACCCGGCCATTATCCATATCGTGATATTGCCCCATTGCCATCAGGCATCTCTTTTTCCTGCTTGGCGCTCAAATTTATGGGTGATACCGATTTTGGCCGGTTTCCTATGTATCCCCACATCATTGCTTGTGCGCGGCAAGCTGGTAATCATGGGCTGATTGAGGAACAATCGCGCCATCCTGGCGGCTGTGTTGATGATGTTCCGCCCCGATTGAACTGATGGATCTCCTTATGCGATTGCCGAAACTCAAGCCCCTACCCTTAACGCCCGCCCTTTCCATGCTGCTGGCAGCGATCCTGCTCTGCGCGGCGCCGGCAGAGGCCAAACGCTACCTGCTGCCAGCTGCCGGGAGTCGCCTTATCGGTGAGCTGGAGGATTACATCATCCAGCAGAATGAACATCTGGAACTGGTTGGCAAAAATACGCAAATTGGATTTTTGGCGCTGCTTGAGGCAAATCCGGGTGTAGATCCCTATTTACCCAAGCCTGGTACCCGCTTGACGCTGCCCACCCAGATGCTGCTGCCCGATGTGCCGCGCGAGGGGATCGTCATCAATCTGCCGGAGCTGCGTCTCTACTACTTCCCCAAAGGGAAGAGCGAGGTCATCGTGCTGCCTATCGGGATTGGTGATATCGGCCGCGAAACACCCGAGATGACCACCACCGTCATCGAGAAGAATCCCAACCCGACCTGGGTACCCGGCCCCATGGTGCGCAAATCCTGGCTGGAGCAAAAAGGGATCACCCTGCCCGCCGTAGTGCCCCCCGGCCCGGAGAATCCCCTCGGCAAGTTCGCCATGCGCCTTGGCTATGGCAAGCGCGACTACCTGATCCACGGCACCAACAAGGATTTTGGCGTTGGCCTGCGGGTAAGCGCTGGCTGCATCCGGCTGCGACCTGACGATATCGAGGCCCTGTTCAAGATTGTGCCGATTGGCACGCCGGTGCGGGTCATCAACCAACCGGTCAAGGTGGCCATCGAACCGGATGGTCGGCGCTGGCTGGAGGTACACTCCCCGCTCTCCCGCACCGAAGAGGAGCTTGAAAATGGCGCCCCGCTGGTGCTATCTCCGGCCATAGAGAGCTTTATCAGTGCACCTGACGTGATGCAGGATGAGGTGACGGCGGCGCTGGAGAGCAAAAACGGCCTGCCCCGCCCCATCAGCAGCCAACTTGTCAGTGGCTAAGTCACCAGCGCCCGAGTCGCACCGGAGTCACCTTACCTCATGAAATTCCTGCCCCTCCTACTCCTGTTGGCCTGTCACTCCTTGTGGGCCAAGGACATTCTCTGGATGAACAATGGCGATCGTCTGACCGGCAACATCGAAGAGATTGGCGAAGAGTCGGTACGCATCTCTTTGCCCTATACCGGTGCCGTTACCGTCAAGCGGGATGCCATCAAGCGCTGGCGGCTGGAGCACCAGGATAAACCCAAGGCGACCGCCAAAGGTGGATTCACCCTGTTCAAGGATGAGCAGGATGAACGCAATGCCTGGCTCTGGACCGGTAGTGGCGATCTCAACATCAAGATCAAGGACAACGACAAAAAGACCAACAACGTCAACGTCAACGGTACGACTGAAGTGGCCAATCTCGACTGGCGTTACAGCCTGTCAGGAGAATATAACTACGAGACCACCAACCGAGTCACCGATAGCCATGACTACAAGCTGAATCCCACCCTTGACTACTTCCTTGATCAGCACTGGTTCATTCGCAGTTCGATCAATGCCGAATATGACATGCTTGATGATAACTATCTGAAACTCGAGTTTGGTTCAGGCCCCGGTTATCGCTTCTGGAATGATAAAAAACGGCGGCTCGAGCTTATTGCCCAAGGGGGTATGCAACGGGCCTACTATCGCAACAATGAGTGGCTGGGTGTCTTTTTTTCAAGCTCACATACTATCAGCTATCCCATCGGGGAGATTAGCTGGGACTACCGCCAGCCACTCTCTTTCTGGCAGCACCCCTTCGAGCTATTCAGCAAGGGGAGCTATACCAAGTACCTAGCACAGTCCTCTCCCTATTTTACTCTCAATCAGGATATCGCTGGCAGCATCGGTATGCGCTACTACTTCAACGACCATCTGCGCCTCTCGTGGAGTACGGAAGTTGAGCGTGAAGAAGGAAAACTAGAGGTGGGTCCGTTCAGCCAGTCTCTCAATAAAACCGATTACAAGCACCTTCTCAGTTTGGGGGCCAGTTTCTAGGGTTCAAGAGTAAAAGCATTATGAGAAGAGGAGCCAAATTGGCTCCTCTTTCTTATCGGATAAACGGACTAGCAACTAGATCAGCCCCCAGGCGGCAATCTGGTAGACCCATACCATCGCCAGCAGGGTGCCAACCAACCCCATGATGACACCGATACGCACCATCTGGTGACTCTCCACCAGACCGGTGGCGTGGGCCAGCGCATTGGGCGGGGTACTGATGGGCAGCGACATCCCGAGCGAAACCGAAATAGTGACGGCCAGGATCAAGGTGTGGCTGCCGCCCCACTCTGCCAGCTCCGGCATGCTGACTGCCAGTGCCGCCACCAGTGGCAGCAACAGATTGGCGGTTGCGGTGTTGGACATAAAGTTGGCCATCACCACCGCCAGCAGACAGGCACCAATGAGCACCGCCAGCGTGGAGTATTCGTGGAACGGAATGTGGGTGATGAGCCGCTCGGCCAACCCGGAGTCCTCCAGCGCCAGCCCCAGCGCGATACCGCCAGATACCAGCCAGAGCACGTCGAGGGAAATCTTGTGCAGATCGTCCTTGGTGATGATGCCGGTGGTCAGGAACACTGCTACCGGGATCATGGCGACCACGTAGGAACTCATGCCATGCAGATCCCCCAGCAGCCAGAGCACTATGGTGGTGATAAAGGTGAGGTAGACCACCCAGGCGCGGGGGGTCTGCATAAAGCGCCCCTCAATCTTGAGATCCATCCGCTTGAGGGTGCTCGGGAAGAAGCGCCCCAGCAGAAACCAGCCAAGCAGCAACAACAGCACCACAAAGGGCACCGCAAATCCCATCCACTGACCGAACGAGATGGCATGCTCGCCGGTCAGGTATTTGAGGGCCACTGCGTTGGGCGGAGTGCCGATGGGAGTGCCGATCCCGCCGAGGTTGGCCGCCAGCGGAATGGCCAGCACAAAGCCGATTTTGGCCGGGTCCTTGTCGGGGAACGCCGCCAGCACCGGGGTAAGGATGGCCAGCATCATGGCGGTGGTGGCGGTATTGCTCATAAACATGGAGAAGGTGGCGGTGATCAACATCAGCCCCAGCATGACGATCCGGGGATCCTGACCGAACGGGCGCAGCAGCACCCGCGCCAGATTGACGTCCAGATGGTACTTGGTCGCCGCAATGGCGAGGAAAAAACCACCGAGAAACAGCATGATAACCGGCGAGGCAAAGGTCGCCATCACCTCGGTGGACTTGAGCAGCTCACCAAACCCCGGTTCAGCCTTGTCGGCAGTCATGAACCAGAGCCCCTTGTCAGAGAGCAGCAGCAGCTCCAGCACGATAATCAGCACCGAGGTAGCAAAGATAGGGATGGGCTCCAGGATCCAGCAGAGGGCGGCCAGCACGAAAATGGCCACGACCCGCTGCTCGATGACGGTGATCCCCTCGAGCGGGATCCAGTGGGTCGGGATCAGCAGGATGGTGAGGCTCAGCAGCAGTGGCAGAATAATCTTGTTATTGATGGGCACTATTGTCTCCAGGATCGGGAGTAAGAAGCCAATAGTGGCATAACATGCTATCGCCTCACGCGGCCAACTCGCCAAAATGAGAGCTGGCTAACTGCACGGCGCACCGTTTTGTGAGTCATATCAAGCTGGGGTCGGCGCGCTATGGCTGACGCCTCAACCCTTGCAACAAACAGGCAAAAAAACGGGCCCGCTGTTCGTTGCACACGACAGCGGGCCCGTTTCACCATTCATGCCGATGGGGGGCTCAGAAGTAGATGCGGGTCACCGACTCGATGACGCAACCCGGGCGGCGGATCCCTTCGATCTCAACCTTGATCTCTTTGAGCAACTCCAGCCCACCCTTGATGGGGGTGACCCGGGCCAGCTTGGTGCGGGCGCGGATGTTGCTATCCACCTTGATGGGGTACGGGAAACGTACCTGATCCAGCCCGAAGTTCACCACCATGCGGGCAGTCGGGAACTCGGGGGTGGCCTCATCGACCGAGCCGGTCAACTGCGGCAGCAGCGCCAGGGTCAGGAAGCCGTGGGCGATGGTGGTCTTGAAAGGCGACTCGGCGGCCGCACGCTCCGGATCGGTGTGGATCCACTGGTGATCCCCGGTCACTGCAGCAAACTGATCGATCATCTGCTGGCTGACGTGCAGCCATTCGCCGACATGGGTCTCTTCACCAATGCGAGCCTGCAGGGCGGCATAGAGCTCGGCCGCCTCGGCCCCCAGCTCAACAGCGGGTTCCTTAGCCACGGCAGGCTGACCGTTTGCTACTTGTGCCACGGTTGCTGCATCCTGTTGCTGCTCGCTCTGGGACTCGGCTTGCAAGTCCAGCACACGACCCAGCAAAGGGTGAAGATGTGCCTTTTGCTGAAACTCACGCCAGTAGTCGCGGATCGCCGGAGAGAGCCAATCCTTGAGCTCAAAGGGGTGCTGCGCCAGAATTTCGCGCTTGCGCTTCAGAAAATCGACAACTTTCATCTACCGATCCCTATTTGATTCAATGCCTGTAAAGAGGTCTAACCAGTCCTATTTTATTAAAGTTTCAGCTGTAAGTGCAAAAAAAATCTCGGCGTACACCTGTACCAAGGCGGAAGTAACTACTTACACCATGTAAACCAGCACGATCTGCCAATGAGGAAATCGATTGCCAAAGATGCCGCCAGCAGGGGAAACTCGCGGGACTCATCATGAAAAAAGGCCCTCATCGGGCCTTGTGGTGGGGACTCACCGCGCGCTCGACCAGCCGCGACGCAATCCCTCTTCATCCAGAAAGGACCAGGCGAGGATCCGGCTCACCTTGTTGCCCTGTGCCATATCGATCACCCGTACCTGACGCGCCCCCACACGGCTCAACGCCTTTTTCGCCCCCGGCAGATTCTCTTTTTTCGACACCAGCGAGCTGAACCAGAGGCACTGAGTGGCAAACTCCTTGCTCTGGGCAATCATGTTGGCCAGAAACGCCGCCTCGCCCCCTTCGCACCAGAGCTCGGCCTTCTGGCCGCCAAAATTAAGCACAGGAGCGCCTGTCACCTCCTTGCCCAGATTGCGCAGCTTGCGCTCCGTCCCCTTGCTCGCCTCTTCCAGCGAAGCATGGAACGGCGGATTGCACAGCGTCAGGGCGAAGCGCTCCTTCGGCCCTATGATGCCGTGAAACACATGGTTGGGGTTACCCTGCAAACGACACTCAATCTGGTTGCCGAGTCCGTTGCTCTTGGCCAGCAGGGTGGCCGCCTTGACCGAGACCGGATCGATATCCGATCCCACAAAACGCCAGCCATATTCGCGGCAGCCGAGCAGCGGATAGATGCAGTTTGCCCCCACCCCGATATCCACCACCCTCACCCCCTTGCCGGTAGGGAGCTGGCCTGCGCTCTCGGCCAACAGGTCGGCCGCCCAGTGCAGGTAGTCCACCCGTCCCGGGATAGGCGGGCAGAGGTAACCGGCAGGCAAATCCCAGTGGGCAATCCCGTAGTGATGGGCCAGCAGGGCGCGATTGAGGGTCTTCACTGCATCGGGATCGGCAAAATCGATGGTGCGGGTGCCGTAGTCATTGATAAAGACGTGGGCAGCCAACTCGGGAGTTCGCAGGCAGAGCGCCTCAAAGTCGTAACCCGCCTGATGGCGATTACGGGAGTGAAGTCCGGATTTGCGGTCGCCCGACTTGGGGCCACCGGCTGATGGGATGCGGGGTTTCATGCTGAGCCTGCCGAAGAAAACGGGCCCACACTATAGTGATTTGACTCGGGAAAGTCTAAACGAGGGCAATAAAAAACCGGGCTATCGAGCCCGGTTCAAGTGAGGTTGGAAAAACAGTCCGTACTGCGAGCCGTTTGTCCAGCCTGACTCAGATATCGATCCGGCGAGCTTGCCAGAACTTGTTGCGCCAATATTGGCTATCCAGCTTGGAACGCGTCACACCGGCTCGAGTCGAGGCGTGGATGAATTCACCATTGCCGACATAGATACCAACGTGGTTGAGACGACGATTGATTTTGAAGAAGACCAAGTCACCCTCGACCAGATCCTGCTTGGAAACGCGCGTCCCTTCATGGACTTGGGAGCGGGTATCGCGGGGTAATTCGATACCGACGGCATTGCGGAACACTTCACGGGCAAAGGCGGAACAGTCGATACCGCGCTGGCTGCTGCCACCCATCCGGTACGGAACACCACGCCACTCTTTATATACAGTCAGGATTTCATTCACATCGGGTGTCTGGGAAGCTTCCGGTTCGATGACAGGTTCAACCATGGAAACTTCGATCTTGCTCGCGACCTCGGGTTGGGGGGCCGAGGCACAACCCACCATTCCGAGCGCGACCAGCAGTAGCATCAGGTGGCGCAATCCTTTATCCCCGCTAAATAGTAAATCTTGTTAAAATACGGCCCCAAAGGGCAATTTATAAGGCAACAGCATCCGACTATATCCAAGAATTCTATCGAGGCAAGTGAAAATCCCTATCAAGCTCACATTTTTGCAAGGAAATGCACGATTTTTCATAATTAATGTGATCATGCCCAAACAATATACAATCGCAAAAAGAGCCTTGGGCCTCATAGATAACTGGCTTTTATCCCTGCTTCAGCACCTTTTTAAAGTGAAAAATCATGATCGAAACCGATCTTTTTTTGTTAAAACCGGCCAGGGTATGCCAGGAACTGCTTGCTCAATTGCCTGAATGGTTGTCAACCGATGAGCAGCATATCTGGCAAGCCATGACCCATCCTGAACGGCGTCAGGAATATCTGGTAAGCCGCGCCCTGCTGCGCCAGCTATTGGCCGAGCGGCTGCAACAACCTGTCGCCAGTCTGCAATTTTGCAACGGCCCCCACGGCAAGCCGCGACTGCATGATGATGCTTGGCAGTTCAATCTGAGCCACAGTGGCAGCTGGCTGGTGTTGGCGCTCTGCCCGCAGGGGCCGCTTGGGGTGGATATCGAACTGGGCAAACGGCGGCATCATCCCCTCCCCCTGGCCCGCCGGTTTTATGCACAGAGTGAATATGAGTGGCTCTGCGCACAGCCTGCTCAAGAGCAGGAGAGCGCCTTCTACCGGCTCTGGTCGCGCAAGGAGGCGGTACTGAAAGCTCATGGTGGCGGCATAGCGGCGGGGCTGGAGAAGGTGCGGTTTCTCCCGGAGGAAGGATGGCGACTCGACAACCGACTCGATGACACCCCTTATCAGGTACAGGATTGGCCCTTTGCCAGCGGCTGGCTCAGTCTCGCGGCAACGGCAAACCCCGTTGCCTTTTACCGGCTGGATGAGCGCTTGAATTGCCACTCGCTTAACCCCATGTTACTCAACACCCTTTCTGAAGAGTCCAACTCATGATCGTCGACATTACTCCCCAGAATTTTCACGCTGAACTTATCGATGCGTCCATGAAGAAGCCGGTCGTCATCTATTTCCATGCTCCGCAGATGCCGGAGTGCCAGGGGATGACACCGCTGATCGAATCACTGGTTGGGCCCACCAATGAGCAGGTCACCCTGGCCAAGGTGGATATGAACGATCCCCAGCTGCAACCGCTCGCCAGCCAGCTCGGCCTGCGCGCCCTGCCGGCGCTGGTGCTGTTCCATCAGGGTCGCCCTGACGAACAGGGGATCATCGAAGGGCCGCAGGATGAAGCCACCCTGCGCCAGTATTTCGCCGCCTTCGCCCCCAAAGAAGAGGAAGAGTTGCTGGCCAAGGGGCAACAAGCACTGGCTGACGAGCAGCCCAGCATCGCCTATGCCCATCTGACCAAGGCACACCAGCTGGCTCCTGAACGTCACGACATCAGCCTGTGGCTCATTCAAGCTGCGCTCGACCTCAACCTGCTGGATGAAGCGCAGGAGCGCCTCGGCACCATCCCGATGGCGGCGCAGGATGGTCACTTCCATACCCTGAGCTCACGGCTGGCGCTGGCCCTGCAAGCGGCAGACAGCCCGGAGCTGCGCGCGCTGGAAGCCCGTCATGCAGAACAGCCTGATGATTTTGCCCTGACTCAGGAGCTGGCGGTGCAATACAACCAGGCAGGCCGTCAGGAAGAGGCGTTGGGACTGCTGCTGGAGATCCTCAAGCGGGATTTGGCATTCGGCGATGCCAGAAAGACCTATCTCGATATTCTGGCGACCATGGGCAGCACACCTGCGGCGCAGAGCTACCGTCGCAAACTCTATAGTCTGCTCTACTGATCGGAATCGAACTGGCTGGTAATGATGGGGGAGTGCCGGGAGACCGGCATGACCTCATGGGTCAAGTACGAAGAAGGTACTGTGGGAATAGTGGAGATACGGTGAATTTCAGGCAAAAAAAAATGGCGCAAAACTGCGCCATTTTTTTCGCATGGATTACTTCTTGTAGGAAGTAGCCATGTTGTCGATGCGCTGGTTAGCACGCATAGCTTCTTGCTTGGCTTCGGCAACATCAGCAGCGATTTTGGACTGATCAGCACGAACTGCGCTAACATCTTGAGCCAGTTGGTCAACTTTGTTAGACAGATTCTGAACGGAAGTTTCCAGTTCGCTGGTGTTTGCACAACCGCCCAGCAGAGCGGACAGACCAACAACACCTACCAACAACAATTTTTTCATTTTTTAAAGCTCCCTTGAACTCGCCAGACGTTTAGCAAGCGGCGTGATTATGGCACAAAAAAATCCTACTTTGCATAGTCCCCACCACAGATAAATGCATTAAAACCCTCATTTTTTTTTGAATGAACAGTTTTTGTCCAGATTCGTCTAAAAAATGAGTGCCGTGTGGTGGGGGCACGGACAAAGGTTAACCAAATTTTTGCCTTATTACAATTTCGTATGAGGCTCAGGCTGTACGTTCTGACAACAATTGACGATATTGCACCAGATCCTCGATGGTCAGCACCGGCATCTGGTGCTTGCGACCGAACGCAACCAAGTCTGGCAGACGCGCCATCGAGCCATCTTCTTTGGTCAATTCACACAACACACCAAACGGTTTGAGACCAGCCAGCTGCATCAGATCGACCGTCGCTTCGGTATGACCGCGGCGGGTAAGCACCCCACCGGTTCGCGCACGCAACGGGAAAACATGACCCGGGCGGTGCAGATCACCCGGTTTGGCGCCGTCTGCGATGGCTGCGCGGATGGTGGTGATGCGATCAGCCGCCGAGACACCGGTCGTGACCCCCTGCGCCGCTTCGATGGTCACGGTAAAGGCAGTCTGGTAGTGGCTGGAGTTGGCCTCCACCATCATCGGCAGTTCGAGCTGGCGAACCCGCTCGTCGGGCAGGCAGAGGCAGACGATGCCGGAGCACTCGCGGATCATCAACGCCATCTGTTCATTGGTCATGGATTCGGCGGCGAAAATGAGGTCGCCCTCGTTCTCCCGATCTTCATCGTCGGCCACCAGCACGCCGCCTCCGGCACGCAAGGCAGACAGCGCCGCTTCGACACGGGCAACGGGATCACCGAATTCACTGAGTAGAGACTGATTCATGGTAAAACTCCTAAACAAGACAAGGACCAGAATCAGGGCATGGAAAGGCAGACAGAGACGGGCATGCAGCGGCCAGCCCACAAGGGCCAACACGGCAAGGTCTGTCTTATCCTCTTTCATCCGGACTGTGACCGTCGGCTCCGGCATCTCACCGGATCTGCTGACCCCGACCCGGCAATCAGCCAAGTCGGGCGCTCGCGGGCTCCCCGAGTCAATCGGGATACCGCCGGTGGGGAATTGCACCCCGCCCTGAGAATAAGCGCAGACAGCCTAAAGAAAAACGGTTGCAGATACCAGCCAAAATACCCCGCAGGCTGAAAAGCGTTTCAACATTGCGCCCGGGATCCCGCTCTGCGGCCTGCTCGCCAGCACGAGAGGCCATGACTGGCGAATTTCTTTATGGCGCGGATCGGTTTATGGCATAGTTCCCGAAACAAAAAAACAGGGCCCGAAAAGAGAGCCTGAACAACGCTGCCGGCGCAGACAGCAGCGCCAACACCACAAACGGAAAATGACAGAGATGGAAAAGAAAATACTGCTCACGGATTGCCCGGATGCCAAAGGGCTCATCGCCAAGATCACCAACATCTGCTACAAGCACCAGCTCAACATCATCAAGAACGATGAGTTTGTGGATCACGAGAATGGCCGCTTCTTTATGCGTACCGAGCTGGAGGGGCGCTTCAACGACGAGACCCTGCTGGCCGACCTCGATGATGCCCTGCCCATCGGTGCCCAACGCCGTCTGGTCAAGGCGGGCAAGAAGCGCATCGTCATCCTGGTTACCAAGGAGACCCACTGCCTCGGCGATATTCTGATGAAGAACTACGCGGGCGCGCTGGATATGGATATCGTCGCGGTGATCGGCAACTACGACACCCTGGCCGAGCTCACCGGCAAGTTCGATATCCCGTTCCACACCGTCAGTCACGAGGGGCTGAGCCGGACCGAACATGAAGAGCAGGTTCGCGCCATCATCGACAGCTATGAGCCTGACTATGTGATCCTGGCCAAGTACATGCGGGTGCTGACCCCGAGCTTCGTCGAGGCCTACCCGCGCAAGATCCTCAACATCCACCACTCCTTCCTGCCCGCCTTCATCGGTGCCCGCCCCTACCGGCAGGCGTTCGACCGTGGCGTCAAGCTGATCGGCGCCACCGCCCACTTCGTGACCGACGATCTGGATGAAGGCCCCATCGTCGAACAGGACGTGATCCACGTCGGTCACGCCTTCAGTGCGGACGACATGGCCAAGGCGGGTCGGGATGTAGAGAAATCGGTGCTGAGCCGCGCGCTGGAGCTGGTACTGAACGAGCGGGTGTTCGTCTACGGCAACAAGACGGTGGTCTTCAAGTAATCCGCTCACATGGCTCGTATACAAACACCAGAAACAACAACGGCTCCCATGGGAGCCGTTGTTGTTTCTGCGCCGAGTGTCAGAGCGGCAGATCGTTTACCGTCACCGCGCCCTTCTCCAGCTTCAGCTCGGAGGTCAGCGCTTGCTTGTCGGCCTTCAGATAACCCATCAGGGTCAGCTGATCGAGCATGGGGGCCAGTTGCGGCACCGCCTTGCCCAGCTTGTCACTGAGGCTGGCATGCAGCACGCCGGAGAGGGCCTGCATCCCCGCGTCGCTGTTGAACAGCTGCTCCAGCGAGGTGGAGGCCAGCTTCACGTCCCCCTTCATGGTCACCGCCTCACCGTTGAGCTTGGCGCTGAGATCGGCCAGTTCAAGGGTCGCGCCACGTTTGAGCATCTTGTCCAGCGCCTGCTGGATAGCGGCATCTTCAACTCCCTTGCCACCGGCGGCCTGCAGCCCCTGATACCCTTCCAGATCCAGACCGTTGAGGTTGAGCGCCAACTTGCTGTCGGTCACTGCCAGGGTGTCGGTCTCGTTCTCCAGATCCAGCTTGGCAATTTTCATCTGATAGCTGCTGGAGAGGGTCTGGGCATCATCACCAGTCAGCTGAGTCTCGGTAGTCATCCCCTGCAGGGCAACCTTGACGCTGTCAGGCAGTTGTACTGTGAGGGCCGAAAGGGTCATCTCGCTCTGGGGCGAGAGGAGCACACCGCTGATCTCGGCAATGTCGGCACTCCCTTTCAGATCGGCCAGCACCAAGTCCATCTTGCTCTGCTCTTCATGGACCGTCATCCCCTGCCAGGTCATGGTGAGGTGACCATTCCCCTCCAGATTGCCGTGGAACTCGCCGCTCAGGGGCAGGAAGCTGAACTCGTCCAGCCCCTGTTTGATCTTGAATTCATTGGCCCAGAAACGGCTGCTGTTACCCTGGGTCCAGAGACTGGTGACCGACTCCAGACCGAGTTCCCACTGCTCCATGCCCAGTGCGGTGAAAACCGGCGCTAGCGTGCCATTATGGGTATCGAGCAGGAAGTGGCTCTTGATGTAGAGCGGCAGGATCTGGCTCTTGACCACCAGTTGCAACTCGATGGGCTGACTGCCCTCCAGCTCGCTGTCGATGGCAGCCAGCTCCTCCGGCGTCACCACGACCTTCAGGATCCCGTCACGGGTGAAGAGGTTGCTGCTGCCCGGCTGCCACTGCATGTCGAGCCCGCTCTCTTTCTCCACCTTGGCGATCTGCTCCGCCATGATGTTGTCGAAGCTGTTGCCCGTGTACCAGCACGCAGCCAGACCACCACCTACCAGTGCCGCACCCACGGCGAGGGCCACTATCTTTTTCATAAATCCATGTGTCTCCAGGGAGTTGTCACTGCACTCTACGGGGCGGACTCGGGGCTAGGCAAGTCCAATCAGATGGCGGGTCCACTTTCTTGCGGCTCGCCACAACATCACAACAAGGGGCTGAAGAGATAGAAGATGTTCTCCATCGCCTTCTTGTACCAGGGGCGGGCCTGCCATTGGGCCAGGGTCATCGGGGTGGCTTCCGCCATATAGCCCTGCACCAGCCTGGTCATCTGGGCAACGAACGAGGGGTTATCCACCAGCAGGGTCACCTCGAAGTTGAGCCAGAGGCTGCGCCGATCCAGATTGACCGTCCCCACCAGAGCGAAGTCATCATCTACCAGCACGCTCTTGGTATGGAGCAGACCGGCATCGTAGCGGTAGATCTCCACCCCGGCCGCCAGCAGCTCCTCCATAAAGGCGTTGCAGGCGTAATTGGCCATGATGGAGTCGTTGCGTGCCGGCAACACCAGCTGCACCTGCACCCCGCGCGCCGCCGCCGAGCTGAGTGCGGCCGCCAGCGGATCGTCGGGTACAAAGTAAGGGGTCGTCAGCACCAGATGGCTGCGGGCCTGATAGATGGCCAGCAGCAGGCTCTGCTGGATGCAGTCGCCGCCGACGAAGGGACCGGACGGGATCAGCTGAGCGCGGTAGTTGGTCTGGGGCCAGGCCTCCGGCTCATGCTGCAGACTGTCGAGCAGCCGCTCGCCGGTCTCCATCTCCCAGTCCCAGACGAAGATCGACCACATCAGCGGCACCATGGGCCCCTGCACCCGGATCATGATGTCGACCCACTGGCCGACACCGGCATCCTGTTTGAAGAACCGGGGATCCACCATGTTCATGGAGCCGGTGTAACCCACCCTGTCATCGATCACCACCAGCTTGCGGTGCATCCGCAGATCCTGACGCTGGAACAGAATGCGCCAGGCGCCGACCGGCAGCACCTCCACCAGCTTGACCCCCGCCTTGCGCAGCTTTTTGGGCCAGTGGGAGCGGAAGAACTGCTTGCTACCCACCGAATCGAGCAGCAAGCGACAATCCACGCCGCGTTGCGCCACTTCAATCAGCGCCTCGCACACCTCGTCGGCATCGCCGCCCGGATGCCAGATGTAGAACTCCAGATAGCAGGAGAGCGTCGAGCGACGGATATCCTGGGCAATCTCGCGCAAGATCCAGTCCGGCTTGTTGAGCAAGGTCATGCGGTTGCCGGAGAGCATCGGCATGGCGAGCCGTCCCTGGATGAGATCGTGCAGCGGCTGTGCCTTGGCGCCCACTTCGCAGCAGTGTTGCGGGAACAGACGGGCCAGTTGGCGGATCCAGATGGCATAAGGGCGATACATGGCCTGGGCGCGCTCGGCACGGCGGCGTCCCAGCTTTATTTCACCAAACAGCACATAGAAGCCCACCCCGGCAAACGGAATGGCATAGATCAGCGCCAGCCAGGCCAGCGACACCCCGATGGGACGGCGTTTCATCACCACCCGAAACGACACACCGGTGACAATCACGGTATGAAAAAGCAGTAGCAGCCAACCCAGAAAACGGGAAAACAGCAGTTGAAGATCGTGTTCCAGACCGTTAAACAACGGGGACTCCTTCTAATCGACAAACAGCGCGGTGGGCAGACCCCAACCGGCCGGGATGGTATGCTGTAAGGCAAATCCATTCTATCAGGTCGCACGCATGATCCTGCAATCTATGCTGCTCAGCCTGGCCATGCTAGGCCAAGGCTCATATGACATCAATGAGCAACAGATAAACCAGTACCTGCAATCTCAGGTGCAAGTCGACAAACAGCTGGAGCTGCCGGGCATCATCAAGGCCCATGTGACGCTTGAGCAGAGCGACGTCCAGATCGGTCGCCAACGCCCCGATACCGCCCGGGTCTATGGCAAGGGCAAGCTCAAAATCGCCCTGCCAGACAATACCGAATATGACGCCCGCCTGCAGATGACCTATGAGGCGAGACCCCGCTATGACAAGAGCCAGAGCGCCCTGTTTCTCGATAACATGAAGCTGGTGGAGTACAAGCTGGAGCCGGAGGCGGCCGAGAAGAAGTTCGGGCTGATGCTCAACATGCTGCTGCAAAGCATGGAGAAGCGGCTCGAGACCAAACCGGTCTACAAACTCAATGACAAGGATCCGGATCAGGCCTGGCTGAAGGAGAATCTGCTGGGGCTGGAGCTGTCACCGGGCAAGATCCACCTGCTGACCAAACCCCGCTAAACCGCTCAATTCAGGAGGGGCTGGGTGGTATCCCGTACCAGCAGCTCCACCTGATACCCCTGCTGCTGCTGCCGCTCGTAGAGGGAGAAGAGCGACCCGCTCAATTGATTGAGGGGCATATCGGCAAACCCGGCCTTGAGATAGAAAGGCTTCTCGAAGGGCAGCGCCTGACAAACCACAGGTTTGTCCAACAGACCGTGACAGGCGTGCTGCAGCAGCCGTGATCCCAATCCCAGCGACTGGTAGTGGGGCAACAGGCGAAAGCCGCACAGATGGTAAAACTCCTCCTCGTCCCGCAACCGAACCGCCCCCACCAGCCAGTGAGCATCACGCACGACAAAGATCCGCTCGGCCAGATCCGGCACATAGTGGGAAAACGTCGTCTCGTAATAGTCCCTGATTAGGGAGAGGTCGGCGTCGCAGTACTCTTCGAAAGTGAGTTCCATCGCCAGCTTGCTTGTCACAGACAAATCCTTTGATAATCAGTTATTAGTGCCAGATACGGTGCGCTAATCCGACCACATGACGCCAGCACGATAGCATGCCTTTCGTCAACAAAAAAGCGGACGTCATGGGCAGCTTGCTTACCCGGTGGAAGAGGCCATGACCCACCGCCTGACGGCCAAAACCGTGCTTTATGATGACAATCCTTTATTGCGGCGGATACTTTGATCCCGGTCACCGAATCGGATCATTTGCCCCCTGTTGGCAGCTTGTTCTGCCCTCGTCATGATGCTTTACTCAACATGGTCATCACAAGAAGGAGTATCAGGGTTGAAAGCATGGATGCTGGCAGGCCATATGTTGTTGATCCCCCTGAGCGGATGGAGTCAGACTCCCCCTCCCGCGGAGGTGATCTTCCTGACCGCAGCTCCCTCCCCCTTGCGTCCGAGCAAAGATGCCACACCAGTCCCACAACCCGACACCGCTCAAACGACAGCAGTCGCCACCAACGGCAAGAAGCAGATCCAGGTCTATAAATCGGTGCAACAGAACGGGGTGGTTCGCTACTCCGACATGGCGCCCGAACAGGGCCATTACGAGCTGCTGCTGTTCAACGACTGCTTCGCCTGCGATCCCAAATCCAGCGTCAACTGGCAAACCACAGGGCTGTTTCTCTATGACTATGCCAGCACCATCAAGGCGGCCGCCAAAACCTATCAGGTTGAGCCGGCGCTGATCCGGGCGCTGATCCATGCGGAATCGGCTTTCAATCCGCTGGCGGTCTCCCGCAAGGGGGCGATGGGGCTGACCCAGCTGATGCCCGCCACGGCGCGGGAGTTGGGGGTCGGCAATGCCTTGCTGGCGGAGCAGAATATCTTCGGCGGGGTGAAATACCTGGCGGGACTGCTCAAGCAGTATGACGGCAACGTGGCGCTGGCGACCGCGGCCTACAACGCCGGCGCGGGCGCCGTACAAAAACATGGCGGTATCCCGCCCTATGCGGAAACCCGTGCCTATGTGGAGCGCGTCCAGCTCCTCCACCTGCGCTACAAAGAGATGCTACAGGCCAAAGGGCTCTGAGGTTAGCCTCGGTTAATGCTCTTTTCTCGCCCCTCCAGAAACAAAAAACACGCCCGCAGGCGTGTCGATACCACACTTTGTTTCGCAAATGATTACTTCTGCTCAGTCGCCACCAGGCGATAAGCCAGCGCACCCAGAATGGCACCGACAATCGGGGCAACCCAGAACAGCCACAGCTGGCTGATAGCCCAGTCACCGACAAACAGCGCAACACCGGTACTGCGGGCCGGGTTGACCGAGGTATTGGTCACCGGAATGCTGACGAGGTGGATCAGGGTCAGGCACAGACCGATGGCGATCGGCGCGAAACCGGCAGGCGCACGGCTATCAGTGGCGCCCATGATGACGAACAGGAAGAAACCGGTCATCACCACTTCACACACCAGTGCGGCAGTCAGGCTATAACCACCCGGAGAGTGCTCACCGTAGCCGTTGGAAGCAAAACCGGCAGAGAGATCAAACCCGGCCTGACCGCTGGCGGTCACGTAAAGCACGGCAGCGGCGGCAATGCCACCCAGCACTTGCGCCACGATGTAAGGCAGTACACCGGTGGCCGGAAAACGACCACCCGCCCACAGACCGACGGTCACGGCCGGATTGAGGTGGCAACCGGAGATATGGCCGATGGCAAACGCCATGGTCAGCACGGTCAGACCGAAAGCCAGCGAGACCCCCAGCAGACCAATCCCGACGTGAGGGAAGGCTGCAGCCAGCACGGCACTGCCGCAACCGCCCAATACCAGCCAGAAAGTGCCCATAAACTCAGCAGCAACAGGTTTCACATTATTTCTCCCATTTGAGATAACACCGAACAAGACCCGAGAAGGGCCCATGCTTGAACAAGCGCAGCATTATGGGAGTGTGAGTCCAGATTGCGAACCCGGCAGGCAAAGCTCACTGAATGTGATGTTCGTCACAATTAGTTGATTAGATAAGGGATTTATCATTAAGACAGCTGGCTGCACATCTCATACCCAAGGGCGTCATGCGACAACTTGTGACACCGTTTAGCTCGAGTGCTCATCCCTTGAACGATAAAAACGGAGGCGTGGTCAGTTTCCTGCAGGGGCAAAACGGCTGACAACCTGCCCCTGATGCTCAATCCATTCCATAAACATGGCGACGGGTCGGGCATAGACCTGACCATCCTGCTCGGATTGATAAATGACCAGCTGCTCTTGGGTTTCGGTATGCAGAGCCAAGGCAAGCACTTGATAGTAACCCCCCTTGAAGTGACGGTAGCGGCCTGGAACGGGTGCTTGCATGAGAAAACCTCGCAGAAGTGAACGCCGATGAGCGAACCACATAAAGATGACACCATGAGTGCCATTCAACTCATCGAAAAGGGGGACGAAGACGATTTTTTACACAAGCCAATCGTGCCACAGGATCCGGATATTGCAACACAGTCAGGCAGCTTTGTTAATTCGTTCCCCATGTTTCACTAGTTAACCTTGGTTAGCACCAAAGATCGTGCTGAATTTAACGTTCTAGCAACCCTGTTTTAGGGCTAAAAATCAGGGAATTCTTCTAAAAAGAGGATTGTTCTAGCATTCAATTCTGTGAAGAATAGGGGAAAAGAAATTTGATACTAAAAATCGCCTTTTTCGCCAACGCGTCCCTGTGGGGAAGGAATCACTGTCACCATGTTCACAATCGACAAGTCGCACAAGCTCGACGATGTCTGCTATGACATCCGCGGCCCGGTGCATAAAGAGGCTCGCCGTCTCGAAGACGAAGGCCACCGTATTCTCAAGCTCAACATCGGCAACCCGGCCCCGTTCGGCTTTGATGCGCCGGAAGAGATCATCAAGGATGTGATCCTCAACATGCCGCTGAGCCAGGGCTACTGCGACTCCAAGGGGCTCTTCTCTGCCCGTAAAGCGGTGATGCAGTACTACCAGCAAAAAGGGATGCGCAAGGTCGATATCGACGACATCTACATTGGCAATGGCGCCAGCGAGCTGATCGTGATGGCGATGCAGGCGCTGCTCAACAATGGCGACGAGATGCTGGTGCCCTCCCCCGACTACCCGCTCTGGACCGCCGCCGTCACTCTCTCCGGTGGCCATGCGGTGCACTATCGCTGCGACGAAGGGGCAGACTGGTACCCGGATCTCGACGACATCCGCGCCCGCATCACCCCGCGCACCCGCGGCCTGGTACTGATCAACCCCAACAACCCGACCGGTGCCGTCTACGGCAGCGAGTTCCTGCTGGAAGTGATCGAGATTGCCCGCCAGCACAATCTCATCATCTTCGCCGACGAGATCTACGACAAGATCCTCTACGACGATATCTCCCACACCAGCGTCTGCACCCTGTGCGACGATGTGATGGTGGTGACCTTCAACGGCCTCTCCAAGGCCTACCGCGCCTGCGGCTTCCGTCAGGGCTGGATGGTCATCACCGGCCCCAAAGGCCGTGCTCGCGGTTACATTGAAGGGCTGGAGATGCTGGCCTCCATGCGGCTGTGTGCCAATGTGCCGATGCAGCACGCTATCCAGACAGCCCTTGGTGGCTATCAGAGCATCAACGAGCTGATCCTGCCGGGCGGTCGCCTGCGCAAGCAGCGGGACAAGGCGTGGGAGCTCTTGAACGAGATCCCCGGGGTCTCCTGCGTCAAACCCAAGGGGGCGCTCTACATGTTCCCGCGCCTCGACCCCAAGGTGTATGACATACGCGACGATCAGAAGATGGTGTTCGACCTGTTGCAACAGGAAAAGCTGCTGCTGGTACAGGGCACCGGCTTCAACTGGCCGGCACCGGATCACTTCCGGCTGGTGTTCCTGCCCCGCGAAGAGGAGCTGGAGGATGCCATCGGCCGCCTCGCCCGCTTCCTCAAGGGCTACAAGCAGTAAGCAAAGCTCATGAAAAAGGCTCCCGCGGGAGCCTTTTTGTTATCTGTCGTTTTCAATCCGCACCATCAGCCGTGCAGCAGGGCACCGGCCACCAGTACCGCCATGGTGATGAGGGCTACGCCGATGATAAAGGGCAACACCCAGCGCACAAAGCGATCGTAGGGGATCTTGGCGAGCGCCAGACCGGCCACCAGATGGGCGGCGGTAGGGGCGAACAGGTTGATCCAGCCGGAGGCGGACTGATAGGCGGTGATCACCAGATCCCGGGAGATGCCGGAGAAGTCCGCCAGCGGCCCCATCAGCGGCATGGAGACGGTCGCCAGCCCCGAGGTGGAGGGGATGAAGAAGCTCAGGATGATGTGCACCAGATAGGCCATCAGGATGAAGACCGACGAGGAGAGTCCGGTCACCAGCCCTTCGGCCCAGTGTAAAATGGTGTCGATGATGACGCCCTGCTCCATCACCACATAGATGCCGCGCGCCACCGCCACCACCAGCGCCACCCCGATAAGATCCCGAGCGCCGCTCAGGAAAGTCGCCACATAGTTGGACTCCGGCATCCGGTTGATCAGCGCGATCAGGATGGAGGCACTGAAGAACAGGGTGGATAGCTCGTCAAACCACCAGCCAAAGGTGGGCAGCACATCGATCCCCAAGTCCGACCAGGGCACCACCGCATAGATCATCAGCAGGAAGGTGCCGAAGAAGACCAGCATGGTGAGCTTCTGCTTGCCGGTGAAGGCGAGGTTGCCGCTCTTCATCTGGGAGAACTCGTCGTCATAGGTGATGTCGGCCAGCACGGAGCGGGACTTGTCCTGCTGCACCTGCTTGGCGTAGCGCATCACGAACCAGGAGGCAAAGATCACCAGCAGCAGCCACTGGATGACCCGCAAACCGATCCCCTCACCGATGGGAATGCCGGCAAAACCGGAGGCGATACCGGTGGCAAACGGGTTGACGGTGGAGGCGAGCACCCCGACCCCGGAGCCGAGCAGGATAATGCCCGCAGCCACCATGCGATCGAAGCCAGCCGCCATCATGACCGGCACGATCAGCGCCCAGAAGGCTACCGTCTCCTCCGCCATGCCGAAGGTGGAGCCGCCGAGGGCAAACAGGGCGATCAACACAGGAATTAGCAGCCGCTCACGCCCGGCAAAGCCACGCACAATGGCCCCCACCCCGGCATCAAGCGCACCGCTTTGCATGGTCACAGCGAGAAAACCACCGATGATGAGCACGAACAGCGCCACATCGGCCGCCTTGTGAAAACCCTGGATGGGCGCCTTGAGCACCTCGAATACCCCTTGCGGGTGGGCGGGTAACTCGGTGTAGCTGCCGGGCACCGGCAACAGCCGCTCGTCGCCGCTGTAATCGGCCACGGCCGCTGCCGCCACCGGCTGCTGGGTCTTGGCGGTGACATAGTCATATTTGCCCGCTGGCAGCACCCAGGTCAGGGCGGCCATCAGGGCGATGATAATAAAAAGCAGGGTATAGACAGTGGGAAGTTGGCGCTTCTTGGGCGCCTCGTTTGGAGTGGTCATAGCTTCCGTTCCTCGGCAATGCCGTCTGTGATCCGATCAGCGCAAGACTAGCGGGTTTGATATGGGAAAAAGGTGATCGCTGATAATAAAATTCCGCAAATTAGCGGGATTTTTGCCAAAAAAACAGGGCCCCGCGGGGCCCTGTTTTCACTTGAGTCAGACTCAGAGCTCGACCACGTCGAATTTCACATCCGGATTTACATCCGCATCGTAATCGACCTCGTCCAGACCGAAACCAAACAGGCGCAGGAACTCCTGCTTGTAGCCGGTGTAATCGGTCAATTCGGAGAGATTCTCGCTGGTGATAGATGGCCACAGGTCGCGGCAGGTCTGCTGCACATCTTCACGCAGTTCCCAGTCATCCATGCGGATGCGAGCCTGATCGTCCAGCGCCATGTCGGACGCGTAGAGACGGGTGCGCATCATGCGATCTACCTGCTCCATGCAACCCTCGTGAATCCCCTTGTCCTTCATGATCTTGAAGGCCATGGAGATATAGAGCGGCATCACCGGAATGGCGGAAGAAGCCTGGGTCACCACGGATTTGAGCACGGCCACGTGAGCGGTGCCGCCCTTGGCTGCCAGATCGCCACGGATGGCGGCAGCGGCGCGGTCCAGATCTTCCTTGGCGCGGCCCAGAGTGCCATGCCAGTAGATTGGCCAGGTCAGATCGGTACCGATGTAGGAGTAGGCCACGGACTTGGCGCCGTCAGCCAGCACACCGGCATCACGCAGGGCAGCCATCCACAGCTCCCAATCCTGACCGCCCATGACGGTGATGGTGTTCTGGATCTCTTCCTCGTTCGCCGGCTCGACGGTGGCTGTGATGATCTGATCCTTGTTGGTATCGATGGCGGTGGTGGTGTAGACCTCACCGATCGGTTTGAGGGCAGAGCGCACCACTTCGCCGGTTTCCGGCATCTTGCGCACCGGAGAGGCCAGGGAGTAGACCACCAGATCAATCTGACCCAGATCCTGCTTGATGAGCTCGATCACCTTGGCGCGGCACTCGTTGGAGAAGGCATCGCCGTTGACGCTCTTGGCGTAGAGGCCCGCCTCTTTGGCGGCCTTGTCGAAGGCGGCAGAGTTGTACCAGCCAGCGGTACCGGTCTTGGACTCGGAGCCCGCTTTTTCAAAGAAGACGCCGAGGGTGGCGGCGCCGCTACCGAAGGCAGCCGCAATCCGGGAGGCCAGGCCATAACCGGTGGAAGCGCCGATCACCAGCACCTTCTTGGGACCATTCTCGATGGTGCCCTTGGCCTTGGTATAAGCGATCTGGCGACGAACATTGGCTTCACAACCGACCGGATGAGTGGTGGTGCAGATAAAGCCGCGAACCTTGGGTTTGATGATCATATGGGGTCTCGGATCCGTTTAATGGATGAAATCGGGGCATAAGATACCTCATCTTGCCGCGATAAGGTGCTCTGATGTGTTGAACGGCTGCAAAATGGCCATTCAAGGTGACGGCTGCCGTCAAAAATGCACAATTTTTCGGAAAGCGTCACTTCATCAGTCCGGTAATGAATCTCCCCATATATATGGAAACCGATGACATGTTTCAACGCAGGTGCAGTACGACCAACATGATACAAAAAGGCCCCGAACTCTCGGGGCCTGGGGGTAATGTCATCGAATTATATCAAGCGGCATGTGAGCGCCATTTAAAATGATTAATCTGTGTTCTCATTGACTTGGCCATCTCATCAAGACGCTGACACTTGGCCGATACATGGGCTGCCGAGTCCGAGGTATGTACTGCGATATCGGCAATATTGACCATGCTGCGCGTCATCTCTTCGGTGACTTTGCTTTGCTCTTCGGCTGCAGCAGCGACTTGCACATTGAGATTATTCAGATCATCCACCGCACTCACAATTTCTTCCAAAGAGACGCCACAGGTCAGCATCAGGGTATTCGTCTTCTCCACTTCAGATAATCCGATATTCATACTATCAACAGCCATAGTTGCATTCTGTTGCAGGCGATTGACGGTATTCTGGATTTCTCCGGTAGAATTTTGGGTGCGCTGAGCAAGTACCCGGACTTCATCAGCCACCACCGCGAAACCGCGCCCCTGCTCACCCGCTCTGGCGGCTTCAATTGCCGCATTCAATGCCAGTAAATTGGTTTGTTCGGCAATCGAGCGAATAACCCCCATCACCTGAGTAATGTTATTGCTCTCGATAGCCAGGTTCTGCAGCACAGTGGATGTATTCTGCAATTGACCAGAGAGCAGAGCCATATTCCCAATGGTCTCCTTGACAACCGCTTGCCCCTCTTCTGCCTTGTTTTCAGCCTGACGGGCGGCAATTGCAGCACTATTTGTATTCTGGGCGATTTCGTTAACCGTTGCGCTCATCTCATTCATCGCCGCAGCGCTCTGATCTGTCTCCAAACGCTGCTGGGCCATTTGTTCAGCACTGGTTAGCCCCAGCTCGTTCAGTGCATCGGCGCCTGTCGATAACTGTTCGGCCACGTCATCCATTTCGCCAATCAATCTGCGGAAATGGCTAACCATATCATTCAGCGCCCGTGCGACTTGCCCCAATTCATCTTCCCGAATGACGGGGACGGTGACGGTCAAATCCTGCTCATGCTGCAATTTGTAAAGTGCTCTACGCAAAGCGGTGAGCGGTTGACTGATCCCGCGAAAAATCCAGATCCCCAGCACGGATAAAGCGAACAGGGCAATCCCGGTGATGGAGAGGAAGGCAAATGAAAAATCAACGGCCAGACTTTCCAGGGTACCAACATGCTCATCTGCAAATCTCAGCTGGAGTTCAACCAGCTTGCCCAGCTCCTCATTAAAAGGATCAACCGTGCTATATAACTGATGAATTGCCTTATCAAGAGGAGCTTTTAATGAAAGATCACTCTTAATACTATCCAGTGTAATGTCGGCTTTGTTCATCAATACCTGGGCAGACTCCGCAATCGCCCGCTCTTCTGCAGACATCTTCTGGGCCATGTAACGCTTCCATTCCGTTGCTGCTTTTAACTGCGCTTCAGTAACGGAACGTTTTGCCTCTTCACGAGTGATTAATCCAACATGCGCTTTATTGATCGCATCAACGACACTGACCGCATACAAGTCTGAAATCAGCTTCAATTCGGATAACTGCTGCACCTCCTCTTCATTCACCTGATGGGCAGCCTGATTCATCAGGCGCATCCCCCAAAGGGAGAGAGTGCACAGCAAAATCATACAAAACAGCGGTACCACAACCAGCATCAATAATTTGCTACGAACCGAGATCCCTTTCATGGTGTCGTCCTCATACTCAGGCCACTGGTCGTTTAATATGCAATTGATACACCAAGCATCACGCGACCACTCATTTCAATACAATCTCCCGCTTACCTCATTAAAAAGCGCGGTCTGTGCACCATAGTGCAATGCAAGTTGCAACCTGTTCGCAAAACCAGACCTTAAACACATCACCGCAGGAGAAGGGCTAATGCCCTTATTGATAATGCGCTTTTTGAGTCTATTCATCATTTCGTTGATGTCTAATCTTCGCAAAGCAAAAACCGTAGCGCGTTGCAGCCTGCGTCGTCCATGCACTGATGGCGGCAACGTCCACGAAACTAGCAAGCAATGCGAGTGATGTGGCCATCCTGCAGCTTATAGAAGGCATCTTGCGGCAACTCCTGTGACCAGGTCGCCTTATAGTCGAGATCGGCATAGACGCCACGCAGCATGGCGCCGAGCAGACCGTGGGAGATGACGATGGCCCGCTCGGCGATGGCGGGATCCTGCAACCACTGGTGTGCCCGGCGCTGAATGCTCTCGAAGCTCTCGGCCCCCGGTGCCTGCAGATACCAGTCCCCTTTGCCGGTATCGAGCTCGGGGTGGGCAAGACGCAGCGCCGGGATCTGGCAACTCTCCCACTCCCCCATCCCCAGCTCCATCAACCGATCGTCCCAGACGATGCGATCTGCCGCCAACCCCAGTTGCTCGCACACCAGCAGCGCAGTCTGACGGGCACGGCCAAGCGGGCTGGCATAGACGATCCAGCGGGCGGGATCCGCCAGTTCGGCGGCAAGGCGCCGCCCCATGGCGATGGCTTGCGCCTCACCCTTGTCGGTCAGCTCGGAGTTGCAACGCCCCTGCAGACGCTGCTCGGCATTGAAGCGGGTCTGGCCATGGCGCAGCAGATAGATGAGTCGAGACATGATTTCTCCAGTACGTTCAGAGAGATAGAAAAATAAAGGGGGAAGATGATAGCAGATGAGCCCGAAGGATGGCCCAAACAGAGAGGCTAAAGCGGGCGTAAAAAACGGGTCAAGGCTGACCCGTTTGCTGCCAATTTGGCCAGAGTGTATCGGCTCAGCCCTTCTTGATCTCCCGCAGATAGCGGTAGATGGAGTGGACCGAGATCCCAAGCTGGCGCGCCGCAATCTGGGCACTGTCTTTTAACTCGAAGATCCCCATGTCGTGCAGCTGGTTGACGATAACCCGAGTCTTCTGGGACGGAGGCACCGCCTCGTTGCCACGCACCTCGGCACTGACGGTGTCGATGGTGCTGTTGAGCGCCTCGTCGATGTTTCGGGCGAACACCTCCGGGGTGGCATGGCTCTCGTGGGGATGCATGCACTCCGGCATCATGGTGCGCAGCACGGATTGCAGCGGAGCATCCATGTCGCTGTTGATGCAGAGCAACCCGATGGCCCTGTGCTCCCCGTTGCGGATCACGGTGGTGATGGAGCGCAGCGTCTTGCCGGTGGCGCACTTGGTCATGTAGGGGCTGGAGATATCCTGCCCGCTCTTGAGCTTCATCATCGCCAGGTTGGTGATGGGGGCGCCGACACTGCGGCCGGTAATATGGCCGTTGGCAATCTTGACGATCGAGGGATTGCGCGCATCCAGACTGTGGAGCAGCACTTCGGTGTGCTGACCATACATGGCGGCGATGCCATCCACTATGTTCTCCATCGACTTGAGGATCTCAAAATCGCTCGGACTCAACTCTTGCAGCTTCACAATGGGACCTTCTTGCAAGGGTTGCTGCCGGACAATGGACGCCGGGCAGCAACCGACAGGGACATCAGGCGGACATGATATCAATAATGGTGCTGTCTGTGGCAGACATGCCCTCCTTCACCATCTGGCCGACGTTGCGGATGGTCTGATCCACGTCGCCTGCGACGATCCCCTGCCCCGATACCGAGTGACTGTTGAGGGCCATCAGGAAACCGCGCACCGCCGCACCGGAGGAGGTACTCACCTTCATGGCGCAGGAGGCCTTCGCCCCGTCGCACACCATGCCGGCACTGTCGCTCAGTACATTCTGGATGGCGAAGCAGGATTGCTCGAAGCTGCCGCCCGCCAGATAGACCATGGCCATGGAAGCGGCCGCGCTGGTCACGGTATTGCCACAAAAGGCCGACAGCGGCGGATAGTGGGACTTGATATAGATGGCGCCCAGATGGCTCATGATGAGGGCGCGAGCCAGCTGCTCTTCGCTGGCCGCAAAGCGCTCGGCAATCACCATCACCGGAATGGTGGCGGCAATGCCCTGGTTGCCGCTGCCAAAGTTGCTCATGGCTGGCAGGGTCGCGCCCCCCATGCGGGCATCGGAGGCGGCCGCCGTCATCATCACGATGCGGTTCATCACATCCTCACCGATGAGACCGGCATTGATGTTCTGCTGCATGGTGCGGCCAATCTCGAGACCATAGGGGTTGTTCATCCCCTCGGCAGAGAGCTTGCCGTTAAGTTCCGAGGCTTTGAGGATGAACTTGATCTGCTCGAACTCCACCTGGGTGGCGAACTCATGGATGGCGGCGATGCTGATATCGACGCCATCGCAGATGGCACCGGTGGCACCACCCTGGCTCTGATCGGCGGTGAAGGTCACCTCGCCATCACGGCGCTGCTCGACGATGCGAGTGTGGCCGCCGCACAGGGTCACTTCGGCGCTGTGCTCTTCACCGTGGTCATCAACGCCATAAACGGTCACGCGGCAGAAGATAAACTCGGGGGCGGCGGTGCGGCTCACCTGCACCTTGCCGGCATCGATCAGCTGCTGGGCTGTGATTACTTGCTCGGGCTGAATGGCGGCCAGCACTTCCAGTCCGGCGTCGGCGTTACCGCCGATGGCACCGGCGGCAGCCGCGATGGCCAGACCGATCTTGCCGGTGCCCGGTACATAGACACCCATCGAGTTTTTATAGAGATTATCCGACACCGCGACCTCGAGGCGGCGGGGCTCACACCCCAACAGCCGGGCGGCGACCGCTGCGGCATAGGCGGCGGCGATTGGCTCGGTACAACCCAGCGCTGGTTTGACAACCTGTTGAATAATCTGCAGATACTGCTGCCACGCTTGCTTCATCACTTGAACCTTTTTATCAGCATTAACGAGCGATATGGGCAATCGCTTCCACTTCAACCTTGACGCCCATCGGCAGATCCTTCACTGCGAAGCAGCTGCGCGCCGGACAATCTTTCTGGAAATAGTCTTTATAGACCTCGTTGAACGCGGCAAAATCGCTGATCTCGGCGAGGTAGCAGGTGGTTTTGAGCACGGTATCCAGCGAGCCGCCAGCGGCTTCCAGCACGGATTTCAGGTTCTCCAGTGACTGGCGAGTCTGGGCGGCAATGCCCCCTTCCACCACGCCACCTTGCTGCTTGCATACCGGCAGTTGACCGGAGGTAAAGATAAGGTCGCCATAGGCGGTGCCGTGACTGTAGGGACCGATAGCGTCAGGTGCCGCTGCTGCTGTAATGATGCGTTTCATATAGTCACTCCTATTTGTGCAATTTTTTTTGCAATCATGAATCTCATTCCGTTCAACATTATTTGCTTTTTATTTTATCCGTTCAACAAAAAGATACAAAAATGGCGTTTAAAGGCACCTTTCGGCCTCAATATAAACCGTGATCACCATCCTGATTTGAACAAAAGTACTCTTATGGGCATTGTTTATGACAGTTTCATTCAACTATATTTGCGCCGCTTTCCCACATCCCTACAAAAAAGAAGGTTTTAATGGACGCGCATAGCACTACACTCGCCAGCCCCGTGATGGGCACGCTGGAATGGAAAGAAGCGGTTCGCTTCGACAGCACCGACTGGGGCTGGATCATCATGAGCATCGGCATGGCCATCGGCGCGGGGATCGTCTTCCTGCCGGTACAGGTGGGTCTGATGGGCTTGTGGGTCTTTCTGCTCTCGGCGGTGATCGGCTACCCCGCCATGTACATGTTCCAACGCCTCTTTATCAACACCCTGGCCACCTCGCCGGAGTGCAAGGATTACCCCAGCGTCATCACCGGCTACCTTGGCAAGAACTGGGGTGTGCTGCTCGGCGCGCTCTACTTCGTGATGCTGGTGATCTGGGTCTTCGTCTACTCCACCGCCATCACCAATGACAGCGCCTCCTTCCTGCAGAGCTTCGGCGTCACCGACGGCCTGCTCTCCGAAAACCCGCTCTACGGTCTGGTGCTGATCTGCGGTCTGGTGGCACTGGCCTCGCGCGGTGAAAACCTGCTGTTCAAGATCTCCACCTTTATGGTGCTGACCAAGATCAGCGTGGTGGCGGTGCTCGGCCTGATGATGGTGGACAAGTGGGATGCGGCCAACATCACCGCCATGCCCGCCGCCGGTGACTGGATGAAGGATGCCATCATCATGCTGCCCTTTACCCTCACCTCCATCCTCTTTATCCAGAGCCTGAGTCCCATGGTGATCTCCTACCGCTCGCGGGAAAAGTCGCTGGAAGTGGCCCGCTTCAAGGCGATGCGCGCCATGAATATCGCCTTCGGCATTCTGTTCGTGGTGGTGTTCTTCTACGCGGTCTCCTTCACTCTTGCCATGGGCCATGATCAGGCGGTCAAAGCCTCCGAGGAGAACATCTCTGCACTGGCGATGGTGGCGCAGGGGATGCCCGGCCAGACCCTCAAGCTCCTGAGCCTCACCCTCAACATCTTTGCGGTAATGACCGCCTACTTCGGCGTCTATCTGGGCTTTCGTGAAGCCTGTCAGGGTCTGGCGATGAACCTGCTGCGCCGGGTGCTGCCGGAAAACCGCATCAACAAGGGATTGGTGGGTAAGGGCATCATGGTGTTTACCGTCATGCTCTCCTGGGGTGCCATCGTGCTCAACGCACCGGTACTGAGCTTCACCTCCATCTGCAGCCCCATCTTCGGCATGGTGGGTTGCCTCATACCGGCCTATCTGGTTTATCAGGTACCGGCGCTGCACAAGTACAAGGGCACTTCTCTTTACATCATCATCGTCACCGGCCTGCTGCTCTGCGTCTCGCCCTTCCTGGCGTTCAACTGACGGTTGCAGGCGGATATCCCCTTATCGACCACGGGTCACCTTCGGGTGGCCCGTTTTCTATTGGCTCGGCTGACGGCGCCCCCGCCCGGAAGTAAAAAGCCAAGGGGATCACAACTTGCAACCGGCCATCACCCAAGGGAGGCCGCTCGGAGTACTATTCAGGCAACACGAATCACGCCCGCACTCAGGTATCGAGGCTTAACATGAAATGGATTTTCAACCCTGCCATCCGGCTGGGCAATCAGCTCTCCTTCAAATACAAATTCCTGCTCTGGTCCTGCCTGATGCTGCTGCCACTGGCCTACAGCATGGCCAATCTGCTGGGGCGGCTGCAGGATGACAACGTCCAGGCCAACCGCGAGTTGGCGGGAGTGGTCAATCTCGCCCCCGTGCCCGCTATCGAGCAGGCCCTGCTCACCCATCGCAATCTGGTGACCCGTCACGCCTATGAAGTGGATCCGGTCGGTGATGATCAGGTCAAGGCAGCCGCACAAGCCGTTGATCAAAGCCTGCAAGCCTTTGCCGACACTCGCCAGAACAATCCCTCCTTTGAGGTGATCCAGCAGGGCTGGGCCGCCCTGCAAAGTGAAGCGGGCAAGCTGGAGGTGGAGCAGAGCAACCTGCGCCACGACAAGCTGCTGACCGAGGTGCGCCATCTCTACAAGCACATTACCGCCAGTAGCAGCCTGATCCAGGATCCGGCGCTCGGTACCTACTACATGGTGATCCTCGCCAGCGAGCGGTTGCCGCAGCTGCGCGACCTGCTGGCTCAGGTGCGGGATCGCGCCGCCACCATCGCCGATTTCGGCCTGTTTCAGGCCGAGGGCTACAGCGGCCTGCGTTTTCGTCTCGACCTTATCAGCGCCACTCTGCAAGAGCTGGAGGCCGATCTGACCCTGCTCTACCAGATCGAACCGGCCTACCGCGCCGAGCTGGGTCAGCAGACCGATGCTCTGATACAGCTGGTGCGTCAGGGGGTCGAGACCATGGAAAACAAGATGATGAAGGATCAGCTGGTGCAGCTCTCCACCAAGGAGGTGCAAGCGCTGGGGGATAAAATGGACGAGGCCATCACCGCACTGGCAGGCCAGGTACGCCAGCGGCTGGAGGCCGACCTGCATCAGCGGCTGACCGCCAACCAACGCCACTTCTGGTGGGTCACCGCGCCGCTGACCGCCAGCTTGCTGCTCTACCTCTACCTGATGATCGGTGCCTATCTCTCCCTGCGCGACACCGTGGGGCGGGTGCGTGATATTGCCGCCCGGGTCAACGCCCAGGATCTCAGCCAGCATATCGAGATCGTTGGTCAGGACGAGCTGGCCGCCATCAGCCGGGATTACAACGTGACCCTGGAGACCCTGCGCACCCTGATGCGGCGGGTACGGGAAAACGGCGTCACAGTAGTGGAGAGCGCCACCGAGATCGAAGCGCGCACCTGCCGCTCGCAGGAGGTGATTGCCGATCAGCAAGGGGAGACCCATCAGGTCGCTACCGCCATCAAGGAGCTGGCCGCCACCTCACAAGACATGGCGGGCAACGCCCTGCAAGCGGCCCGCATGACCCAGGAGGCGCAGAACGTGGTCGGTCAGGGCGAGGATGTGGTGGAGCGCACCATCAAGGCCATCGACCATATCAACCGCGAAGTGCTGCGCACCGCCGACACCATCGGCCAACTGGAGCAGCAGTGCAGCCAGATTGGCGGCGTCATCAGCGTGATCCGCGGCATCGCCGAACAGACCAACCTGCTCGCCCTCAACGCCGCCATCGAAGCGGCCCGGGCCGGTGAGCAGGGTCGCGGCTTTGCAGTGGTGGCCGACGAGGTGCGGTCTCTTGCCAACCGCACCCAGGGGGCTACCGTCGAGATCCAGCAGATGATTGAACAGCTGCAATCCGGTGCCCGCGCCTCGGTCACTGCCATGTCGGCGGCCAGCCATGAGGCGCAGGAGGGGGTCGGGCTGGCGCAGGAGGCAAAGCAGGCTTTTGGCGCCATCACCGAGAAGGTGGATCGAATGGTCGATACCAACGCCATCATCGCCAGCGCCATCGAGCAGCAGGGCGCCGTGGTCAACGAGATCGAACGCAACGTAGTGCGCATCTCAGATGGCAGCGACGAGGCGCTGCAAGTTGCCAACGCCGCCCGCGATGCCGCCCGCCAGATCCACCAGCTCACCGAACAGCTGCGCGCCATGGTACAGAGCTTCGTGCTGTAACAGAGCGCTGACAAGCCGGGCTCAACGTGAGCCCGGCATTATCCCGGTCTCGCATCTCCCCACAACATCTCGGTTGAGTGGATCATCCAGAAAATTTCTGCGACCCACTTGCCGGGCAGACACCAACAAAGTAGTCTCGAACGAAAACAAAATGCGGCATTCCTGACACGCACGGTCTGCGATGTCGAGGGAAACCAAGCCGCCTGCGAGCCACAGATTAAAACCAGCGTCACGTCATTTATCACCCGCTTCAAGCGAGAATTTACCTATGGCCAGATACCAGTTTTTTACCATTCCGGCGTCCAATCGGCAGCAATACACCTTTATCGACATGGCATCTCCGACTTTCCTGAGTGAAAAGGCGGCACTACTGACCCAAGGATTCGAGGTGGAGGAGGACTTTATTGACGCGACCAGTCCACGGGAGGCCGTCGAGAAGTACCAGTCCAATTTTCTCTATGTGGCGGATGAGATTGGCAAGTCCGATAGCAGCTACGCTGCGGCCGTCGCCATGCTGGAGATTGGCAAGGGGTTATTGGGCAATAAAAACCGCTGAGATTAGGTACAGCGGTGAAGAGTGGTGGCCATCGTGGCAACGCGCCCGATGGCCATATGGCAAGACATCAATTCGGTGAGTCAGAAGCGCCCCAGCTGCTGGAGCATCTCAATCAGCTCCTCTTCGCTGCTCGGCTCGTAGGCCAGCTGAAGGCTCGGCGCAGCGCCCCCCATCAGCATGTAGACGTTGGTGCTGCAGTGGTCGTAGTGATACCACTTACCGTCGATACAGACGTCGGTATAGCATCTCGGGTCCCTTTTCAGTTCCATATGCACATCCTTTTGTTACATCCCATCAACATCACTCCTGACCGTAAGACAACCCGCTGCGACCTATCTTGATACAGATCAAGATGTGCAACGGCAGTGCTCCTGCGGGCGCAATTCCTGCTGTTTTCCTCCCCGATGGAGGTTTGTAGCGCAAGTCCCCCTTTCTTCTCTTCCCTGAATGGAGCCTGACTACACTTAGCCCTGTCGACCCACACCACAATCTGGAGTCATACCGATGAAACCGAGGCTTTCCACCCCCACGATTTTCTCGCTCTTGCTCTGTAGCGCACTGCTTTTGCAGCCTGCTCTTGTGCAGTCGGCCAAGGCCGCCATCGACCCCAAGCCTGCCAGCGAATTTACCATCAAGGCAAACCAGCAGGTGCTCAATACCCTGCCCTTCAATGACAAACAGGATTTCGAGGATGCCCAACGTGGCTTTATCGCCAAACCCGAGACCCTGACCATCAAGGATGACAAGGGCAACGTGGTGTGGGATCTGGAGCAGTACAAAAGCTACATCGGCCTCGACAAGGCCGCGCCGGAGACCGTCAACCCCAGCCTGTGGCGCAATGCCCAGCTCAACATGCAGTACGGCTTGTTCAAGGTCACCGACAAGATTTACCAAATTCGCGGCTTTGATCTCTCCAACATCACCTTTATCGAAGGCAACAAGGGCTGGGTGGTGTTCGATCCGCTAATCTCCCCGCAAACCGCCAAGGCGGCGCTGGCCTTCATCAACAAGACCCAAGGGGAGCGCCCGGTCACCGCGGTGGTCTACAGCCACTCCCACGTGGATCACTACGGCGGTGCCGCCGGTCTGTTCAACTCGCTGGACGAGGTGAAAAAGAACGGCGTCGAGATCATCGCCCCTGAAGGATTTACCGAACACGCGGTGTCGGAGAACGTCATCGCCGGCAATGCCATGGCTCGCCGCGCCGTCTACATGTACGGCGCCCTGCTGCCGCGCAACCCGCAGGGGGGCGTCAATGGCGGTCTGGGGCAAACCACTTCCACCGGCGTGCCCTCGCTGCTGCTGCCAACCCGCTTTATCACCAAAACCGGTGAGACGCTGACGGTCGATGGCGTCAAGATGGTCTTCCAGATGACCCCGGGCACCGAAGCCCCGGCCGAGATGAACACCTGGTTCCCGGACAGCAAAGCATTGTGGATGGCCGAAAATACCACCAACACCATGCACAACATCCTCACCCTGCGCGGCGCCCAGGTGCGCGATGCGCTGAAGTGGGCCAGCTTTCTCAACGAGACCATCGAAACCTGGGGTGATCAGGCCGAGGTCAAGTTCCAGAGCCACCACTGGCCACGCTGGGGCAATGCCAATATCGTCGACTACTTCAAAAAGCAGCGGGACCTCTACAAATACATCCACGATCAGTCGGTGCGCCTGATGAACATGGGCTACACCGGCGAGGAGATCTCCGAGCAGATCACCCTCCCCCCCGAGCTCAACGACTTCTGGCCGAACCGCGGTTATTACGGCACCCTGCGCCACAACAGCCGCGCCATCTATCAGCGCTATATGGGCTGGTACTCCGGCAACCCCTCCGATCTCGACAACCTGCCCCCAGAAATGGTCGGCCCCAAATATATCGAGTTCATGGGGGGCGAGCAGGAGGTACTGAAAAAAGCCAAGGCCTCGTTCGACAAGGGGGAATATCGCTGGGTAGCAGAAGTGCTCAAACATCTGGTGTTTGCCAACCCGAACAACACAGAGGGCAAGCTGCTGCTGGCAGATGCACTGGAGCAGCTGGGCTATCAGGCTGAATCCGGCCCGTGGCGCTCCGTCTATCTGCAAGGCGCCTATGAGCTGCGCAATGGCGTTCCTAATGTTGGCGGAACAGTCACCGCCTCACCGGACACCATCCGGGCCATGAGCCCCAGCATGCTGTTTGACTATCTCTCGGTGCGCATTAATCCCGAGAAAGCGGCGGGCAAGAAGATGGTCATCAACATGGCGTTCACCGACATCGGGGAAAAACATACCCTGAGTCTGGAGAACTCGGTGCTCAACCACACTACCCGCTATGCCGCCAAGCCTGATATGACCATTACCCTGAGCAAGAAGACGCTGGATGATATCCAGCTCGGTCAGGGCACCATGGAGCAGAAGATCGCCAACGGCGAGATCAAGATCGAGGGTGATCAGCAGACGTTCAGTGACTTCATCAGCCTGCTCGACAAGTTCAACTTCTGGTTCAACATAGTGACGCCATGATGCAACGCACCTTGCGCGCATGCATGGTCCTGCTCTGCCTCATCCCCGGGATGGGGCAGAGCTGTGGTTATGATGCCCTTTATCCCAATCCGTTCGAACAGAGCTGGCCCGGCACGGTCAATATTGCCATGGCGACGGCGACTGCGGTGAGCCGCAAGCAGTTACCCCCCTTGGCAACCCTGACAGGCGAAGCCGGCTTCTCCCGTAGCCAGGCATGGCTCCAAACCCTCAAAAGTCGACTCCAGCAGGCAGGGGTAGGCGGCGGGATCTCCATCCTGCTTATCGACTCAGGACTCTGGTCCAGAGTACGAGGCAAGGAGTCCCTACTGCTCCAGCTGCACACCAGCGGCCCAAACCCAAAAGACCGGGTGATGCTGCTGAGTGAAGCCGCCATCAACGCCATGTTGAATGGGTCGCTCACCATCGAGCAGGGACTGCAATTGGGTATTGTGGTGCTGCAAAGAGACGACAATCAGCAGCTGCAGCGGGATCTGCACAAGGCGCTGAGCTCGCAGACCTGACCACCACAGAAGAAACAGATAGAACAAAGGGAGGCAAATGCCTCCCTTTTTTTATGCCTTCACGGCGAACGTCAAGCGCGGGCGCTTATTCGTCTTCCAGATAGGCGTAGCCTTGCAGGCCCAGCTCCAGCTCGTCGAGCAGGGCTTTGCGAGTGGCATCGTCCAGCGCCGGGTGAGCGGCGATCCGCTGGTAGTTTTCACGGATCACGGACGGGTCGATGTTGACGTAACGCAGCAGCTGGTCGACGGTGTCGCCGCGCACCACGTTGCGAATGTCCATCTTGCCCTCTTCGTCCAGCCACACTTCCGCGCAGTGGGTGTCACCGAACAGGTTGTGCAGATCGCCGAGGATCTCCTGATAGGCACCGACCAGGAAGAAGCCGACGTGGCACTCTTCGTTCTCGCCGTAGACCGGCATTGGCAGGGTGCTCTCGACCCCCAGACCGTCGACATAGTGCTCGACCTGACCGTCGGAGTCACAGGTGATATCCATCAGGATACCGCGACGGCTAAGCGGACGATCGAGACCAGCCAGCGGCATCACCGGGAATACCTGACCGATACCCCAGGCATCCGGCAGAGACTGGAACAGGGAGAAGTTGGCAAAGCACTTGTCCGCCAGCTTTTCACTCAGTTCGTCAGCCAGCGCACGGTGGTTGCGGTTGACCGGGTTGAGCATCTCTTTGAGTGCCAGACAGGTGTTCTGGTGCAGCATCTCGGCCCAGGCACGCTGTTCAAGGTTCAAGAGGCCCATGGTGTACTGGGTATTCACGTCACCCAGATCGGCCACCGAGTCATGGAAGATCTCCAACAGGGAGGGATCTTCGCTGCGCAGATCCAGCCAGCCTTTCCACATGTTCTGCAGAATGGTGGGCGCATCCTCGTCCGGCGCGCTGATGTCGTTCATCTCCACCCCTTCGGCACCAATGATATTGGTAACCAGCACGGCGTGGTGGGCGGTCAGAGCACGGCCAGACTCGCTGATGATGGTCGGGTGCGGCAGATCGAACTCGCGGCAGACATCGCCGATGCCCCATACCACGTTGTTGGCGTACTCGGAGAGGCTGTAGTTGGCGGAGCAGTGGCTCTGGGAACGGGTTCCCTCGTAGTCCACACCCAGGCCGCCACCGACATCCACGACTTCGATGTTGGCACCGAGGCGACGCAGTTCGGCGTAGAAACGGCCGCACTCACGGATGCCGCCCTGAATGTCGCGGATATTGGCGATCTGGGAGCCCAGATGGAAGTGCAGCAGTTGCAGGCAATCCAGCTTGCCCAGCCCGCGCAGACGCTCGATCAGCGCCAGGATCTGGGAGGCGGAGAGACCAAATTTGGACATGGAGCCGCCGCTCGATTCCCACATGCCGGAGCCGGTGGAAGCGAGCTTGGCACGCACCCCGATATTGGGCTTGATGTTGAGACGAGCTGACTCGTCCAGCACCATTTCCAGCTCGGAGGGCTTCTCCACCACGATGTAGACCTTGTGGCCCATCAGGTTGCCCAAGAGGGCGTGGCGGATATATTCGCGGTCTTTGTAACCGTTGCAGACGATCACCGAGCCTTGCTCATGGTGATGGGACAGCACGGCCAGCAGTTCCGGTTTGGAACCAGCTTCCAGGCCAAGCCGGGGCTTGTCGCTGTAGGACTGGCTGATGGTCTCGATGACACGACGCTGCTGGTTTACCTTGATCGGGTAAACGCAGAGGTAGTCCCCTTCATAGCCTGACTTCTCGATGGCCTGACCAAAGGCGTTGAACAGCGCATCGACCCGACTCTTGAGGATGTCAGGGAAGCGCAGCAACACGGGGGTGGTCAGCCCGGACTGACGCAACTGTTCGATGGCGTCAGAGAGCACGATATGCGCGTCAGGGCGTGATTTGTCGGGGGCGACGGTCACATGACCGGCGTCATTGATATTGAAAAAACCCGCACCCCAGTAGGGAACGTTGTAGACCTTCAAGGAGTCCTTGCTGGACCAGTTAGTCATGGGCTATGCCTCGCAAATGAGCGACCCAAAGTCGCCTTCGTTACCCTCAATCACATCCAGACCATCTAGTGCAGAGTACGGCGAGCGCTGCCATCACGAGACGCAGCCACCCAAACCAACGCTTTGCACATCGCGGCAAGCCAGAGGCTGCCTGGTGGATCTTGGGGAAGTAACGAGTCTTGATGTGGGGCTGGTGGCTTTACATCAAGCTCAACGGTATGCGGTGCCACTATGCCGTAGCGCCGCGGTACTTTGATGACAGACGACATCAGCCACGCCGTCAGTTCATCATTCGGCAGCGATCCCGACAGAAGGAGAGGGTTCCAAGGAAGAGAAGCGAAGGCGCCAGCACGCATGCGTGTTGATAGACGACAACAACCACAGCCCACCTCACCGTCAGTGACCGCCCATGACAAGGGAAGATGATGAGCCGGTGGCCCACTCGGTCAAATGAAGGATGAGAGTCTGTTGTTCTCCCTGATACCGGAGCCTAACCGGTATTAAAGAAACCATTCCCCAGCAGTGTCTGTCGTTTCTGCGTGCCTCGCCCTATAGGCGTATGATCGGTCGGGTTTCTGGCGGCTCTGCCTGCTTCAGGGTTGCCCTTGGATCGGCGCGGAGTGTACACACTTACCGCGGGCAGTGACAATAAAAAATAGTGTTCAAAATCCCCTTTTCATGAGTCGATCAAATCTTGCTGGCGGGCAGGCGGGCTCTGGGATGGCGCAGGTTATGCGACAGCCCGGTTTCCCCTTGAAAAGTGTGTGAAAACGCCATGATTGTGCTGACGCCTTGCTGTGCGGTCGCTGAGGGGAATTTGGCCGCCACCGCCAGCGCCTAAATATCGCAATAAATGCCACATTTATGCGATCTCCCTCCCGGACGTTGCCGCACATTCGCCGCTCTTCCCTTGCGTCAAAAAATGGGAAAAACCTGCGCTGACGCAATGAGTGCCCCGCACGGATTGGCCACAATGGCCGCTCACAATCGGTTAGAGGCTGACTAATGGATACCCTGCTTGAGCGTTTTCTGCGTTACGTAACTTTTCATACCCGCTCCGATGAGACCAATCCAGCCTGCCCCAGCAGCGAAGGCCAACTGATCTTTGCCCGTGCCCTGCAAGAAGAGATGAAGGCGCTGGGGCTGAGCCAGGTCACCCTGGATGAACACGGCTACCTCACCGGCTGCCTGCCGGGCAACCAGCCGGACGCCCCCGCTATCGGCCTGATTGCCCACATGGACACCGCCGACTACGAGGCGGAGCACGTAGTACCGCAAATCATCGAAAACTATCAGGGCGGCGACATCTGCCTTGGCAAGGGTGACGAGGTGCTCGCCATTCGTGACTACCGCTTCCTGAAAAACTACCTGGGTCAGGATCTCATCACCACCGACGGCACTACCTTGCTTGGTGCCGACGACAAGGCGGGCATCGCCGAGATCCTCAGCGCCATCGACCACCTGCAGGCCCACCCCGAGATCCCCCGCGGCGATATTTGGGTCGGCTTTACTCCGGATGAGGAGATCGGCCGCGGCGCCAACCTGTTCCCGCTAGACAGATTCCCGGCCAAGTGGGCCTATACCGTGGATGGCGGCGAACTGGGCGAGCTGGAGTATGAAAACTTCAACGCCGCCAGCGCCACGGTGCGTTTTATCGGCAATAACGTCCACCCCGGCACCGCCAAGGGGAGCATGATCAACAGCCAGACCCTGGCCGCCCGCTTCCACGCCGCCATGCCTGCCGAGCAGACCCCGGAGTACACCGACGGGTATGAGGGCTTCTTCCATCTGGCCCAGATGAGCGGCACCGTGGAGGAGAGCACCCTGCACTACATCATCCGTGACTTCGACGACGAGCACTTCGCCGCGCGCAAGGCCGAGATGCAGAGCCGGGTGGCCGCCCTGCAGGCCGAGTATCCCAAGGCCCGCATCGAGCTGACCCTGACCGACAGCTATCGCAACATGCGCAGCCAGATCGAGCCGCACATGCATATCGTCGAGCTGGCCAAGGCCGCCATGGAGGTCGCCGACGTGGTGCCGAAGATCAAGCCCATTCGCGGCGGTACCGATGGCGCCCGCCTCTCCTTTATGGGCCTGCCCTGCCCCAACCTCTTCACCGGTGGCCACAACTTCCACGGCAAGCACGAGTTCATCCCGCTGCAATCCATGGAGAAATCGGTCGCCACCCTGGTGGAGCTGGTGCGCCTCACCGCAGCCTGGCGCGGTTAATCGATTACCATGACAACCAAGGGGGGAGCCGGTCAACCGGCCCCCCCTTGCTATCTGGCCATCACCCATCAACAAAGGGAAACCGGGGGAGGGTCACTCAGGAGCAACTGGCCGCCGCTGCCATCAAACTGTCATCCCGCTGACATGTCGCGGGAACAGTGTCACATCATGCTGGGAGCAACGGATCGCCGGAGCCCTCCAGATGTTCACTATCGATACCCTGCTGACCCAGCACTTCCCCCGCCTGCTTGGCTACCCCCTGCTCACCCCGCTGTTAAAGCGGCTGTTGGGCTGGCTGCTCAACGAACGTGCCTTTGCCGACTTTGCCACCCGCTACCCGCACCTGCGCGGCCTCGACTTTGTCGAGCAGGCGCTGACCCAGCTCGATTTCGACTATCGGGTCAGCGAGGCGCAGCTGGAGCATATTCCCACCAGCGGCCGGGTCATTCTTGTTGCCAACCATCCCATCGGCTCGCTGGACGGACTGGCGCTGCTGCAACTGCTCGGTCGCATCCGCCCCGATGTGAAGATCGTCGCCAACCAGCTGCTGGCCCAGCTCGCGCCGCTGCGCCCTTTGCTATTGCCGGTGGACAATATGGAGGGCAAGACCGATCGACAGGCCATCCTCGCCATGAACGAACACCTCGCCCATGAAGGGGCACTGGTGATCTTCCCCGCAGGTGAAGTCTCGCGGCTTGGCCTCAAGGGGGTGAAAGACGGCCCCTGGCAGGCAGGCTTTATCAAGCTGGCCCAGCGCACCCGCACCCCGCTGGTGCCCATCCATCTGGGGGGGCGCAACAGCCTCTGGTTCTATCTCGCCTCCTGGCTCAACAAGCCCGCCTCCGCCCTGTTGCTGGTGCGTCAGCTGTTTCGCCAGCAGGGGCAGACCCTGCCGGTGACCATAGGGGCGCGCATTCCGCTCGGCAGTTTTCAGGAGCTGCCCGCCAAGACGGCGGCGCGGCTGGTGCGCAACCACCTCTACCGGATTGGCCGTGGCAAGGCGGGGCGGCTGCAGACCGAGGCCCCCATCGCCCTGCCGGAGGATCGCCGCCAGCTCAAACAGGCCATCGAAAGCTGCGAGCAGCTCGGCACCACCCCGGATGGTCAGGGGATCTACCTCTACCGCCGCCACGAACTGAGCCACTCGGTGATCCTGCGCGAGCTGGGGCGACTGCGGGAGATCGCCTTTCGCGCAGTGGGGGAAGGCTCCGGCAAGCGGCGGGATCTCGATGGCTTTGACAACGACTATCACCACCTGATCCTCTGGGATCCGGCCCGACTCGATATTATCGGCGCCTACCGGTTCGCCCCGGTGGCCGAGCTGCTGGCCAGCAAGGGGAAGGATGGCCTCTACAGCCACACCCTGTTCGGCTTTGAGGATAAGCTGCTGCCCCGGCTGGAGCAGGCCATCGAGCTTGGCCGCAGCTTTATCCAGCCCGCCTACTGGGGCAAGCGGGGGCTCGATTATCTCTGGTTCGGCATCGGTGCCTATCTGGCCCGCTATCCCCGCTACCGCTACCTGTTTGGCCCGGTGTCGCTCTCCGGCAGCCTGCCGCCGGCGGCCAAGGATCTGCTGGTGAGCTTCTACCGCCAGCACTTTGCCCCCGAGCTGGCGCTGGCCCCCTCGCGCCGTCCCTACCCCGAGACGCAGCCGCTGTTCGAAGGGGTGGATTACGGCGCCGATCTCAAAGCACTCAAGGCCCGTCTCGACAATCTGGGCTGCGCCATCCCTACCCTCTACAAGCAGTATTCCGAGCTGTGCGAGCCGGGCGGGGTGCAGTTCATGGATTTTGGCATCGACCCCGACTTCAACCACTGCATCGACGGGCTGGTGTGGGTCGATGTGAGCCGCATCAAGTCCCACAAGCGGGCCCGCTATATCGGCAGTCATCTGGCCTAGCCGCGCTTATAACCCTGCAGGCGCCAGGCAAACAGCCAAAGGCAAAAAAGGAGAGAGAGGCCATGGCCTCCCTCTCCTTTCGCTCTCATGCTCAGCACCTTTTCGAGGCGCTCGGCCCATCTGGCGTTACTCGGCCGCCTTGCGATCCGAGTGGCCGAGATCCCGCTCAGGGGCGATTACGTCACGCACCCGCTGCTTGATCTCCTTGGCCTCGGGGAAGCCGTCATCGACCACCCGATCCCACACCTGCACCCCGCTCACCAGAATGCGGAACTCCCCCTTGCTGGCCGGCACCAGCGCCACCTCCCCAAGATCGCTGTCAAAGGTGGAGAGCAGCTCCTGCGCCAGCCAGGCAGCGCGCAGCATCCAGCGACAGAGGGTGCAGTAGCGGATTTCGATGCGGGGTTTGCTGATCAGGGTTTCAGACTCGGTCATGAGTGACTCCATAAAAAAGCGACAATGGCGGGAAGTGGCGTACTGCCGCCCAATGGCCGATCCCGATTCGGTCAAATCAGTGCTGATCAACCCCATGAAAATCGGCCAGCCAATGGCGGGCAATGGTACGCATCGCCGATTCTGGCAGCTCGAACAGGCCGGGAGCAAGAGGGCCTGCCGCCAGCATCCGGATCCCTTCCATGATCTCCGCCAGCACCAGATAGACATATTCGCCAATCACGGCGCCATGGACGAAGTTGACCGCCTCACCCCGGTTGAGCAGGTAGATCTGAGTACCATCCGGCCGGTTGAGGGCCAGCACATGGGGGCACACCTCTTCGCTCGGCCAAGGCAACTGGGCCAGCGAGAAGGCGAACTCGTCGTCAGCCGAGGTGACCGAGGCGACCATGGTGCCGGGGCGCAGCGCCTGCAGATCCGCCAAATCCAGCGAGCCGTTGCCGGTAGAGCAGATCACCAGCTCGGCGCGGCTCAAGGCTTCAGCCTTGGTGATCAAGCGAAAACCGTGAGAGAGCGCTTCGACCTGTCGCAGCACATCTGTTTCCACCAGCCCGAGATGGAGGTTGCGACAACGCAGGTCGCGGGCGATGCTGCGCCCCACCTTGCCATAGCCAAACAGCACGGCTTCGCAGACGTTGAAGGTACGGTTGAGATTACGAGCCAACGACTCCGCGGAGTAGACCACGCTCAAACCAATCTGGATATCCTCGGCCTGCTTGAGGGGACTGCGTGCCACCGACACCACGGGGGTTGCCAGCACCTCCTGTTCATAGCGTTGATGGCCGTTCTCGGTCATCTCCACCACCCCGAGGAAACGGGGGCCGAAGTATTCACTCAAGATCACCTGGGTTTTGGCGAAGTAGCCGCCTATATCGAGGATCAGCAACCGCTCGTGAGGGGCAACCAGCGGTGCAATCTGCTGGATGAGACTGTCGGGATCATTGGTCCAGCGCCGGTTGAGGGGCAGCACCGGATAATGTTGTGATACCCACTCCAGGGTCGGGCCGTGTACCGATTTCGGTTTGGGTAAAATGGCGCCAATCCGCCCAATCCGGGAAAGCGCTTCGACAAAACGGGGGCGATCGGGAAGCAGGTGAGTGACCAGCAGAATGCAGAGACCATCGATACGTCCCTGTCCGGTGAAATGGCGAAAAAACAGATGCTCAGATCCTTGACTGCGCAACTGTGGCCTCCTTATGTGCCGCAAAGCAGGCAAACAGAACCCGGCGCGGCCGGGTTCTGTGTGTGTCCAAATAAAATGAAAAACCTTTTTATCTGAAACACATAGGTGGCTCAATCATTATCTGCCAAGAGTATGAGCGGGTATGCAAAAATGACTGTAATTGCCTGTTTTTCATGCAAAAATCAGTACAAAGAAGCAGCAGGCCACACCCACCACAGGCTGAGCCCGGTTCCCGCGGCAGCGAGTAAGATCAGCCCACCCCAACGCACTGGCCAGGGTTTGTCACGTAACGCCCACTCCAGCAGCGGCAGCAACCAGACCGGCAGCAACACCACCAGCGGCACCTCCACATATTGCCAGGCGAGCATCTGGACGAAGGCGAGGGCCAGCGCCAGACCGGCTGGGGCTACCTTGATGCCAACAAAGGTGGCAAGCAGGGCGCGAAAACCGGCAAAAGCAGCCAGCGCACCGGCCAGCTGGGCAATCAGCAGGCTGCCATCGATGCCGATCACCAGCGCCTGCCAGATAAAGCCGAGAGCAAACCCGAGCCCCTCGCGGCTGTCACAGCGAAAGGTGCTCCAGCCAAACCAGAGGATGGCGGGCAGTAGCGCCAGCCAGATCCCGGGTTCGCTCGCCAGTACCGAGGCCAATCCCAGCCACCACACCAGCGCACTGAACACCGCAAAGAGCAGCAGTGAACCGCGCAAATCGCTCACCTGAGCCGCAATGGCGGGCACCAGCAGGGTCAGCGGCAGCCACTGCCACGCCTTGGCCGGAATACCATAGAGACCGCCGAGCAAGGAGCCCACCAGCCAGAGCGCCAGCGCGCCCCACAGATAACCCAGTCGCGGCCAGCGCCACGATAGCAAAGCGGCTCCCAGAGGAGCCGCCAGGGTTTGCAGCAGAAGTTCCGCGCCCATTACTTGCGAACGCCTTCGACAAACAGGTTGATGTTCATCTCGTCCGGAATGCCGGGCAGCATGTAGCTCACGCCAAAGTCACTGCGCTTGATGGTGGTGGAGGCGTTGAAACCGCTGCGGTAGCCGCCCCAGGGATCCTTGCCCTCGCCAATTTTGACCAGATCGAAGGCCACTTCCTTGGAGACGCCGTGCAGGGTCAGGGTCCCTTTCAGCACGCCTTTATCCTTGGTGCCCTCGTAAGCGGAGCTGACGAAGGTCATCTTGGGATACTGCTTCACGTCGAGGAAGTCCGGACTGCGCAGGTGCTTGTCGCGGGCTTCGTGATTGGAGTCGACGCTGGCGGCATCCACTTCAAAGCTCGCCTTGGCGGCCGCCGGGTTGGCGTCATCCATGCTGAAGGTGCCGCTGAAGGTGTTGAAGCGACCCACCAGCTCGGAGAAGCCCAGGTGACCCACCTTGAACTGCACTGTGGTGTGCGCCGCATCCACATCGTAATCCGCCGCCATCAGAGGGGTAGCCATAAACAGGCAGGAGGCCAGCAGAGCCTTGGTCATTTTCATCCGTTCGTTCCTTCATCTTGGGGTTCACATCAGTGGTTAAAATGCTAACCTCGTTCTGAAGATGAATAATCAGTGATTTATTAAATTCATTATTTACTGAGGATGGAAAATGGACCAGATCGCCGCCATGCGCACCTTTATCAAGGTGGTGGAGTGCCAGAGCTTTACCAAGGCCGCCAACCAGCTCGGCATCTCGGTCGCCATGGCCTCCAAACTGATGCAGCAGCTGGAGGAGTCCCTCGCCACCCGGCTGCTGTCGCGCACCACCCGTCAGGTCAATCCCACCGAAGCGGGCCAGTTCTACTACCAGCGCTCCCTCGCCCTGCTGGCGGAGCTGGAAGAGACCCACAGCCAGCTGACTCACCACAACCAGCAGCCGAACGGCACCCTCAAGCTCTCGGTGCCGATGGATTTTGGCTATCTGCACCTCTCCCCCGCCCTGCCGCTGTTTCGCCAGCGCTTTCCCGATCTCAAGCTCGATATCGAGTACAGCGACCGGCGGGTAGCGCTGGTGGAAGAGGGGTTCGATCTGGCGCTGCGGATCGGCCACCTCAGCGACTCCTCGCTGGTGGCGCGCCAGCTTGCCACCATTCGGGTCGAGCTTTGCGCCAGCCCCGCCTATCTGGCACGCAAGGGCAGACCGGAAAAACCCGAGGATCTCAAGCAGCACGACTGTCTGATCTACACCCTGACCCAGCCGGAGTGGCACTTCAAACGGGGAAGCGAGCAGCAGAGCATCCGGCCACAGGGGCCGCTGCGGGCCAACAACGGGGTGGCGCTGACCCGCGCCGCTTGTGATGATCAGGGCATCATATTGCAGCCCACCTTTATCGTGGGGGAGGCCCTGCGGTCAGGGCAACTGGTCAGCCTGCTGCCGGAGTGGGACAAGGGAGATGTGGGACTTTATGCGGTCTATCCGCACCGCCGCTTCGTCTCGGCCAAGGTGCGCTGCTTTATCGAGTTCGTGCAGGAGCGCTATCTCGCCCCGCAACAGTGGGATAAGCCGTGATGATTGCCAGAGCAGAAGATACGGCCTGACTGTCCGGCCTGCTGGTCCGGCTTGAAACCTAACGCTGGCCGGATGCGGTGGTGGATGCGGCAACAGGGGGGAGCTTGGCTAGCAGACGCTCCTGCTCGAGGCTTAACTGCCAGCGTGGCAAACGGGTGCCTATCACCGAAAACTGCTGCTCACTGAGGGCATAGGGGAGCGCCACTTCAATCTCGGGGCAGTCAAACATGGCGGCCAGCTGCAGGATCAGAATGAGGTTTGCCTCGTCGGTCTTGTGCTTGTTGACCCGTTTGCGGATCTCGTGGCGCAGCTGGGTTTCGGGGTCCTGGGTCATCGCCTGCCAGCCGAAACCGAACAACGGCACCAGCGCGCTGACAATCCCCAGCGCCGTTATCGGCTGCTTGGGGGGATGATAGAGTTCGTTGAGATCCAGCAGAACAGGATTCTGACGAACCTCACCCTCACCAAATAAAATCGTTTTCGTCATTGGATTGCCCGTTATATTCCACTAGACTGCGCCGCATATTTTACCCCGATATGCCAACGAGGTGCTGATGCTAAGCGATATCGAGATCTCCCGCCAGTCCCCCCGTCTCTCCATTCACGCGCTGGCCGAACGCCTCGCCATCCCCCAGCGCCTGCTCAGCCCTCACGGCCACTACAAAGGCAAACTCAGCCTCGACCTGCTCAAGTCTCAGCCCAAACAGAAAGGCAAGCTGGTGCTGGTGAGCGCCATCACCCCCACCCCGCTCGGTGAAGGGAAGACGGTGACCACCCTTGGCCTATCCATGGGGCTCAACCATATCGGCCAGCCCAGCATCGCCACTATCCGCCAGCCGAGCCTCGGGCCGGTATTCGGGGTCAAGGGGGGGGCAGCCGGTGGCGGCCACGCCCAGGTGGTGCCGATGGAGGAGATGAACCTCCACCTCACCGGCGATTTCCACGCCCTGACGGCGGCGCACAATCTGGCGGCGGCGGCCCTCGATGCCCGCCTGTTCCACGAGCAAAAACTCGGCGATGAGTTCACCGCCAGAACCGGTTTGCCGCGGCTCGAGATCGACCCGGCCCATATCCTCTGGCCGCGCACCCTCGACATGAATGACCGCGCCCTGCGCCACCTCACCATAGGTCAGGGCGGCGCTGCCGATGGTGTGGAGCGCAGCGATCGCTTCGTCATCACCGCCGCCTCCGAGCTAATGGCCATTCTGGCGCTGGCAAGCGATCTGAAAGACCTGCGCCAGCGCATCGGCCGCATCCAGCTGGCCCGCGATATTCACGGCAAGCCCGTCACCGCCGAACAGTTGGAAGTAGCAGGCGCCATGACGGTGCTGCTCAAAGATGCGCTGCAACCGACCCTGATGCAGACCACCGAGCAGACGCCGGTGCTGGTACACGCAGGCCCCTTTGCCAATATCGCCCACGGCAACTCCTCGGTGATCGCCGATCGCATCGCCCTCGGTCTGACCGACTATGTGGTGACCGAGGCGGGTTTTGGCTCCGACATGGGGCTGGAGAAGTTCTTTAACATCAAGAGCCGCCAATCCGGCATCACCCCCGCCTGCGTAGTACTGGTGGCCACGGTGCGCGGCCTCAAGGCCAACAGCGGCCTGCTCGATATCCGTCCGGGCCAGCCGCTGCCAGCCAGCCTGCAAGGGGAAGATCTGCCAACCCTCAAGCAGGGCTGCGCCAACCTCGCCTGGCATATCCGGAACGCCCGCCGCTACGGGGTGCCGGTAGTGCTCGCCATCAACCGCTTCCCCACCGACAGCAAGGCCGAACTGGCGCTGCTGGCCCATGAAGCGCAGCAAGCCGGTGCCTGTGGCGCGGCCATCTCCAACGCCTTCAACCAGGGTGGTGCCGGTGCCAGCAAGCTGGCCCGCGCCGTGGTCACCGCCTGCGAGCAACCCGGTAAGGTGAAACTGCTCTACCCCGACGAGATGAGCCTCGATGCCAAGCTGGCGACCCTGGTGGAGTGCGGCTACGGTGGCCGCGGAGTGCAGCTATCCGACAAAGCCCGCCAGCAGCTGGCGCAACTTTCCGCCGAAGGCTGGGATCACTTGCCCATCTGCGTGGCCAAGACGCCGCTCTCCATCAGCCATGACCCCGCCCTCAAAGGGGTGCCGACCGATTTCGAGGTGCCCATCGACGAGGTGAAACTCTGCGCCGGAGCCGGGTTTGTCTATGCGCTGGCGGGCCCCATCATGACCATGCCGGGGCTGGGCAGCCTCCCTGCCTACCGTCATATCGATATCGACGAGAATGGCGAGATAGTCGGCCTGAGCTAAATGGTCGGGTGAGGGGTCTGGCGTCGGCCGATGACGCTGCGCTAATCGACTCTACGATCCACAAACCAGCCAGATACAACAAGGCCCCGCCAATTTGGCGGGGCCTTCTGTTATCCATGCATCAACCCTTAGAGGGTAAAGCGCTGGGTCATATGGTGCAGGGTGTTGGCCAGCTTGCTCAGCTCGACGCAAGCCTGGGCGATCTGATGAGCGCCCTGGGCATTCTCGTCAGCGGCATTGTGAATGTTGACGATGCTGCGGTTGAGCTCTTCGGTCACCGCATTCTGCTCTTCGGTAGCGGTGGCGATCAGAGTGTTCATGTCGGTGATGCGCACCACTGCACCGTTGATGGTCTCGATACTGGTACCGGCATCCCGTGCCAGACCGACACTCTCCTGCATCTGGTGACGACTCAGCTGCATGGCGTTGCCCGCCTCGGCGGCGCGGCTCTGCAGCAGCTCGATCATCTTGCTGATCTCGGCGGTGGAGTCCTGGGTACGCTGGGCCAATGAACGCACTTCATCCGCAACGACCGCAAAACCACGACCCTGCTCACCAGCACGGGCCGCTTCGATGGCGGCGTTAAGGGCCAGCAGGTTGGTCTGACCGGCGATATCGCGGATCACATCCAGCACCACGCTGATGTTGGCGCTGTCGGCCTCCAGCTGCTGCACCACTGTGCCCGCCTGTTCAATCTTGACCGACACCTCTTCGATGCTGGCAATGGAGCTGCGTACCACTTCGCTGCCCGCAGCGGAGGTGCGGGAGGCATCCTTGGCGGCGCTCATGGCATCCGTGGTGTTGCGGGCCACTTCGTTGACGGTGGACTGCATCTCGTTCATGGCGGTCGCCACCTGGGAGACTTCGTTCTGCTGGATGGCCATGCCGCTGGCAGACTGGCTGGAGATGGCGCTCACCTCCTCCACTGCGCTGCTGAGTTGGCTCACGGAGCCGGCGATCTCGCTCACCAGCTCGGAGAGGGAGCCCTGCATCCGGTTGATGGCGGAGCCCAGCTGACCCAGTTCATCGCGGTTGAAGCGGCTGTCACGGATCCACTGCTGCAGTTCGCCCTGACCCAGATCGCCATTGGCAATACGCTGGGCCTGACGGGCCAGCATGATCAGCGGGTCGCGAATTTGGCGGGTCAGTACCACGGAGAGCACCACCACAAGGATCAGACCGATCACCAGCGCGATGGTGACACTCAGATTGGCGGATTGATAAGAGTCGACAATGTCACTGCGGGATTCAGACGCATAACCATGGTTAATCTGGATAAGGGAGGCCACTGACTTGCTCAGCGCGGTGTAAAGGGGAACCCCCTCTTCAAGGAAGATGCGTTGGGCTTCGGCAAGCTGATCGCTGTCTTGCAGCTGTTTGACTCGCTGGTGCAGGGCGACGTAACGATCCCAGTCAGATTTCACCGTATCGAAGGTACGGCGCTCCGCCACATCCTCAGGCCAGATCGTCTTGTCATGGGCAATCAGCTGCTGCGCGATCGAGTTAAGCTGTTGACTGGCAATATTCCGATATTCAGCCCTTTTCAGCGGCTCGGCAGCCACCACGAAATAACCCAGCTCATAACGACGCAACTCACCGAGAGAATCCCCGATCGCGCTGGTGCGATTGACCGCTGGCAAGATGCTGTCGGTAAACCGGATGGCAACATCATTCATGTTGCCAAACTGGACAAGGGCAAAACCGCCGATAAAGGCGACCATCAAACCGAGCACGGCAAAGCCGGCGGTGAGTTTTTTACCTATGGTCATGGTACTGGTATTCATGGGATATCCTGGTGGTCGTTAAATTCGTAGCACTCGTCCGGTTCACGCCCTCCTGGCATGAACTATCTGGCCACCTGTTCAGTGGCGCACCATCCAACCTTGATGAATATCTCTGAATTCCATGAGCGGCAGCGAGAGCCGTGAGGGGGCGCTAGAGTAACCGGATTGTGATGGTTCGGAAAGAGTCTGTCCGGTTACTTTTTGTAAGGTGAAAACGAGGGATTTATCGTGCTCGATTAAATATACCGCTCAGATGAATAAATCGAAAAAATACATAACGTTTGCATAGTGCAAGCCGCACGGACCAAGCCGTTGCAGGCCGCCACTCTCATCCGGAACCAATGAAAAACGCCAGCAATGGCTGCTGGCGTCTCGTTTATTCAGCGTGGCGGTTACAAAACAACCGCCATCTTATCCGCGCAGGCCGCCCAGAAATTCGGCCCGGGTATCGGGCTGGGTCTTGAACACCCCGCCGAGGGAGGTGGTGGTGGTATAGGAAGTGGAATCCATCACTCCGCGCGCCTTGACGCAGTAGTGGGTCGCCTTGATGCTGATGGCCACATCCTTGGTACCGAGCAGGGTCTGCAGCGCCAGCAGGATCTGCTGGGTTAGTCTCTCCTGCACCTGGGGACGACGGGCGAAGAACTGCACGATACGGTTGATCTTCGACAGGCCAATCACCTTGCCGCGAGGGATATAGGCCACATGGGCCATGCCGTCGATGGTGACGAAGTGGTGTTCGCAGGTGCTGGTGAGGCTGATGTCCCGCACCATGATCATCTCGTCTACTTGCATCTTGTTCTCGATCACCGTCACCTTGGGGAAGGTGGAATAATCGAGGCCGGAGAAGATCTCGTTGACGTACATCTTGGCGATGCGGTGCGGTGTCTCGGCCAGACTGTCATCGGCTAGATCCAGCCCCAGCGTCTCCATGATGGAGCGCATATGGCCTTCGATCTTCTCCCGCTTCTGCTGGCTGTTAAGCTCGTTGGTGACCAGGGGGGTTTCCAGTCCCTGGGCTTCGAGGGCAGCCCTGACCAGCAAGGCTTCCGGACTTAAGGTTGTCATTATCTTCTCTCCCACGCTCAGGGACTGTGAGGGCAGCTCATCGAGCAACCCCTTATGTTATGGCGGCGTACAGGGCCGACGGTATCGCTGTAATGGTCGCCACACGGGATGTGACAGCCATCTGTTATGGCGGCATAGTAAACGGCCATTGCCGCCAAGATTCAAGTCAACTTGTGCGTCACCTCATACTTTATGGCCATCTCACCCCGTTTCAGCGCCGATTACTCCGAGATTCCCTCGAGATAACCTGCCCATCCCCGGGGATTTTTGTGATAATCCCGCCTTCAATCATAGAAAGAGGTCATGACGATGGGATTTGATACCAGCGGACTACTCCCCTTAAGCGATGCCCTGCAAGGGATGCTGGAACAACTCGCCTGCTGCTGCGACAGCGAGCAGCAGCCCCTGCCAGAGGCCCTTGGCCGGGTTCTTGCCAGCGACATCGCCTCTCCCCTCGCCGTGCCCCCCTTCGACAACTCTGCCATGGACGGTTATGCCGTACGCCTTGCAGATCTCGCCAGCGGTACCCAGCTCATCATGGCGGGCAAGGCCTTTGCCGGTCAGCCCTATCAGGGCGAATGGCCCGCTGGCCACTGCGTGCGGATCATGACCGGCGCCCTGGTCCCCGCAGGCACAGATGCGGTGGTGATGCAGGAAGAAACGCAGGCCGACGGCGATCGGATCACTTTTCTGGCACAACCCGAACCGGGCCAGAATATCCGCCGCACCGGCAGCGATATCGGCAAGGGCGCCTGTGTGCTGCAAGCCGGCACCCGCCTCACCCCAAGAGAGATGCCACTGCTGGCCTCCCTCGGCGTGGCAACCGTCGCGGTGCGCCGCCCACTAAAAGTGGCCATCTTCAGCACCGGCGACGAGCTCAAACCGGTCGGTACCCAGCTTGCCCACGGCGATATCTATGACTCCAACCGCTACGGCGTGCGGGCCATGCTGGCGCGCATGGGCTGCGACTGCCTCGACCTTGGCATCATCCCCGACGATCCGGCCCAGCTGCGCGCCGCCTTTATCCGCGCCGATGAAGAGGCCGATGTACTCATCACCACCGGCGGTGTCTCGGTAGGGGAAGCGGATTTCACCAAACAGCTGCTGGACGAGCTCGGCGAGATTGGCTTCTGGAAGCTGGCCATCAAACCGGGCAAGCCGTTTGCCTTCGGCCGTCTGCCCCGCGCCTGGTTCTTCGGCCTGCCGGGCAACCCTGTCTCCGCCATGGTCACCTTCGATCAGCTGGTGCAACCGGCGCTGGCCAAGCTGGCGGGCCAGCACTTCGAGCGCCCGCTCCAGCTGCAAGCCATTGCGGCCGAGCCACTCAAAAAGAGCCCCGGCCGACTCGACTTCCAGCGCGGCATCCTGAGTCAGGGACCAAACGGCCTCGAGGTGCGCAGCACCGGCTCGCAGGACTCCGCCGTGTTCAGCTCCCTGTCGCGAGCCAACTGCTACATCGTTCTTGAACGGGAACGGGGCCGCGTCGCCGCGGGCGAGACGGTGACCGTGGAGCCATTCGGGGGATTACTGCTGTGAGCGAGATCCTGAGCGACGCCGAACTGCTGCGCTACAACCGCCAGATCATCCTCAAATCCTTCGATTTCGAGGGGCAGGAGGCGCTCAAACAGGCCCGTGTGCTGGTGATCGGTGCCGGTGGCCTTGGCTGCGCCGCCAGCCAGTATCTGGCGGTGGCCGGGATTGGCCAACTCACCCTGGTCGATTTCGACAAGGTGGAGCTCTCCAATCTGCAGCGTCAGGTGTTGCACAACGATGAGCGCATCGGTCACTACAAGGTGGACTCAGCAGCCCAGTCGCTGCGCGCGCTCAATCCCTGGCTCAAGGTGGAGACCCACGCTGCCGTGGCCGACGAGGCGCTGCTCGATACCCAGCTGCCCCGACATCAGCTGGTGCTCGACTGCACCGACAACCTGGCCATTCGCAACCTGCTCAACCAAAAGGCACGCCAGCATGGCGTGCCACTTGTCAGCGGCGCCGCCATCCGGCTGGAGGGGCAGCTCTGCAGCTTCACCTGGCAGGAAGATGAGCCCTGCTACGCCTGCCTCAGCGCCCTGTTTGGCGAACAGGCCCTCACCTGCGTCGAGGCAGGTGTGCTCGCCCCCGTGGTAGGATTGGTGGGCAGCCTGCAAGCGCTCGAAGCCATCAAGCTGCTGGCGGGTACGGGAAAAAGCTACAGCGGCCGCCTGCTGATGATCGACGGCCTGAGCGGCACCTTCCGCGAGATGAAGCTGCCCAAGCGCCCCGACTGCACGGTCTGCTCCCATCCTTGACGCAAGCGGGATCAAAAAAGCCGAACCCTGTGGTTCGGCTTTTGTATTCCGATTTAGCAACGGTATCGGGGATCAGAAGATCCCCTTGGCTTTGACCTTTTTCATATTGGCCACCTGACTCGAGAGATCCTCGATCAAAGGTTCTGCCTCTGTGCCGACAACACTCTGTCGAGCGGGGGCACTGGCCAGTCGCTGGATCAATCTGTGCTGCTCGCGGATCAGCCGGGATTGCTCTTCCAGTTGGCGAGAGAGCAGCTGAATACTGCTGGCAAGGGGAGCCAGATCCTGCTCTGCCCCTGCTGATGGCAGCTTGCCAGCGATGGCTTCGGCCAGCTGGTCATGATCCAGCGCGGCAGGCAGTCCTTGCCTGAGTTCATCCCACATCTCGGCGGGTTGTTGCTCGCCAAGCCGGCTGACAATCTCGTCCACCAGGGATGTGGTATCACTCTGTCCCAGTTGTGGAGCCAGTCTGGCCACGATCTCGTCGATCATCACATCCGCAGCAGGCTGCGCCTCGCCAGCCACCTCACCCAGATTGAAACCACAGCTGGCAAAGGCATGACGCAGGGTCGTCATGCTCACCTGCTCCGGCCCCAACGCATTGGCGATCGCTTTGCAGAGGTTGGGCGCCAGCACGTACATGAACATGCCGGAGAGGTAGATATCCTTGTGGAAACGGCTCTTGGAGAAGTCAAACTCCTCGGTGCCCTCCTGGATCTTGCGCGCCCGTTGATACCAGTTCTGCAATACCCCAACCGCATAGCGATCAGACTCCAGCGCACCCGGATCCATATAGATGGAGAAGGTCATGCGCTTGAGTTGACTACTCATCGTCAACCTCGGCCATCACAGGCGCTTCGCGATAGACTTCATCCTCTTCCGTGGTGTAGAGGCAGATTTCGCGAGCCAGCGCAGACTGGGCATCGTCCAGCAGCTCGACACGGTCACCCAGGGTCGGATAGGCCGCCTTGATCGCGTCATAAATCAGGGATGCACCGCCACCGACCAGATAGACACGATTCGGGTTCTTGGCGAACTTCTTCGCTTCATGTGCAACCTGGGAGCCCAGCTCGTCGATCTTGTTTTGCATCTTCTCGAGGATCTTGGGGATCTGGCTCTCGTCGTTGACCACATCGCGCACAAAGCTCATGTCGTGGCGACGCTTGATAAACTCGTTGGCCACCAGATAGCTCGAATCGCTGTCTGCTGCCGCCAGCGCCTTGCGGGTAGCGTCGGTCACCATGGAAACGCCGATCTCGTTGTTGCCGTAGACATCGGAGACATCGTCAAACTCACCGACGATGATCCCCATGTCCAGGGTGGTGCCGCCACAATCGATCACCAGCGTCTTGGTGAACTCGTTGCAGCCCGAACCGATCAGACGGGAGAGCGCCGCAGGCAGGCTCTCCGGCATCACTTCGACGCTGACGATGTTGAACAGTTCACCCTTGTTGAGGGAGATGGCCCGCATCAGGTTGCGACGCTTCTTCTCGATCTTCTCTTCGTTACGCTGACAATCGTCCGGGTTGTAGAACTCGGTGATGGGCAGGGTCACGGTGATGGCCACATCACAGGGGGTCACGCCGGTCTGCAGCAGGGCATGATGCACTGAGAGCAGGTTGAGATCGTCATACTGGTACTCCACGTGGGTGGTGGCCAGAGACTTGTCGGAAGTCGCGTCGTAGGTGTACTTGGTGTTACCTATCTCGTAGTTGTAGATCTTCTTGTCTTTACGCAATGCGGCGCTCTTCCAGTCCTTGCGAAAGGAGTTGGGAGAGATGATGGTCTTGAGCACCTTGTTCTCAATCCAGCTCACCTTGACGTTGGTCGAGCCATCATCGATGGCCATTTTCATTACTTCAGACATGAGGAAACACCTGTTAATAGATCAGAAATGGGTCCGATTGCCTTGCCTTATGCCTTTGGCAAGGCGATCGAACCAATAGATACACGGGGTAAAAGGGCGACAAGTTTAATGGGTTTCTAAAATCCGGTGAAGCAAATGATTAAATCCGGAAGGATCTTCCGCGGGCCAGGCGTGGTGGCCGTTGGGGGTGTGGATGGTGGCGTTGGGCAAGGCGGCAAACTGCTCTACCCGTTTGGCCAGCGGCAGGTAGTCGTGACTGGTGGAGATGATGGCCACCGGCTGCCAGATGGCGCCGAGCCGGGCGCGTACCGACCAGCCGGGGAGTGCCTCCAGCAGCGCCTTGTAGGTTTTCTTTTTATTGCGCACGAAACGCAGCCGGAAGGTGTGGCGCACCAGTGCCAGATCCGGGCCCGGGAAGAGCTCGCGTCCCAGCCACCAGGCGAGCGGGCGCATGCCAAACCAGCGTAGCCACTTGAGGCGCTGGGCGTAACGCTCCTGCTCTTTGGGTGTTTCCAGCAGAAACTCGCTAAAACCGTTGACCAGCACCAGCCCCTGCACCTTGTGGGGCAGTTGCAGCGCCAGCTCCAGCGCGACCATGGCCCCCAGCGACAATCCCACGACCCAGGCGGGTTCTGGCTGTGCATCGAGCCAGTTCACCACATCGGCTGCCAGGGTCGCCACATCGAACGGCCCCTCCTGCATGCTCTGGCCGTGGCCGCGCAAGTCCAGCGCCACCACTCGGTACTGTTCGGAAAACCGTTCGATCTGCGCCTGCCAGTCAAGGCTGGAGGAGCCCAGCCCATGCAGCAGCAACAGCAAGGGGCCCTCCCCCGCACTGCGCAGGGCAAGACCGTTGAATTTCATCACCTGATTGCGGCGCATCAGTGTATTGCCTCTCGACTCATCACCTGAACCATCTCTTGTTGTTATGTTGCCCGTGGCCATCCTGCCACGTTATCAGCACGGCGCCCAATCAGCCTTCGCTGACCAGACTCACCGCCTTGATATAAGCGTAGATCTGCTGCTCCGGCGCCAGCGCCAGCCGCCTGGCGGAGCGGCTGGTGATCCGGGCCAGCAGTATCTGCTCACCCAGCGCCAACTGCAACAGGGTCTGGCCGGGGCGCACCTCGCGCACCGCCAGCAGACGGGTGACGAGACAGTTGGAGAGACTGGAGTGCTCGATAGGTGCTGTAGCAATCACCACATCCCGCCCGGCCACCTTGATCTGCAAGGGGCCACTATCGTCCGGCACATGGGTCATGGTGACCCGCAACTGCTGCTCACCAAGCTGCAGGGTCGCCATCTGTTCGTCGTCATCATAGTGGGCCAAGGTCGCATCCAGCATCACCCCGGCATCGTCACGGCTGGCGAGTGACAGGTCGGTTCGGGCGAAAATCTCGCTCGGCCTACCTTGCGCCTCCACCCTGCCACTTTCCAGCAGCACCAGCTGATCGCAGAGCAGGCTCACCTCCTCCATGGCGTGACTGACGAAGATCATCGGGATGCCGCTCTCCTGCTGCAAGCCCTTGAGCACATGGGCCTGATGGATGCGGCTGCGTCGATCGAGCGCCGAGAAAGGCTCATCGAGCAGCAGCAGATCAGGCTCGGCCAGCAGCGCCCGCCCCAATGCTACCCGCTGGCGTTGGCCGCCAGAGAGGGCATGGGCAGGCTGCCCCAGCAGATCGGCAAAACCGAGCCGAGCCGCCAGCGCTTCGGGCTGCCAGCGCCCTCGCCCCTTGCGGGCCGCCAGTTGCAGATTGCCGAGCACCGTCAGATGGGGAAAGAGGCGCGAGTCCTGAAACACCAGCCCGATCCGGCGCGCTTCAGGCAGCAGCGCGGCGCACTCCCGATCGCGCCACCGCAAGCGATCCCCGTTTTGGCGATCGAGCCCAGCGATAATGCGCAGCAGTGTACTCTTGCCGCAGCCGGAGGGGCCGAACAGGCCGAGGATCCCCCCCAGCTCGAGGGTCAGTGCGCAATCGAGGGTAAAGGGGCCAAACTCGCGCCGGGCATGGAGGTTCAGGGCATGGCGGGGCGGCACGTTCACTGGCGGAATAGTAGCTGGCTGGTTCATCCGAACACTCTCCGCTGTCTGCGCTGCAACACACCATAGACCAGCACCAGCATCACCAGCGAGAAGGCCATCAGGCCGCCCGCCAGAATATGGGCGTTCTGATAGTCCATCGCCTCCACATGATCAAACAGGGCGATGGAGAGCACCTGGGTCTCGCCGGGGATATTGCCGCCAATCATCAGCACCACGCCAAACTCCCCCAATGTATGGGCAAAGCCAAGGGCCGCCGCCATTACGAAGCTGGGCAGGGTCATCGGCAAGATGATGTGGAAGAAGCGCTCCAGCGGGCCGAGCCCCAGGGTAGCGGCAGCCTCCAGCTCCTTGTTACCCATGTTGACGAAGGCGGAGGTGAGCGGCTGCACTACGAACGGCAGCGAATAGAGGATGGAGGCAAACAGCAGGCCAAGAAAGCTGAAGGCGAGCGGGGCGCCAAAGGTGTCGCGCCACCAGGCGCCGAAGCCATATTCGGGGGAGAAGGCGAGCAGCAGATAAAAACCCAGTACCGTGGGAGGCAGCACCAACGGCAGTGCCACCAGCGCCTCTACCAGCGGCCGCAGCCGGTTCTGACTGCGCGACAGCCACCAGGCCAGCGGCGGTGCCAGCAACAGCAAAATCGCTGTGGTGCAGGCCGCAAGCTTCAGGGTGAGCCAGACCGCCAGCAGATCCCCTTCACTCATTGCCGACCTCCCGGTTGATAAATGCCCCCAACGGCATGGTATCGCTCCTTATTGCAAAGAGTGGCCGACCCGAAGGCCGACCACTCAGGGTATCGCATCAGGCCCATCCCCTTATTGGGGCAAGGCATAACCAGCTGCCTTGATCTGCGCCTGACCCGGCCCCTTGAGCCAGGCCACCAGCGCCTCGACCGCGGCACCTTTCTTCAATACCAGCCCCTGCTGCTCGATGGGGGGATAGAAGCTCGCAGGCACTGCCCAGGCTTCACCAGTCTTGCCCGCCTCAACCAGATTGGCCCAGGCGACAAAGCCCAGCTCGGCATTGCCGGTGTCGACAAATTGCCAAGTCTGGCCGATGTTGGCGCCGGTCAGCAACCGGTACTGCTTGGGATCGATCTTGAGATGGGTGAGGGTCGCCATGGCGGCAGCACCATAGGGAGCTGTGCGGGCATTGGCGATGGCGAGGTTGCCTTTCCAGCTGCGCAGGGTCGCCTCGTCAGGGGCCGGCCCCCCCTTCTTCCACAGCCCCAGCTGGCCGATGGCGTAGGTGAAGCGATCGCTCCCCTTGCCCTCTTTTTCCAGCTTCTCGGGGGTCGCCGCATCGGCGGAGAGGAAGAGATCGAACGGTGCGCCGTGACTGATCTGGGTGTAGAGCACTCCGGTGGCGGCAGACGAGATGGCTAGGGTGTGGCCGGTCTTGGCGGTAAACTCCTTGCCGATACGCTCTATGGTTCCCTTGAAGTTGGCAGCCACAGCCACTTTCACTTCATCGGCCTGCACGGCACCGGTATGCAAGGTGGCGGCGCAGACGCCGGCGATGACAACAGATAACAGCGGTTTCATTCCCTTTCTCCTGATGGGGCCCGCACATCCGCGCCCCTTGGCGGGGCCGTGGTTCCCGTTGAACCTGCGCCCCTCGTGATGAACAGGTCAGGCTTGCCAGCGGGCAGCGGCGGCGTCGTCGCTCTCCTTGGCCTCGACCCAGCGTTGCACACCCTCGGCGGTCAGCTCTTTTTTCCAGAACGGTGCCCGGGTTTTCAAGAAATCCATGATGAAGTGACAGGCATCAAAGGCTGCGTCGCGGTGGGCACTGCTCACCGCCACCAGCACAATCTGATCGCCAAGCCACAGCTCGCCGATACGATGAATGAGGGTACACTCCTGCAGTGGCCAGCGCTCGCGCGCCTCCTGCACGATATCGGCCAGCGCCTTTTCTGTCATGCCGGGGTAGTGCTCGAGGGCCAACCCCTTCACCTCATCCCCCTGATTGAAGTCGCGCACCTTGCCAACGAAGGTAACGATAGCGCCGCTGTCGGGGCGGGTGGTGAGGCGGGCATATTCGTCCGCCAGCGAGAAATCCTCCCGCTGCACCACAATGCGATCGGTGATGGTTGCCTCGCTCATCCTTAACCTCCGGTCACCGGCGGGAAGAAGGCCACCTCATCGCCATCATTGATGGGGGTATCGAGGGACACCAACGTCTGGTTGACCGCCACCAGCAGTTTGCCCGACTCGAGGGCAAGTGCCCACTTGTCGCCGCGTTCACAGAGCGCCGCACGCAGTTGCTCCGCAGTGGCATAGTCGCACGGCAGGCTCAGTTCATCACAGGCAATCAGCTCTCTTACTTGCGCAAAAAACAGTACCTTGATCATGCTTGCTCCCCGCTATTTGACCCCAGCTGAAAATGGCCGGACTTGCCGCCCTTTTTCTCAACCAGCCGCACCTGTTCGATCACCATGTCCTTTTGCACCGCCTTGCACATGTCGTAGATGGTCAGCGCCGCTACCGACGCTGCCGTCAGCGCCTCCATCTCTACCCCGGTCTTGCCGGAGAGCTTGCAGAGAGTGCGGATATGTACCCGATTCTGCTCGGGCAGCGGCACTATCTCCACCTCGACTTTAGTCAAGGCCAGCGGATGGCAGAGGGGGATAAGATCAGAGGTCTTCTTGGCAGCCATGATACCGGCGATGCGGGCGGTGGCGAACACGTCCCCCTTGTGGTGCTGGCCGCTCAGGATCAGCGCCAGCGTCTCGGGAGCCATGGCAACAAACGCCTCGGCACGGGCTTCGCGCTCGGTCACCTGCTTGTCGGTCACATCCACCATATGGGCTTCGCCGCTCTGGTTCAGATGCGTCAGGTTGGGCTGGGTCTGCTTGGGATCGGTCTGGTTCATCGTTTGCTCTCAGAGGTGGGAGACAAAGTTGCACGGCTTGGTGCGGGCATCGAGCTGATCGCGGATCAGTTGCTCCCAACCCAGCTGGCAAGCGCCGGTGGAGCCGGGCAGACAGCAGATCAGGGTGCGATTGGCGAGTCCCGCCAGCGCACGGCTCTGCATGGCGGCGCCTTTAATCTCGGCAAAAGAGAGTTGACGGAACATCTCGCCAAAACCCTGTACGGTGCGCTCGAACAGCACACCGACCGCTTCCGGTACCCGGTTCTGTTCATTGAAGCCGGTACCGCCGTTAATCAGTACCACCTGCACCCCCTCATCGGCGATCCACTCGCTCACCCGCGCGCGGATACGAAACAGGTTGTCCGGGCAGAGTGCCCGATCGGCCAGCTGATGGCCCGCGTCGGTAAGGGCCGAGACCAGATAGTCGCCCGAGCTGTCATCGGCGGCAGTGCGGCTGTCGGAGACCGTCAGCACGGCGATCTTGAGGGGAATAAATGCGTTGTGTTTCTGTCCCATCGGGCAGCTCCTTGTGGCTATGGGCCGTCAACGAGGCAGGAAGAGAAGGGGTATGAGAGGCCAGCTGTCAGGGCGCAAAAACGGACGCAGACAGGGGTGACCAACTTGCTCAAGCGTGTGACGGCGGGCTGATTCTATCAAAGGTTTCACGAGATATGGGATTTAAAAGACACACAAATCTGATGCTTGTCCCATATATGAACAAAACGCAGGCCGGGTAAACCCGGCCTGTCGTCGCAGGATCAGAACCCTTTCACCCCGGTCATGTCGGGCAGCTGGTGAGCTATACCCTTGTGACAGTCGATGCAGGTACTTTCACCACTGGCCAGATTGGTAGAGTGCATCTTGGCGGCACGCTGCCCCTGCAGGGAGAAGTCCATGTACTCGAAGTTGTGGCAGTTGCGGCACTCGCGCGAATCGGTCTCTTTCATTCGTTGCCACTCCCGCTCCGCCATCTCGCGCCGGTGCGACTCGAACTTCTCGCGGGTATCCACCTTGCCGGTGATCATGCCCCACAGCTCCTTGGAAGCCTGCACCTTGCGGATGATCTTGTAGGTCCACTCATGCGGTACATGGCAATCCGGGCAGCTGGCCCGCACGCCGGAGCGGTTGGCGTAGTGGATGGTGTCGCGGTACTCCTCGAACACGTTGTCCTTCATCTCGTGACAGCTGGTGCAGAAGGCCTCGGTGTTGGATGCTTCCATGGCGGTGTTGAAGCCACCCCAGAAAATCACGCCACCAAAGAAGCCCATCAGCAAGATGACCCAGAGAGCCGCCTTCGACGGTGACTTGAAGGTGGTCCACAGACGCTGGATAAAGCCGGGTAATTTCATCTATGGATTCCTCAGTTCAGCGCTTCAACCGGTTTAAAGGTATTTTCCACCAGCGGCTTGGCATCCGCTTGCGGCACATGGCACTGCAGGCAGAAGTAGCGACGCGGTGACACTTCACCCAGGGTCAGGCCGTCGCGGGTCTCGAAGTGAGTCGGGCTGATCTTGGGAGCCTTCATGGCGCTGGCATTCTTGAAGCTGTGGCAAGCCAGGCACTTGTTGACCTTGGTGTCCACCTCGTAGTTGCGAATGTCGTGGGGGATCAGCGGCGGCTGATGCATGTACTGGCGATCGTAGGGCGCACCATCCTTGCGGAAGTTTTTCAGGGGCGCGGCGGTGGCATCGGTCACCAGATCGGTGGCGCCACGCTCGGACTTGAGGCCACCGGTACTGTTGGTGATCTCGGGTGCCGCTGCCATCAAGGATCCCGCCATCAGGCAGGCCAGCATTGCTCCAATCAGCTTTTTCATTATTTGTTCTCCGACGTTTTTTCTGCCTTGACGGCAAAACCTACAGTGATTTCAAAAACTTGTTCCGCGCAGACATCGATGCAGCGGCCACAGTTGGTACACTCCTGAGCCGCAATCAAGGGCCCGTGACCGCGCTTGGCACCGTGAACAGGCCCGCGCAGGATGGGACGCTCCGGGCAGACCGCATAACAATCCATGCAGTTGTTGCACCGCTCGCGCCCCTTGGCAGAAATCTTGATAAATCCGACCCGGTTGACCAGGGCATAGAAGGCCCCCACCGGACAGAGATGACCGCACCAGCCCCGCTCAACCACGAAGAGATCGAACAGGAACAGCGCCACCAGCAGGGCCCAGCCCGCTCCCATGCCAAACAGCAAGCCGCGCATGGCGAGCGACACCGGATTGACCAGCTCCCACGCCATCACGCCGACCACAGCAGGCACCACCAGCACCATGGCCAGCAGCCAGTAGCGGGTCGCACGGCTGAACTGGCCGTTGCCCTTGAGACCAAGGCGCCCCCGGAGCCAGGCCGCCGCATCCGTGATGAGGTTGACCGGACAGACCCAGGAGCAGAACACTCGTCCCCCAACCAGCCAGTAGCCAGCCAGCACAATGGCAGCCCCCAGCCAGAGAGTGATGATGGGCCAGTGACCCGCCGCCAGCGACTGCAACAACGTGAGGGGATCGGTCAGCGGCACCGTCTCCAGCAACAGGGAGCTGGAGAGGTTACCCTTGAGGATCCAGACTCCCGCCAGCGGCCCCAGCAAAAACAGCCCGAGCACGCTGAACTGACTCAGCCGACGCAGCATCAGGAAGCGGTGGGAACGCCACCAACCCAGCTTGATGCGAGCCTCTTCCCCCGGATAACGACTCATAACCCCTCCGGTTTGCGGGTGGGCAGGGTGAGCCTGTCGCCGATGAGCGACTTGTTCCCCGCCTTGGCCTTCTCTTCCCAGCCGAGCCGGTAGTGATGACCCAGCTCACCTTTGGCGAGCTGGCGTGGCACCACCTTGATGGCAGCTTCCTCCAGCACGCAGGCATGCTCGCACTTGCCACAGCCTGTACAGATATCGCTGTGTACCGTGGGCAGGAACATGGCGTGTTTGCCGGTGCGCTGGTTGTGCTGCAGATCCAGGGTGATCGCCTTGTCAATCAGCGGGCAGACCCGATAACAGACATCGCAGCGCAGCCCCAGATAGTTGAGGCAGGTCTCGTGATCGATGAGCACTGCCACCCCCATCCGGGCCTGATCGATGTCGGTCATCTGCTGATCCAGCGCCCCGCTCGGGCAGGCCACCACGCAAGGGATGTCATCACACATCTCGCAGGGCACGGCACGCGCCTTGAAATAGGGGGTGCCGGTGGTCACAGGGTCAAACAGCCGGGCGAGCTTGAGGGTGTCGTAGGGGCACGCCTCGACGCAGAGCCCGCAACGCACGCAGGCGCTGAGGAACTCTGTTTCATCGAGAGCGGCGGGCGGACGCAGCGCCTGGGCAGGCACAGCTTGTGCCTGCTGGCGGGCCACGCCACCGAGCCCCACGCCAAGCAGGCCCACACCGCAGGCCCCCTTGGCCATGTCGGCCAGAAACTGGCGACGACTACGACTCATCTCGCACTCCCCCGCCTTAAGCCTTCATCACCTTGACGGCGCACTTCTTGTAATCGGTCTCTTTCGAGAGCGGATCGGTGGCGTCCAGGGTCAGCTTGTTGACCAGCTGGCTCGCATCAAAGAAGGGCATGAAGACCAGTCCTTTCGGCGGACGGTTGCGACCACGGGTCTCGACACGGGTCTTCACCTCGCCACGGCGGGAGGAGACGATCACCTCTTCACCACGGCGCACGCCGCGAGCCTTGGCATCGTCCGGGTGCATGAAGAGCACCGCATCCGGGAAGGCGCGATAAAGCTCGGGTACCCGACGGGTCATGGTGCCGGTGTGCCAGTGCTCCAGCACGCGGCCGGTGGAGAGCCACAGATCGTACTCTTTATCCGGCGACTCTGCAGCGGGCTCGAACGGCAGGGCGAAGATGACCGCCTTGCCATCGGGCTTGCCATAGAAGCGCACTCCCTCGCCCGCTTTCACATAGGGGTCGAACCCTTCGCGATAGCGCCACAGGGTCTCTTTGCCATCTACCACAGGCCAGCGCAGACCACGCGCTTCGTGGTACTGATCGAACGGCGCCAGATCGTGGCCGTGACCGCGACCGAAGGTGGCATACTCCTCGAACAACCCCTTCTGGACGTAGAACCCGAAGTGCTCGGCTTCGTCGTTCAGCAGCCCCTTGCTCTGCTCTTTCGGGAACTGGTTGACCTGACCGTTGGCATAGAGCACATCGAACAGGGTTTTGCCCTTCACTTCCGGCATCTTGGCAATCAGCTCAGCCGGCCACACTTCCTCGACTTTGAAGCGCTTGGAGAACTCCATCAGCTGCCACAAGTCGGACTTGGCCCCTTTCGGCGCTTTCACCTGCTGGTGCCAGAACTGGGTGCGGCGCTCGGCGTTGCCATAGGCCCCCTCTTTCTCCACCCACATGGCGGTGGGCAGGATGAGGTCAGCGGCCTGGGCAGTGACGGTCGGGTACGGATCGGAGACCACGATGAAGTTGCGTGGATCGCGATAGCCAGGCAGGCGATCGGTATTCATGTTGGGGCCGGCCTGCATGTTGTTGTTGCACATCACCCAGTAGGCATTGAGCTTGCCATCCTTAAGCATGCGATCCTGCAGCACGGCGTGGAAACCCACCTTGTCGGGAATGGTCCCCTCCGGCAGTTTCCAGATCTGCTCGGCGATGGCGCGGTGCTTGGGCTCGGTTACCACCATGTCGGCAGGCAGACGGTGGGCAAAGGTACCCACTTCCCGTGCTGTGCCACAGGCAGAGGGCTGACCGGTCAGTGAGAAAGGACCATTACCCGGCTCGGAGATCTTGCCGGTCAGCAGGTGGATGTTGTAGCAGAGGTTGTTGGCCCAGACGCCACGGGTATGCTGGTTGAAGCCCATGGTCCAGTAGGAGACCACCTTCTTGCCCGGATCGGCATAGAGCTTGGCCAGCTTTTCCAGCTTCTCCTTGGAGACGCCGGAGAGCTTGGAGACCGACTCCACATCGTAATCCGCCACGAACTTGGCAAACTCCTCGAAGGTCATCGGAGTGGCATCGCCGCTGTCCGGGTTCTTCGCTTTCTGCTGCAGCGGATCGGTCGGGCGCAGGCCGTAACCGATGTCGGTGACCCCCTTCTTGAACACGGTGTGCTTGTTGACGAAGTCCCAGTTCACCTTGTCATTCTGGATGATGTAGTTGGCGACATAGTTGAGGATCGCCAGATCGGTCTGCGGGGTGAACACCATGCCGTTGTCCGCCAGCTCGAAGCTGCGGTGCTCGAAGGTCGAGAGCACGTGCACCTGCACATCCGGGTTGGAGAGACGGCGATCGGACATCCGCGACCAGAGGATGGGGTGCATCTCGGCCATGTTGGAGCCCCACAGCACGAACGCATCGGCCTGCTCGATATCGTCGTAACAGCCCATCGGCTCATCCATACCGAAAGTACGCATGAAGCCAACGACCGCAGAGGCCATGCAGTGACGGGCATTGGGGTCGATGTTGTTGGAGCGGAAACCGGCCTTCATCAGCTTGGCGGCGGCGTAACCTTCCCAGACGGTCCACTGGCCGGAGCCGAACATGCCGACGGCGGTCGGCCCCTTCTCTTTCAGGGTCGCCTTGAACTTCTCGGCCATGATGTCGAACGCCTGATCCCAGCTGATGGGGGCGAAGTCGCCATCCTTGTCGAACTGGCCGTTCTTCATCCGCAGCATCGGCTGGGTCAGGCGATCCTGGCCATACATGATTTTGGAGAGGAAGTAACCCTTGATGCAGTTGAGGCCACGGTTGACCGGCGCATCGGGGTCGCCCTGAGTCGCCACGACCCGACCATCCTGAGAGCCCACCAGCACGGAGCAGCCGGTACCGCAGAAGCGGCAGGGAGCCTTATCCCAATGGATGGCCGTCTTGTCGGTACTGGTGATGAGATTGGCTGCCAGCGTGGGGGCACTGACACCGGCCACGGCAGCGGCAGCTGCCACCGCATTGGCCTTCATAAAGTCGCGTCGACTCAGCTTCATGGCATATCCTCACATTGCTTATCGCGTAATAGTTGTCGAATCTGTCGAACGGGAGCCAGCCATCAGCGGCTGAGGGCACGCCCGGCATCCCATCACTCTTTTCAGTGACCGCCCAGTTCATCGAACTGGTGGTAAATCAGGGCGGCAGAGAGCACACCCGGCATTGCCTGTATCGCATCAATGGCCGCCATGATCGGCCGCTGGCTCGGACCTTCCAGGGTCACGACCAGCTTGCCCTCGTCACAGACGGCGTGGATCTCGGCCCCTTCAAGGGCGCCAATCTGCTCGGCGAGCTGATGGCGCAAGGGAGGTTGGGTCAGCACCACCAGACTCGAGACATGGAACTCCTGATCCATTGTGGCTTCTGTGTCACACGGTTTCTGACTCATTCTGACTCCTGCTTGAGGGTGGGCTGGCTCGCACCACCGGATGGGGCGGCTCGCCCGTCGATTTTGATGCTGCCAACTGGACAATCCTGCACGCAGGCGCCGCAGCCGTTACAGCGATCCGGCTCCACCGTCGGGGTGGGCACGCGGCCCAGCACCGGAATAAAACGAATGGCATTGGGCTCGCAGCTGTCCTGACAGCGCTGGCAGAACACCTGACCATTGGCCAGACAGTTGGCCTCGATATGGGCCTTATAGTGCCAGGGGGACTCGCTGGTCGGGCGAAACAGTGGCTCCTTGCAGACCGTGACGCACTCGGTGCAGAAGGTGCATTCGCCACGCTGGAAATCGACCACCGGAAAACCGCCCTCGCCATTCACCAGGATCTGCTCCGGACAGGCCGCCAGACAGTCCCCGCAGCGGGTGCAGTCGGCGACAAATGCCGACCAGTTGACTGACCAGGGCAACTGCACCGGCGGTTCGGCAGTTCTCAACCGCCCCCGGAACAGGCCGCGGCGGGCAAGATCGATCTCATCCGGCATGTTGACTCCTGTTCTGGTGAAAAAGGGGACAGTGCGAGTCCATGATTGGCATTCTTGATACCAATTATAAGAGTGGGTGTATATTGCGGCCCTGACAAGGTAAGGGATATACCACCAGGGAGATAAACAGGGGGGATTCTTGCGCCAGATCAAAGCCTTGCAGCGCAATAAAAATGGAGGTATCGGTTAAAATACCTCCATGTGAGGATTGCTATTTAATCGTTGGCGATTTTTTGCGGTTATCCGCCGATCGAGGCGAGATGAGGGGTGATGCCGGCATTGCCCTGATGGAGACGATGGGTAGCACTCTTGCCCGCCAGTGCCGCGCGAATGCGCTGTTGCAGCTCATCAGATTGTCCATCTGCGCCGAGCAGATCCCGCAGGTCAATGCCGTTGTCGCCAAACAGGCAAAGATGCAGCTTCCCCAGCGAGGAGACCCGCAGCCGGTTGCAACCGGCACAGAAATCCTTGCTGTAGGGCATGATGAGCCCCACTCCGCCCTGCGAATCGGGGTGCATAAAGACCTGCGCCGGACCGTCATCCGTGCCCCGCAACTGCTGCACCCAACCGCTCTCCAGCAAGCGCTGTTTGATCTGTTCGCCGCTAACATGGTGGTCACGAAACAGGGTATCCATCTCGCCGGTCTGCATCAGCTCGATAAAGCGCAGCTCGATAGGCTTGTACCTGATCCAGCCCAGAAAGGCATCAAGCTGATAGTCGTTGAGCCCCTTGAGCAGCACAGCATTGATCTTCACCGATTTGAAACCGGCGGCCAGTGCTGCTTCGATCCCCTCCATCACCTCGGCCAGCTTGTTCTCACCGGTGATCTGGTGAAACTGGCGCGGGTCGAGACTGTCGACACTGACATTCAGCGCATTGAGTCCGGCATCAAACCACTCCTGGGCCCGCTCCTTGAGGCGATAGCCGTTGGTGGTCATGGCGACCTTCTCGATACCCGGGGTGGTGGCAATCACCTTGACGATCTCGGTGAAATCGCGGCGCAGGGAGGGCTCGCCCCCCGTGATGCGCACCTTGCGGGTGCCCATGGCGGCAAAACCGCTGACCACGCGGCGGATCTCGTCAATCGAGAGAAAGGGTTGACGCCCCGCTTTGTGACCTTCCGGGGGGCGATAGCCGTCAGGCAGGCAATAGGTGCAACGGAAGTTGCACACATCGGTCACTGACAGACGCAAATAGTAAAAACGACGGGAAAAACCATCTTCAAGTGGCAACATAAACACCTTTCCAAATACGGGAGGCCAGGGCATTTCTTTCCTGACCCTTACAGCTCGAACGTCGGCTGACGGCTGGTTTCCCCCTATCGCTAGGACTTAGGCAAAACCGCTCGGAGTTCATCTAGTTTTTCGATGCTAACACAAGTTGGAGTACACTCCCACGCATCTTGCGGGGTCCTTATCACTATTCAGAGGTGCGCATCAGTATGGGAAAACGGTTCAGGGTCCACTCGGTCAGCAGTGCCATTGGCCGCGCCATGGTGTTGATCCTCTTCATGGCCAGCCTGATCGCGCTGGTCGCCATGGTCACCCTCTTCTACTCGGTACCCGATGCCAAGGCGATCAACCTCTCCGGTTCGCTGCGGATGCAGGCCTATCGGATGGCCTACGAAATCGAGCGGGGCGACAGCGTGCTGGGGCGCCTCTCCCAGTTTGAAGAGACCCTGCACGCCGAAGAGCTGCAGGAGACCCAGCGCTGGATCACTCCTGCCTCCCTGCGTCGCACCTATGGCGAGGTGCTCGGCCAGTGGCAGGTAATGCGCCAGCACATCGAGGATCGCACCCCCAGACGGTACACCGATAACACCGAGCAATTTGTGGCGGCCATCGACAATTTCGTCAATCAGATGCAGTACCACGTGGAATTCAAGGTGCGGATGCTGGCACTGGCAGAGGGGCTCGGCCTGCTGGCTATCATCACCATCGCCTGGTTCACGGTGCGCTTCACCCGCCAGCAGGTGGTCGCCCCCCTCAACCAGCTGGTCTACTGTGCCCGCCAGATCCAGCGGCAGGATTTCGATCTTAAGCTGCCCGCCCACGGCGAAAACGAGCTGGGGGAGCTGTCGCGCGCCTTCGTCACCATGGCAGACGAGCTGGGTAAGCTCTATCGGGAGCTGGAAAACAAGGTGGAAGAGAAAACCGCCAAGCTGCAACAGGCCAACGACACCCTCTCGTTTCTCTACTCGACCGCCCAGAAGCTGCACGCCGCCCCGCTCAGCACCCGCACCCTCATCAAACTGCTGGACCGTGCTGCCGCCCACCAGCATATCGACCACATCCGGCTGACCCGCTTCGAGCACAACGCCATGCCGGTCTACATCTCGGGGCGCACCGGCTGGCCCGGCGATCTCGATGCGGTCGCCAGCTTCTATCTGCAGATGGATGAGCAGGAGTTCGGCCGCCTCGACATCATCAGCCAACACCCCATCGATGAGCGGTTGATCAAGAACTTCACCATGCTGCTGGCTCAGGTGCTGCACAAAGACCAGACCCTGCTGCAACAGCAGCGACTGCTGCTGATGGAGGAGCGAGCGGTGATCGCCCGCGAGCTGCACGACTCGCTGGCGCAGGCCCTCTCCTACCTCAAGATCCAGTCCACCCTGCTCAAACGCTCTTACGCCAAGGGGCAGCATGACAAGGCGCAGGAGGCAATGCAGCAGATCGACGAGGGGCTTAGCAATGCCTATACCCAGTTGCGCGAACTGCTCGGCACCTTCCGTCTCACCATTGGCGATGCCAATCTGGGGGAAGCGATCCGCGTCATGCTCGATCAGCTGCAACCTCAGACCCAGGCCGAAATCAGGTTCCATTACGGACTGGCCGACAACGACTTGGAGGCGGGCCAGCATATCCACATTTTGCAGCTGATCCGTGAGGCAGTGCTCAATGCCATCAAACATGCCAACGCGCAAGTGATTGATGTTAGCTGTGAGACCCTCGCCAGTGGTAACATTGAGGTTCAGATTTCAGATGACGGTGTCGGGATCGGACTCGCCAGCTCGGCGATCAACCATTACGGGTTGAGCATCATGAACGAGCGCGCCAGCAAACTGCACGGTCTGCTGACCATCAACGAGCAGCAACCACAAGGCACCTGCGTGCATCTGACCTTTCCCACCAGTCTAGCGAGAGACGCCTGATGGACGAGATGAAATACACAGTTCTGGTCGTAGATGACCATCCCCTCATGCGCAAAGGGATTGTGCAGTTGCTGGCTCTGGAAGAGAACATGGAGGTGACCGGTGAAGCCTCCAACGGCACAGATGCCGTGGCGCTGGCCAAAGAGTCCGAGCCGGACCTGATCCTGCTCGACCTCAATATGAAGGGGCTCTCCGGCCTCGATACCCTCAAGGCGCTGCGGGCCGAAGAGATCACCTCCCGGGTGGTGATCCTCACCGTCTCCGATGCCCGTCAGGATGTGGTGGCTTTGCTCAAGGCGGGTGCCGACGGCTACCTGCTCAAGGATACCGAGCCTGATCTGCTGCTGGCCCAGCTGGCCGACGTGATGACCGGCAAGCAGATCCTGAGCGAACCGCTACGCCCCTATCTCGAAAACATCTACGAGCTGGATCACCTGCAGCAGAAGCTGGAAAGCTTAACGCGTCGCGAAATGCAAATCCTGCGCGAAATTGCAAAAGGCCTCTCCAACAAACAGGTCGCCTCGGTGCTCCATATCTCCGAGGGAACGGTCAAGGTTCACGTGAAGAGCCTGCTGAAGAAACTCGAGGCGCAAAGCCGCGTGGAAGCGGCTGTCATGTATCTGGAGCAGCGCAACTAAGCGCCCTCAACCGCCCGAAAAGCCACCCTCCGGTGGCTTTTTTCATTCTCTGGCACAGTCGCTGCATTGTCATATTCAGCAACTACTCAATGGAGGATGGAACATGAAACTACAACCTTTGGCACTGTTCCCCTTGCCTTCCCACATACTGCCGGGCGGCAAGCTTCCTCTGCGTCTGTTCGAGCCACGCCACCTGCAGATGCTCAAGGAGTCATTCATCAACGATCAGGGCTTTGGCATCGTGATGGAAGAGTCGACCACCTCGGGACAATCCGGCCGCATTCTGCCGGTGGGCACCCGGGTCAAGGTGACCGACTTCTACACCCTCAATGATGGCCTGCTGGGTGTGACGGTGCTGGGACTGGAGCGCTTCTGTATCCACGAGATGGAAACAGACGAGATGGGCCTGCGCCGGGCCAAGGTGGAGATGCTGCCCAACTGGCCGAGCACCCACTCAGATTTCAACGACAAGCTGCTGGTCAATCGCCTGCGGGAAGTGTTCGAGCAGTATCCGGAGCTTGATGAGCTCTATCCGGACAAGCGCTTTGAAGATGCCGCCTGGCTCTGCCAACGCTGGCTCGAGATATTGCCGATGCCGATTTATGAAAAGCAGATGCTGATTGCCAAACAAAACAGCGAAGCAGCCCGTAAATTTCTGCATCGCCTGATTTCACAATGACAAAAACAGCGTTGCAAAATGCAATTATTCCAACAATGAAAATGTGAAATTCGCATTTTGCGAGTGAGTAGGAACGCAGAACGCCATAACAAGAGAGAGCCGCTGCGCTAAACGGCCAAAATTGAACACAAAAGAGTCTAAAAAAGTTGGCACAGATTTTTCATATAGATTGATACAACCCGATTTATCCCGTGCTCTCTTCAGTATTTGCTGAAGAACTGGTCAACCCACAAAGTTGACCATTTTTTTTATCCGCGCGTCGGCAACCGCTGACCAAAGTGACGCTGCAAACACTCTCTCAGCCGTGACAAGGTGATAGGCTTGGCGAGAAAGTCATCCATCCCCTGCGCCAGACAGCACGCCTTGTCCTCCGCCATCGCATTGGCCGTCAGGGCGACGATAGGCATAGTACATCCCAACTCCCGCAACCGGCGAGTAGCTTCCAGTCCGTCCATCAGGGGCATCCGCATATCCATCAGGATCAGATCCGGGAGCTGCTCATCCACCTGTGCCAGCGCCTCCAGACCATTGGCAGCCAGCCGTACCTTGCCAACCAGTTTTTGCAGCATCAGCGACACCACCAACTGGTTCACCGGGCTGTCCTCCACCACCAGCACATCCAGTGGCAGCAGTGCCGAAGCCCCCTCCTCCCGCTGCGGCTGGCTATGGCAAGGCAGCGCCATGCCGGGCAGTTCGAACCAGAAACAGCTTCCCTTGCCCGGCTCGCTATTCAGGTGGATCTCTCCCCCCATAAGCGTCACCAGACGCTTGCTGATGGCAAGACCGAGGCCGGTACCGGAAAAACGCCGAGTGGCCGAGTTGTCGACCTGGGAGAAGGGTTCAAACAGCAGCGCCTGATCCGCATCGGCGATCCCGATCCCGGTGTCGGAGACCGAGATCAGCAGCTTCTCATCCTGCCAACCCAGGTGCAGTGTCACCTGCCCCTGCTCGGTAAATTTGAGGGCGTTGTCCAGCAGATTGCCCATCACCTGCGACAGACGCATCGGATCCCCCTGCAACTCCCGGGGGACCGACTCATCGACCCGATAAACCAGCGCGATCCCCTTGGCGGTCGCGCGAGCTTGCAGCGGCTCGACCAGAGATTGGCAAAGCTGGACTGGCTGCAAGGTTTCGCAGTGCAACACCAGGGTTTGCGACTCGATTTTCGAAAAATCGAGCACGTCGTCGATGATGGTTTGCAGCAATCTGGCCGAGTGGGTGGCATGACGCAGCAGGCTCTGTTGCTCCGGCGCCAGCTCGGCATGCTGCACCAGATCGAGCATCCCCAACACCGCATTCATGGGCGAACGGATCTCGTGGGTCATCATGGCCAGAAATTGGGACTTGGCACGGTTGGCCGCTTCGGCCTCATCCCGTGCCCGCGCCAGCTCCTCTTCCCTACGGATCTGGTTGCTGATATCCCGGGCAGTGCCGCGATAACCGATAAACAGGCCATCATGGTCAAAACAGGGCTCGGCGCTCACCTCCATCCAGCAGGGGCCATGTTGCAGCGCAACCTGCATCCGCACCCCTCGCACCGGCTGGCGCAGCGCCAAAAGCTGCAGGTATTTCTGGGCATCGCAGCTCTGCTTGTTGCAGACGTAGTCATAGAGGGTCGGCCGGGTCGCCTGCGGGGTCATCTCATCCAGATAACCCGGCTCTGAGGCGTAACTAAGGCGATGCTCGGCATCTGTCTCCCAGAACCAGTCCGAAGCCATGGCGGCGAAGCTGCGAAAACGGCGTTCGCTGGCCTGCAGCGCTTCGGTTTTTACCGCAACCTGCTCCTGCAAGCGGGCCCGATAGGTGATGTTGACCAGCGCCTGGGCGATAAGCGGACGGCAACGCTCCATGGCGGCCTTGCTGGTGAGATCGAAGGTGCCCGCCCGAGCGTGGCGGCAGATGAGGGTGGCGGTAAAACCGGGGGCCTGCAGCCCGGTCAGCATCACGCTGGCCCAGCCCGGCTCGCTCGCCAGCGGCGCCAGCTCGGGCAGCTGGGCGGGATCGTAAATCACCAGGGTTTCACCCGAGATGGCGCGGGCAAATGCCGGGGTCATGCGCCAGCTGCGGGCTGATAGCATCGGCTCGGTACTGAGGTGGGTACTCCCCTGCTCCCCTTCCCAGGCCACCACATCAGCGTGCTCAAAGCCGATAAAGGGTTTGAGCACCTGGATAAGGCTCTCCAGCACCTGCTCCAGCGTCTTGGCATCGGCGAGGGTGGCAACCCCACCCAGCAGGGTCTGGGACTCGTGACGATACTTGGCCTCGCGCTCGCGGCAACGCATAAGGTCGACCAGCGTGGTCTGCAATTTGTCGCCGAGGGCTTCCAGTTCACTGTTGCCAATCATCTTGTTGCCTGCTCTGTTATGTTCTGCCGACTCAACGGGTCAGGAAAATCACGCTCGATACCATCAGGTTGCCGTGTGCCAGCTCGCCATTGGGCAGCCGCCCCTGCTCGCCGAAGGTAAAGGGGGTGATAAAGGGGATCTTGCCGAGGCGAGCCTGGCTCTGCTCGACAAATTGGCACAACATATCACCTAGCGCCAAACGGCAACCAGCACAAAAGATGATGAGCGCGCCGATAGGCTGCAATTCCACATCGACCCCATACCCTGGCTCGATACGCATGGCATTGAGGCTGCGCTGCAGCAACCCTTCCTGACTGCTGTACATCAACAGCAGACGCTCTCCTTGCACCACATCGGTAAAGAGCCGCAGCCCGCCCTGTTCGGTCACAGCTTCAGGATGGGAAAGTTTGTAGTAAGGAATGCCATCCAGCGCTCCCACCTGACGGGCCAGCGGGGTGAGCGTGGTCTCGCGCAAAATCGCCCCCACCGGCCAGGGCTGTTCGCGCCCGCACCAGCGGGCATAGACCTCGGCGGCAGGCAGGTGATCGATGGTGAGTACCTCCCGCCCGTTGCAGGCGGTGATCTCGCCACTGAATTCGGCAGGCACATAACCGGAGTGAAACTGAAAAGCCAGCTGGCAATCGGGATAGAGCACCGCCAGACCGATGCCATCCTGACTCACCGCCTCATCCCAGCAGATCTGCCAGTCACCGCTGACACTGCTATCAGCCGCCGATCCACCGACCACCGGCACCGAGGCACCGAGTTCGGCCTCGATACCGGCCAGCAGCCCCTCTTCCTTGCCGGGACTGGCATGAAACAAGATCAGCTGGGGCAGCTCGCCCGGCCGACCACAGTCGCTCATGGCTCGGCGCAGCAACTGCCGCACATCCACCCCGTCACCGCTGGCACCGGCTACCCCGAATGCCCCTTTCTCATCGTACAGGGCAGCAACGGCCAGCCCATATCCGTCTCGGGCGTGGTGTCCCATCTCGGTCATGGCACCACCGCAAGAGCTGCACCCAAGCAGGCGGGTCGTCGGGAACTGGCGTTTGAGCGCGTCGCGCAGTATCGCCCCGTCATGGGCTTGGGTAAAATAGAATAACAGCAGGGAGGGGGCCTGATCGGCATGGTGGCGCAGCTGCGCGCAGATATCTTGGGCCGCCAGCGATGAATTCTGGGCGAGGGAGTGAACGGTCAGAAATTTCAACACCATCTCCTTGTTTTATCGAATGGCAGCCTCAAGCAAAAATCATACCTTTATCAAACAATTATCTCGCTTCGCTTGCTAACATAGCGGTCAACTGAGACCAATAACAGGACGCCCATATGTGGCAAAAAAACATCAATGACTTCGATCGGGTCGTTGCCATCGGTGGTGGCCATGGCATGGGACGAGTGCTTTCGTCCCTCTCGTTTCTCGGTCAACGGCTCACCGGCATCGTCGCCACCACAGATGATGGTGGCTCGACCGGACGCCTGCGCAAGAGTCAGGAGTGCATCGCCTGGGGAGATCTGCGCAACTGCCTGAACCAGCTGGTGACCGATCCCAGCATCGGCAGCCTGTTGTTCGAGTACCGCTTTGCCGGCAAAGGCGAGCTGGCGGGCCACAACCTTGGCAACCTGATGCTGCTGGCGCTCGATAATCTCTGTGTCCGTCCTCTTGATGCTATCAAGCTGATCAGTGACATGCTCAAAATCGAGTCACAATTGCTACCCATGTCTGAATTTCCCACCGATCTCTGCGCCCATATGGAGTGTGGCACCCAGATCCTGGGAGAGGTATCCATCGATCAACTGGCAACACCGCCCCTATCCCTCGGCCTGATGCCGGAGGTGCAAGCGACCCGGGAAGCGGTGCTGGCATTGCAGCAGGCGGACATGATCATTCTAGGGCCGGGCAGTTTCCTCACCTCCATCATGCCGCCACTGCTGCTGGCCGAGATCGCCCAGGCCATCAACGAGAGCAGCGCCATGCTGGTTTTCGTCTGCAATCTGGTGGCGGAGAACGGTCCTGCCAGTCAGCTGGATCTGATGAGTCAGTGTCGCTGGCTGGAGTCCCGGGTCGGCCAGGGTCGACTGGATGCCATCCTGACCCCACAGGGCGCGGGTGATGCGGGGGACTGGCAAGGGCGTGTGATCGAAGCCGAGCTGGGCGAGCTTGAGCTGCCCCATCGGCACGATCGATTGAAGCTGAAACTGGCACTGGACCGGATCATCCAGCAACTTCTCAACCAGCGTTAGGCAACGGTCACGGCGCCCCGGCCCCCCTGCATGGCGCCGTTACTGATAATCGGCAAGAAACGCGAGTACCTGAGGCAAGGATGCCTCCAGCAGTTGCAACTGGCGCTCTGCCTCGGCCACATCGGCCTGCTTGCTGGCCATCTCCAGCGCCATCACCTGCTGATAGCTCGGCATGGCGCCGTAGCTGCCACAGGATGATTTCATGCTGTGCGCCACCCGAGCCAGCGCCTCCCACTCTCCCTGTTCATAGAGGGGTCTGAGCTGACTCAGCTGCTCGCCCACCTCTTCAATAAAGACTGCGATGACCACGGGCAGCATATCCGGACCGATATCCTCTGCCAGCTGCTGCAACACCTTGCGATCCACCCACTCCATGCGAGGCTCCTCCTGAACGGTATTCAAACAGACCATACTATAGATAGTTTTCGATGTCGTGGCTCACGGCCAGGCAGTGATGAAGCACCCAATTGGATGGCTCAGGGAATAAAGTGGCAAAAAATGTGATCAGTATCGAAATAGCGATGCTGAAACGCCCGACAAGACAACAACCCAATTGCAATAAATTAACAATTGATCAACACTCAATGCCGTCAGAGTGATGATGCTCAGCAACACCTCTCATCCCTTTTGCCTTTTATGGCTGCTGCGAAGAACCAGGGTAGGTATCTACCCTGGTATTTTTTTATCTTGCTCAAGCGCAACCTGATTGGTCGCCACCCGCTCCCCCATGCGAAACAGATTGAATTCGCCGGGCGCCATTTTGACCCAATTCTCATTGCCGGTCAGCGGACGGGTAGTGATCAAGGTGACCACATCGTTGGGGGTGGTCTCCCTTTGAAAGTCGATCACCACCTCCTCATCCAGCAAACTAGCCTCGCCAAAGGGCGCACAGCGGGTCAGCCAGTGCAGGTTGTTGCTGCAGTAGCTCATCACATACTCCCCGTCCGAGAGCAGCATGTTGAACACCCCGAACGCTCTGAGCTCGTCACACAGGGTGGCGAGATAGCGAAACATGGCGGGAAAGTTGGCCGGACGCTTGGGATATTTTTGCTCCAGCCGATCGAGCAGCCAGCAGAAGGCGTGTTCGCTGTCGGTATCCCCCACCGGCCGGTGGCGGCCGGTGGGCAGCTTCTTGTAGCCGGTGAGCTGACCGTTGTGGGCGAAGGTCCAGTAACGACCCCACAGCTCACGGGTAAAGGGGTGGGTATTTTCCAGCGACACGCAGCCACGGTTGGCCTGCCGGATGTGGCTGACCACGGCGCAGCTCTTGATGGGCAGCGCCTGTACCAGTCTGGCGATGGGAGATTGGGCGCTGGGCTCGGGATCCTTGAAGGTGCGAAAGCCCTTCCCCTCGTAGAAGGTGATCCCCCAGCCATCCTTGTGGGGCCCGGTCTTGCCGCCGCGCAGCATCAACCCGGTAAAGCTGAAGCAGATATCGGTCGGCACATTGGCACTCATGCCGAGCAGTTCGCACATATCCGGCAGACTCCTTTCATGATTTGGCTTGTGTCATGTTCGACCAGCACGCTGGTTCGACAGACAGCAGGGGAAGGCGCAATCCCTTCCCCTGTGACTGGCAACAACCGATCGATGGCGAACCATGCTACCGGCGCAGCCCTAGTCTGGTGACGATGGCCTGATTACTTGGCCATCTCTTTTTCGACCAGCTGGATCAGGATGTGGATCACCTTGATGTGCACTTCCTGAATACGGTCGGCATAGCCAAAGTGCGGCACGCGGATCTCGACATCCGCCAGACCCGCCATCTTGCCGCCATCCTTGCCTGTCAGAGCGATCACTTTCATCCCTTTGGCGCGGGCAGCCTCGATGGCTTTCAGGATATTGCCGGAGTTGCCGCTGGTAGAGATGCCAAGCAGCACGTCGCCACGACGGCCGACCGCTTCCACATAGCGGGAGAAGACATAGTCATAGCCAAAGTCGTTGGAGACGCAGGAGAGGTGGCTCGGATCGGAGATGGCGATACCGGCATAACCCGGGCGGTTCTCGCGGTAACGACCGGTCAGCTCTTCGGCAAAGTGCATGGCGTCACAGTGGGAGCCACCGTTGCCACAGGAGAGCACCTTGCCCTCTTCTTTGAAAGAGTCAGCCAGCAGTTTGGCGGCCGCTTCGATATTTTTCAGGTTCTGCTCATCAGCCAGGAAGGCCTGCAGCACGCTGGCAGCTTCGGTCAGTTCATTGCGGATCAATTCTTGGTACATGATGTCTCTTCCACTGTTTTTAGTGTGCGTGTAGATCGCGGCTATTCTCGCACAAGCGAATCGCACAGTCGCCCCCCTGCGAGCCACAGCGCTGGCGGCGCGTGAGCGTTATGGGGATCACAGAGAGAAGGTAATGAAGATGTAAACAGCTTGATAACTTTGTGCGTATGAATTACAACAGGGGCCATATCCAACAGGTCAGACCTCTGGATCAGTTACGCCACGTTGGCAATCTTTCACGCAAGGAGCAAGCAATGACGACGACCCTCACTCTGCTCGGGGTGATCCTGGTTATCGGAGCCCTGGCCTATCGCCGGGCATCCCTGTTCATCTCCACCCTGGTCACCGGCGCCGCCCTGGTGCTTGGCGCCATCTATGGTCATGTGCCCTTGCTGGTATGGGCGCTGTTCGCGGTGATCGCCATCCCGCTCAATCTGGTGGAATTTCGCCGCAATCAAATAACCAAGCCGCTGTTCAAGATCTACAAATCGATCATGCCGGAGATGTCCCGCACCGAGAAAGAGGCTATCGAAGCGGGCACCACCTGGTGGGAAGCCGATCTGTTCGCGGGCAACCCGGACTGGAAAAAGCTGCACGCCATTCCGGTCAGCACCCTCTCTGCCGAAGAGCAGGCCTTTATGGATGGCCCGGTCGAGGAAGTATGCCGCATGGTGAGCGACTGGGAAGTGACCCACGAGCGCGCGGATCTCTCCCCCGAGGTGTGGCAATACCTGAAGGACAACAAGTTCTTCGCCATGATCATCAAGAAGAAATATGGCGGTCTGGAGTTCTCGGCCTACGCCCAGTCCTGTGTCCTGCAAAAGCTGTGCGGTGCCAGCGCCGTGCTCGCCTCCACCGTCGGCGTGCCCAACTCACTGGGCCCGGGCGAACTGCTGCAACACTATGGCACTGACGAGCAGAAAGATTACTACCTGCCCCGCCTGGCGGTAGGCAAAGAGATCCCCTGCTTCGCCCTGACCAGCCCGGAAGCGGGTTCTGATGCCGGCTCCATCCCCGACTTCGGTATCGTCTGCAAAGGCGAGTGGGAAGGCAAAGAGGTGCTCGGTATGCGCCTCACCTGGAACAAGCGCTACATCACGCTCGCCCCTATTGCTACCGTGCTGGGTCTCGCCTTCAAACTGCGTGATCCGGAACACCTGCTGGGCGAAGAGGAAGAGCTCGGCATCACCTGCGCCCTCATTCCCACTTACATCAAGGGTGTCGGCATTGGCCGTCGCCACTTTCCGCTCAACGTGCCGTTCCAGAACGGCCCGACCCAGGGCAAGGATGTGTTCGTCCCGCTCGATTTCATCATCGGTGGCCCGGCCATGGCCGGTCAGGGCTGGCGCATGCTGGTCGAGTGTCTGTCGGTCGGTCGCGGCATCACCTTGCCCTCCAACAGCACAGGTGGCGTCAAGATGCTGGCCCTGGCGAGCGGCGCCTACAGCCGCATCCGTCGCCAGTTCAAGCTGCCCATCGGCAAGATGGAAGGGATTGAAGAGCCGCTGGCCCGCATCGGTGGCAATGCCTACATCATGGGCGCTGCAGCCAACCTGACCGTGACCGGTATCGACCTTGGCGAAAAGCCCTCGGTCATCTCCGCCATCGTCAAATACCACCTCACCGACCGTGCCCAGAAGTGCATCATCGATGCCATGGACATCCACGGCGGCAAGGCCATCTGCATGGGCCCCAACAACTATCTGGCCCGTGGCTATCAGGGTGCCCCCATCGCCGTGACGGTGGAAGGGGCCAACATCCTGACCCGCAGCATGATCATCTATGGTCAGGGCGCTATCCGCTGCCACCCGTATGTACTGCCGGAGATGCTGGCCGCCAGCCACCCCGACAAGGAGCAGGCGCTGAAGGATTTCGACAAGGCGGTATTCAGCCACGTCGGCTTTGCCATCAGCAACCTGGTGCGCAGCTTCTGGCTCGGTATCACCGGCGCCCGCTTTGCCGCGGCACCGTACAAGGATCAGACCAAGGGCTACTACCAGCAGCTCTCTCGCCTCTCGGCCAACCTGGCGTTCCTGTCAGACATGGCGATGGGCACTCTGGGTGGCGAGCTCAAACGCAAGGAGCGGGTCTCCGCCCGTCTTGGCGACGTGCTGAGCCAGCTCTATCTCGCCTCCAGCGCCCTCAAGCGCTATCAGGACGAGGGACGCCAGCAGGCCGACCTGCCGCTGCTGCACTGGGCACTGCAAGATGCCATGTTCAAGGCACAAGAGGCGATCGACGAACTGCTGCGCAACTTCCCGAACCGCTGGATTGGGCTTGCCCTGCGCGCCGTGGTGCTGCCGCTGGGTCGTGACCTGAACCGTCCGTGCGACAAGCTGGACCAGCAAGTGGCCCGTCTGCTGCAAACCCCGAGCGAGACCCGCAGCCGCCTGGCCAAGGGCCAATACCTGACTCGCGAAGAGGGCAACCCCTTCGGTCTGCTGGAGCAGGCGCTCGATGACGTGCTGGCCGCCGAGCCGCTGTTCGAGAAAGTCTGCAAGAGCGATGGTATCAAGCGTCCCTTCATGGCGCTGGACAAGGTGGCCGACATCGGCCTGGCCGCTGGCGTACTGACCCAGAGCGAAGCCGAGCTGCTGCGCCGCGCCGAGGTAAGTCGCCTGCGCACCATCAACGTCGATGATTTTGACCCCATCGATCTGGTGGCCAACAAGAAGCTGTTTGAAGCCTCCGCTTACCATCACGCGGCCTGATAACCAGCTATCGACAACGCCTCCCTTGTGGAGGCGTTTTTTATGGGCGCTCACCACTATTCACGGCCCTCACAGCCACCACTCGCACGCACAGCTCCCCCGACCAGCAGCAGCCCCCGTGTGGTCAGCCAGGAAAAAAGGCACAATAGCCGACAAATCGAATCACCAAGGAAGCCAAGATGACCCTTGAGCACCTGATCCTGTGGCGCCGCGACCTGCACCGCCTGCCGGAAGCCGCCTGGAAAGAGTTTCGCACCACCAGCCTGATTGCCCACCACCTGAGCGAGCTCGGTTATCGCATCGTGCTCGGCGACAAACTGCTGGCCAGCAATCTGATGATGGGCCGTGATGTGGATGTGGCGGCCGAGAAGGCTCGCGCCCGTCGTCAGGGAGCCCATCCCGATTGGCTGGAACGGATCGGCGATGTCACCGGACTGATGGGTGAGCTGGATACCGGTCGTCCCGGTCCGACCCTGGCCTTTCGCTTCGACATCGATGCGGTGGAAGTGGAAGAGTCCGACGCCGAACAGCACCAACCGCAGCAAGAGGGTTTTGCCTCCCACAACAAGGGGTGGATGCACGCCTGCGCTCACGATGGCCACACCGCCATCGGCATGGGGCTGGCCAGCAGCCTGATGGCGATGAAAGAGCAGCTGTGCGGCCGTATCAAGCTCTTCTTCCAGCCCGCCGAAGAGGGGTGCCGCGGTGGCAAGGCGCTGGCTGCCGGTGGCGCACTCGATGACGTGGATGCCCTGCTCTCGCTCCATATCGGCATTCACGCTGGCAGCGGCGAGCTGGTGATCAACCCCACCGAGTTTCTCTGCTCCACCAAGTTCGACGTCCACTTTATGGGCACAGCTGCTCACGCCGGGCTCGAGCCCAATGCCGGCAGCAATGCGCTGGCCGCAGCCTGCATGGCCACCACCGCCATGCTCGGCATTCCCCGCCACCGCGATGGCATGACCCGCATCAACGTCGGCCAGCTTCACGCTGGCAGCGGCCGCAACGTCATCCCCGATCATGCCGAGCTGCGCGGTGAGACCCGCGGCGCCGACAGCGCGCTCAACGACTACATGTTCAGTCAGGTACAGCGCATCGTCGAAGGTACAGCCCTCGCCCACGGTGTCACCTATCGCATCATCAAGCAGGGTGAGGCCATTGCCCTCGACAACAGCCCGGCGCTGCAAGCCGAGCTGGCTGCGCTGGCCCGCAAGCAGGGGCTCGCCACTATCCAGACTCGCCGCTTTGGCGCCAGCGAAGATGCCGGTTTTCTGATGGAACGGGTGCAAAAACAGGGGGGCGAAGCGGCTTACCTCATTCTGGGGGCCGATCTGGCGGCACCGCACCATCACAACGAATTCGATTTCGATGAGCGGGTGATGCAAAGCGGGGTCGAGCTACTGGCCGCCTGGGCCCGTGCCCGACTGGGTGTGGTAGAAGCAACCCTCTCTTGATATCCCCTCGGCCAGCTCACTGGCTAACGGGATCAAAAAAAGGCGCCACGGCGCCTTTTTTCTGCAAGAAAGACCCGAGAGCTACTCGCGGTGCTTGCGATGCACATCGGGGCGACCACCGGTCACGCTATCGGCTCTCCCCTCCTCTTTGGCCTTCTCGGCCCGCTTTTTGCGCATCTCGCGGGGATCGGCGATGAGCGGGCGGTAGATCTCGATACGATCGCCGTCGTGCAGCGGCTCGCTCCCTTTCACCGGGCGGCTGTAGATGCCGAACTTGTTGACCGACAAGTCAATCTCGGGGTGCTTTTGCACGATGCCGGACTGCTCGATGGCCGCCTGCACGCAGGTCTCGGGCGCCACCCGCAGGGCAATCACCGTCTGCTGCTGCGGCAAGGCATAGACAACCTCGATGTTGAGCTGGTCAGACACCGTAGACCTCCTTCGCCCGGTTGGAGAAGGCGGAGACCATGGAGCTCACCAGATCGCGGAACACCTGACCAAATGCCACCTCGATAAGCTTGGAGGTAAACTCGAAATCGAGATCAAACTCCACCTTGCAGGCGTCGACATCGAGCGGGGTAAAGGTCCACCAGCCCGCCAGCTTGCGGAACGGGCCATCTACCAGCTCCATCCTGATCTGACGGTTCACATCCAGCTGATTGCGGGTAGTAAAGGTCTTGGCAATCCCCGCCTTGGCCACATCGACCGACGCCATCATGTAGTCATCGCCAGCCTCGTGGACCCGGCTGCCGACACAGCCGGGCAAAAACTGCGGATAGGCATCCACATCGTTAACCAACTTGAACATCTGTTCTGCACTGAACATCACCAGGGCACTGCGCGTAATTCGGGGCATGGCTTTTCCTCATCCAATCGGCGCGATTTTATCACCATGTTTGGGGTTGTGGAGGTAAAACCTCAGCCAAACCGCTCAGAAAGCCACCACTTGACCTGCTGCGCGTTTTACAGCCGTCCCTGCCTACGTATAATACGAGCCTCCTAGTCATTGCCGGAAATCGCCCGTCATGAGCAAAAAAAACAGTAAAAACAAAGCCGGGTCCAGCACCATTGCACTCAACAGAACCGCGCGCCACGAATACTTCATCGAAGAGAAGCTCGAAGCGGGTCTGTCCCTGCAAGGGTGGGAAGTCAAATCCCTGCGGGCGGGCAAGGCCAACATCAGCGAAGCCTATGTCATCTTCCGCGATGGCGAGGCCTATCTGTTCGGCTCCAGCTTCCTGCCACTGCAAGCGGCCTCCAGCCACGTGGTATGTGACCCGACCCGCACCCGCAAACTGCTGCTGAGCCGTAGTGAACTCGACAAGCTCGAAAGCCTGATCGCCCGTCAGGGCTACACCATAGTTCCCCTCGCCCTCTACTGGAAACAGTGCTGGGTCAAGGTCGAGATCGGCCTGGTGAAGGGCAAGAAAGAGCACGACAAGCGCGAAGATACCAAGGCCCGCGAGTGGGATCGGGAAAAAGCCCGCATCATGAAGAACAAGCATCGCGGCTAACCTGCGACTGGCAGGATCAGGACGCCGGTTCACCTTCCCCCAGCGCAGCTGGCTCTTCAGGCTCAGCTGCGTACAATAAATCGGCAAACAGACTGGCTGCTAGAGGGAATGGGTATCAACGCCTTGCTATGACAGCATTTTTGCGTACAATCGCAATTAACAACTTGGGGCTGATTCTGGATTCGACAAGATTCACGAAACCCAAGGTGCATGCCGAGGTGCGGTAGGCCTCGTTAATAAACCGCAAAAAAATAGTCGCAAACGACGAAAACTACGCACTAGCAGCTTAATAACCTGCATAGAGCCCTTCTACCCTAGCTTGCCTGTGTCCTAGGGAATCGGAAGGTCATCCTTCACAGGATCGTGTGGAAGTCCTGCTCGGGGCGGAAGCATTAAAACCAATCGAGCTAGTCAATTCGTGGCGTGTCTCTCCGCAGCGGGTTGGCGAATGTAAAGAGTGACTAAGCATGTAGTGCCAAGGATGTAGTAATTTTGGACGGGGGTTCAAATCCCCCCAGCTCCACCACCTTCTAAAGCCCTGATTCGTCAGGGCTTTTTCTTTATGGCTGGTCAGGGAGTGACACACTGAGGTGTCACATATGCTCTATCCCGGTCTCATCAAAAACCGCTGTGGTGTCTACTGCTACCGCCTGATCTTCCCCCCGGCCCTCCGCCAGTACGGCGCTCCTCGTGAGACCCGTTTCTCACTCGGCACAAAAAATCGCGCTAAAACGGGAGAATTGTGGATCCATGCTTTCAAAATTGGCAGGCTCCTGCTCGACGAATTATTGGAATTAGTTCAGGAAGTCGATCAGGAAGTAGACATGGCCGAAATCTCAGAAATCATGAAGGCGAAGATCGCCGCGAAAAGAGAACAAATCCGACTCGGGGAGCAGTTGGCCATACTGCAAGATGAGATTAACAAGCAACGTCTTGAAGCACTACGCTCTCGCAAAGAGCTGGAGACGTCTCAGGCAGTGACTCAGAAGGCAAAGGCGCTGGCCCGAAAAGCGGTTGGCATTGCCCAACGGACACAAGGCCAGCTCATCGAATCCCGGCGGACGGCAAACGCTCTCGCCACGTTGCCAACAACGATCAACGCCGAGCCTGTACCCGTCGGTGGAGCCTTGGTTGCCCCCTCTACATGTGGTCAATCGTTGGAATGGCTGGTGGCCCGATTCAACGAACACAGCGCAACAGTTTTGAAGTTGAGCACCTCCACGCTAAAAGATCGCAAGGGCAATCTTGCGCGTTTTCTCGATATTCTCGGCCCGCTTGACAGCGCGACGCTTAGTGCCGCAGATATTGCCCACTATCGAGAGGTTATCCGCACGATCCCTAAGAATCTCCCGAAACAACCAATTTGGAAGGAGCGCCCCGAGGATCCCGTGCTGCGGCGTAACTGGTATCTGGACTTAGGCAAGCGGGGCCTTCCCTCTCTGTCCGAACAAGGACAGAAGACCCACTTCAACGATGTCAGGCCCTTCCTCAGATGGCTCAGGGCCGAGCGATATGTCACCGAGGATTTCAGCGATATGCTGACTCCGGTGAAGAACGATGCCGATTATCAGGAGCGCGGGCGCCCCTTCACTCCAGAGCAACTGGACAAACTCGTCAATGGACTTTGGAGAGCCGAGGGTAAATCCCCCCGTGAACAGCCGAAAGATTGGCATTTCTGGGCACCATTGCTCGGCCTGACTACCGGGATGCGTGGTGACGAGCTAGGGCGGCTCACCGTGGCGGATGTGATGGACGTGGGCGGCATCATCATGCTCAACGTACCGGGCACCAAAACCGACAACGCCGAGCGCATAATCCCGCTCCCTAACGTGGTCTTAAACGCGGGTTTTATGCAGTTAGTAGACTGGGCGCGGATGTCTGGTGACAACGCGCGACTGTTTCCGAACTGGCTGCATGGTGGCAGCAAGAGTGCAAAAAATTACTCGGCCTCACTGGGCAAGTGGTTCAACTACGAACAGGGTGCAGGACTTCTGGCGAAGCTCGACATTTGGCAAACCGATCATCAAGTCAGCTTTCACAGCCTGCGGCATACCTTCGCCACATGCGCCCACCATGCAGACACAGACCTGAAACAGATACAGATGATCTTGGGACACGGCTCCGATTTGCGGAAAACCTACGGCTTGCCAGCCCCTAGGGATTTAGGCGCGACGGTGGACTATATCAAGCCAAATGTCAGCTATAGCCCAAGGATGCAGGAGGCTTGCAGATCTCTTCGTGACGCAATCAACCGTGTGGATTTTGGCATCGACCTAACCGGGATCAATTGGCTTGATTGGCGTAAGGCCAAAAAAATGAAGGAGCACGTATGACTCGCATCGACTTCAATGGCACACAACTACGCCTATATCTTCCCTGTGGTTGCCTGATCACTGAGGGATACCGGGAGCACTGTATGGCACCTTGCGATGGCTTTAGCTGGAGCGAATCAGAATTGGTCAGAGCAGGATGGCACTTTGTTTGGGCTTCCTTGGCTGAAGAAGGCACGGATCTAGGGGAATTATCGCCCTCTGAGCTTGCAACTCATCTTGAGCCATTTGAAGGGCTATTGGTGGACGATACCCAGCTCAAACAAGTCTTACAACTCGGGAATCTGCTACTCGGTAAAAAGCGTCGTTTGAGTTCCTGACGGAATTTTCAAAATCGTAATTAGTATGTGGCGCTTTCATAGCGCCACTTACACAGACCAACCGAACCAATCTTTGGTCAATGTTCGACCATCTAACCCCGATCAACTTCGCTCACCGGATGTAAGCATCTCAATTCGTGATTAAACGTCATTTCACTAACCCTATAGGTCTGTCCCCCCAAAGTATCACGGTGCCCTTCTAGCGCATCAGAGAGCGTTTGGAGGCGATTATTTTGATATGGCCGAGATTTCAAAATCGCAGTATCGATTTTCTCGCCTAGGGACTCGTTACCACTCGTTTTTTCTAGGACTTTTGTTTTATTGCTGAGGCTGGTGGACTGGTTCCGGGCTTGAACACATAAATCACGAACGATGGCGGCAACATGCTCATAATGTGTTCTCCCAGACTGCGCCATGATACGAGGCGTATAGCAAACGGCATTGCCCTTCACCACCTCTTTGAGCATGTAGCCGGATGCCCATTGGATTGCGCCCTGAATCCCGGTGCAATGTTTGATAACCAGTTGGTGCTTGGGATTGGAACCATCCCACTTGCCCCCAAAACTCTTGAGCTGTTTACGCTGCTTGTCCGTCACGTCACCGGGAACAAAGCTGTGCATGTGGGCACGGCCTTTTTCGTCATATTCAAAGCAGAAAGGGACACTAAGGCCGAAGATCTCGGGGAGTTTCTTCCTCGCTATCTCTTTAAGGTTTTCAAGGGGGCGCTTGGACTTCGATTCAGACAAGTTCAAGTTGACGGTAGAATACGTCCCCTTACTAGCCTGTAGGTAATAGACCACTCCGAACGCCCAACGCTCAGGCAGGGAAAGATCGTCCCACTCTGGTAATGGGTTTTTCTTCCAGCCTTTGACGACTTCGATTTGAATAGGGTTTCGAGTAGGATCAGGGTTAACACCCGTAACCACGGCTCTCACTACTTGAACCAGAGCAACAGGGCTAAAAAGTGCCGCCAACACTGACACTACTCGGGATATTTTGCGCCTTTGGGTAACTCTTTTTTTTCCACTTTTTCCCGTTTGTTGGAGAGCACTTTTTGATACAGCTCGCTTTCCCAAATCAGCCATGACTTGGTTAGTCAAATACCAGAAACGCCGCTGCTCACCACTAGCATATGAGTCTCTCTCAATAAGTGGTCTGCGAAGCTCTACACGCTTAAGGATGATGTGGGGGGATAATGCTAATTTTGATGACCGGTCATTGTGTGCCGGATCTGCAACTGGTATGCTCATAATCTGTAGATATTCCTTTATGCCGCACTACGGCGGCTTTTTCTTATTGAGGTTGCAATGACACAACTCAAAGCAACACTTGTGAATCTACCTTCCAGCCTAGCCGAGCAGATACGCCAAAACGGCGGTCTACTGCGCCTTGGCAGCACCACAATGAGCGATAGGGTTCCAGCGAAAAGAAAACAAAGATCTGGTGAGAAACGACCACACCAGCAGCAAAATGACAACACTCAACTAAACGAAGTGATTGCCGTCATTTTTGATCGGTGAACTAAAGCCCGTCAATGGGCGGTTCCTTCCCCTCTGAAACGGCCAACCATGCCGTATCAACATCCTCTCTGATTGCTTCAACTTCTTCAGCTGTCAGGTCTCGTACAATAAGCTCTGGCAACTCTTCCAGCTCTTCAGGGTCAGCCCCTAAAGTGAGCACCTGCCGCAAGCTATCAGATGCCAGCTTGGATGCTGTGGCGATACTGGAAATTGCCCTCGCAACTTTTAATGGATCAGTTTTATCCTCCTTTCCCAACCTTTCCAGAAGCTCCCAGGATTGGCTCAGGATCCGCTCGCATATTGCTGCCTGAGACCGAACAAGGCGAGCTGCTTCCATACGCACAAATTCAACACCAAGACTATCAAGCAGAGAAGCTCTGGCCTCTTCAATCAGCTCAGCTCGAAGCGAGCCGGGAATAGTCTTTGTTCGCGCCCGAATCCGTCGAAGAGTCGCCGGGGATAATCCTGTCTGCTGAGAAATTGCCGTTATAGGCCAACCAGCAGCAATCGCAGCAGCAGCCTGAGATTCAAGTTCAGGGGGTGTCCTGCGCATCATGCAACCCCTTGATCCCGAGCGCATCAGACGGGACTAATTGCTCCCATCGGATAATTGCCAGCTCTACCAGTTGCGTTGGTGACATATTCAGGGCGCTTGCCCATATCGATACACGCTCGGCAACAGGGCGAGAGAGCCGGATAACTTGCACAGTCTTTTGCGGCTTCATACCTGTCCCCCCTCATTCCCTAAACCTTTCTGCTCTTCGCAAAACAGCGTCCATAAACGAGCATTGCCATTGTGATAAGTACCTTGGACAGCTCGCACATTGTCACAACTTAGAGGGGTGAGCTCCGGTGACTGCGGTACTTGAGATAACAAAGCACCAAAGAAGTCATTCTCAATCGATAGATGCATCGAAATCATATCCATCCCGACAGGGGCCATCATCAAGGAGCGGATAAACTCACGTAGTCCCAACACCTGTTGCATTGCAAAGAATCGACGACTATCAATTTTTCTACTCTCACAGATATGGCGAACTGCACCATAAACACGGGCATCAATAACACGCGCTTGTTCTTCATTGGTCTTTTGAACATCAAGGATCACATCGCGAGCCGCCTCCAAGTCACCTTTATCCATCAGTGTGAGTGCATATGACAGCTTACTAGCAGTAACACCATGAGCCTGTTCAAAGCGAGTTTCCGGGATCACACCTTACCTCCATTACGGGCCAGCGCCGCTGCAATACGATAAGCACCGCCAAGGTTGCCTCGTTCGATCGTGTGTTGGCGCTGCTTCTCGATTTCCTCCTTAACCTCCATGCGCATCCTGTCCGTCCGATCGAGAGGGGAATCAATCTCATCAATCCAACCTGTTTTCACTTCACCAGTAACGATCTCATCATCTTGGATCCGCTCAATCGGTAAATCGGCAAGCTCAGCTAAAAACGCTTTGTCCTTGCCTTCCAGATAGTGCGCGTCCTCACCTAGCCGTACAGCGAGCTGGCGTTTTAATTCGCTAAACCTCATGTATAAGCCCTTATATTTCATCATGTTAGCTATGTAACCATGTTACACAAATAGATACCCGTTCACCATAATCTAATAAAAAAAACCGGCTCGTAGCCGGTATGGACTTCATTTCTGTAAGTGGTCTTAATTCGCCGCTAAGCTGCCCGACAGGCACGTTTTACACTCGCGGTAGAGATTCCAAAGTATTCGGCGGTCGCTTGAATACTTGCACCATTTTCCTTACGCCATTTAGCAACTGCTGCATCATCGATCACCTTCTCACGGCCTAGCACCTTACCCTCTGCCTTGGCCTTAGCGATCCCGGCCATCTGACGAGCCTTGATATTTGAGCGCTCCAGCTCCGCGACAGCGGCCAGCATGGTCAGCATTGCCTTACCGATTGGCGTGGACAGGTCGAACCCTTCCCGCAAGCTGATAATCGACACGCCCTTGGATTGCAGAGCCTCAACCGTGTGCAGAACGTCAATGGTGTCACGCCCAAGACGGTCAACGGCGGGAACAATTAGCGTATCTCCCTTCCGCACAAACTTGAACAGCTCGGAGAATTCCGGGCGCTTTAATGCCTTAACTGCACCAGATATGCCCTCGTCTGCAAACCACGTTTCCACCTTGTGGATCTGCTCAATGCTGTGGCGCTGGGCCTCTACGCTCTGCTCGCCAGTGCTTACCCTCAAATACCCGATGACCGCCATACAATTCCCCACAGGTAGCTCAAAAACTATAGCTCACAATATAGTGGTGGCTCACATTGAAATCAACACTTTTGAGCCAAAGCAAGAAAGGGATTAGTCTCGGATTAACAACAGCCACACACAATGTTCAACCTTCGTTGTAGACGTAGACATGAAAAAAGATATCTGAGTTAGTGACCGTTCATCTCTCATGATCATGCTCTGATCATTGCTAGTGCTGGTGTCATAATTCGGTCGTTTTATGATCCCTGCACGGTATCGTTGTCATATGTGTATTGTATGATTCGCGAACGTCTTGTATCCTCAAACCACGTATCGGGTATAGCAGATGTAAGGACGCAAACTGGCAGTGACAGCTAGGGGCGGTAGCTTACTTAAAGATAACCATGAGCATAGAAACTTACGTTGCCTATCACACATGTCAGCTAAAAAATGGTTATGAATACATTTGCACCAACATCCCATTTTTAAGCAGAGATGGCCCCAACCAGTGGCTAACCCGAGGATTTTACTTTTGGACAGATTCTGCGCACTGGGCTAAGCAATGGTTGCGCGAAGGTAACAGGGTGATAGGTCAATTTGATCTATCATTGTGCTTTCGTACCGAAGTGCTGGACCTTGTCGGCAATGTTCATCATCAGGAGCAATTCATTGCCATGAGAGATGTTGTGCTTAATAAGCTGCCAGAGTCAGAAAGACATAATATTACTGTGAATCAGATAATAAACTTTCTACGAGAAGATGATGTTATTTTCCCATATTTAGCGATAAAAGCCCAAGATTTAAAAGCAACAGAAAAAATTGACTTTATTGATAAAGGCCAAAATAACCCCAAAATAAGTTTGGTAAACAGACAGCAAATTTGTGTGTTTGAGAAAGCAAGAGAACGGATTTCTCTTATAGGATTTATAGAACCTAAACCTTTCTCAGAAAAAATGCCTGCAAGGTTACAGCGTTAAGAGGAGTATATAATGCTTAATTTTGAAGAACGCATGGCTCTACTCATCAAAAGAGTTGAATCATTTTCTAAAGAGGAATTACTTAAAAAGTTAGCCTCATATCCTGCAGAAGGACCTATTGCTGTAAGCTACCTATCCGAAAGCAAGTACAGTAAATATGTTTATGCGAAGGCAAATATAGTTTATTCGTCTAAGTCAATGATCAATAATGGCGCTCTATCAACTCCTACGATAGTTTTTGTTGATACGCATCAAGAAAATCTAACTTTAGGATTTACTTTTGATAGTACACTAACTGCAGGAAATGATGAGTTTTACTGCACCGGCGATACTATCTCATGGGCAGCATAGCATGAACCTAAAACTACATCACATGCAGGTTAGTGAGATGATATTATCCCTATCATCTCAAATCGAAGACTTTAGTGAAAAGGATAATTTTGAATTAGAATTCAGTACTGCATATAAACTTGGAGATGCTGAAGAGTGTTCTTTCATGATCGTTTTTGATTTACGATTGAAAGTGCATGATACTCATTACTTAGTTGTAAAATATAATGCAATTTTCTTAACGGACACACCAATAACAATTGATTTTCAAAACTCTCCCTTTCCGAAGGTAAATGCACCAGCTATTGCATTCCCATTTTTGAGATCTTTCATTGCAACTGTTTTACTGAATGCTGGCTTTGAACCCATTCTACTTCCTAGCATTAACTTCCAAGCAATGTACAATAAAACTGTTCAAGAAAAAAAGTAACCCAAAGCCCCTTTTAGCTCAAAATGGGGCTTAATTTTATCTATTCAGTTTTGCCTTCCCTCTTCAAAAACCACTCTTAGCGCCATAAATATCACTCAATATAAATCTTATGTATAAACATATTAACTTTTGCAAAAGAATTCAATATCAATTCTGACCATAAATAAGTATATATATTTATATATTGGAATACCACATTTCAAATAGAAGGCCCTTGCACTCTGTGCAGAGCCTCTAGCTGCTGACACTTAGCTTAGCTCAAAGGATGTTTTTATATATCTTCATATGAATTATTACCACTCGGTAATGCCTTATACAACTCGGAATGCATCCTGCATGACGTAGTAATGTTGCTATTTTGATTTAATAGGTATTAAATTTTTTTTCCGAGTTTTGGTGTCATACCAAAGGGTCACAGAATGATTCGCTGGAACAGGTCATCTAACCGATTGATCTGAAATGATAAACTAAAAATTGGTTGTCACTCCCCCCAGCTCCACCAAACGTTTGGAAAGGGCCACCTCGCAAGAGGTGGCCCTTTTTATTTGTCCATGTCCATGTTGTTTACCGATATCAAACTGGTTGGATTTTTTCCAATATCCCCCTTGAACTGGCCTTTGGCAAAAAAAAATCAGGCGCATCACCGCGCAGGCTTTATCATCAGGTTGCCATCCCGGTACTAGCCGGACTCACAGCCGCACAGTGGCATGTCGTGGCCCAATATTGAGTAAATTGAAGTTGGCCGCTGCATTTTAATGCACTTACAATATGCGCCCAATTCTGTTGGATTCCTTCTGATGCTCCGCCAATGTGATCGTCTATTCCTGTTTCTCCTGCTACTGCTCTGGGGCGTGGCGGCGCACGCCATTACCAGTCTGAATGAAGATGAGTTTGATCTGTCTGAACGCGCCTGGCTGTCATCACACCAGGAGTTGGTCATCGGCATGCCGATGATGGGTGACCCTCCATACAGCTATAAGGATGCAGATCAACGTTTTACCGGCCCAGTCCCCGATATTGCGCAGCAGATTGCCAGAACGCTCGGGTTGACCCTGCGCTTCAAGGTTTACCCCTCCTACGTGGATGCGCTGACCGGGCTTGACCACGGCGCAATCGACATGCTGGTGAACGACCAGCCAAGCGAACAATGGCGATCCAATATTGTCTCCCTCCCGTTTTTGCTCTCCATGCCGCGCGGCGTGCTGCTCAACAATGGCAAAACGAAGTTGTCACGACAGGATGCCCATGGTTTGCACTGGGTATGTGTCACGGGAGTCAATGCTTGCAGTGAATTGAAAAAACTGGGATTTCCCCGTGTGACCGAGGCAGAGAGTCGCAGCGAAGCAGCCTTTATGCTCAAAAAGCGCATGGCTGACGCCTATCTTGCTGACATGCCGTCACTGGTGATGGTAAAAGATCAGCACCCCAAGGCTGGTTTCACCATTGCAACCCCGGAATGGGTAAGCGGCACGTCTCTCTCCATCAATATGCACAAGAGCGCCCCGGCACTGGTCAGCCTGGTGAGCAAGGCATTCAACGAGATACCGGTTGAAGATCGTCGGTATATGCTGGCCGCCACCACGACTCGCCAACATGCGGACTCAGGAGCGGTTAAGTCTGTCCCGTTTACCCCTGAGGAGCAGGAGTGGCTCAACCAGCATCCTGAGCTGACTTACGGCGTCTCCCCGGACTGGACCTCCATGAGCGAGTTCAATTACCGGGGCAGGCTGGTCGGTTATGTGGCGGACCTGATGGCGCTGATGCAGCAAGTCTCCGGGCTGAAGTTCTCTCTGGTTCGCACCAATAGCTGGGGGGAAACTCAGAACCTGCTGAAGTTGCGGCAGATCGATTTTATTCCGGCCATCTCCCCCAACCACGACCGCGGCCAGTTTGCGCTGTTCACCCCCGGCTATCTGTTTGTCGATCGGGTCGTTATTGCCCCCAAACGCAGTGCTGATATCACCGATCTCTCACTGCTGCGAGGGAAACGGGTCGGCATGGTGCATGGCTCGCTTGATAACGATCTACTGACCCACATCGGCGCCCATCCGGTAGAGGTCAACAATGACAACCGCTTGCTGGAGCTGCTGGACACGGGCGATGCCGACTACGTGATGGTCACCCTGCCATCCATCAACAAGCGGGTGAGCGAACGCTATCAGGTGGTCTATGCCGGCAAAGACTTGCGCCTGCCGGTCGCCATGGCCACGCGCAAAGATCCCATGCTGCAGCGGATCCTTACCAAGGTGCTCTATTCGATACCGCCGGAGGAGCTCAATAAAGTGGAGAGACGCTGGCTCTCCATGAGCGTGCAGACCGGCATCAATAACGAAACAGTGCTGTTCTGGTTCGTAATGAGCGGCGCGGCAGCCACCCTGCTGTTTACCCTGTTCTGGGCCTGGAACCGTACCCTGAAACGGGAGATCGTGCAGCGACAACGGGCCGAGAAGACGCTCAATGAACAGTTGGTGTTCATCCAGACCCTGCTCGACTCCCTGCCCAATATGGTGGCGCTGCGGGATCGCGATCATCGCCTGACCCTCAGCAACCGGGCATACCGCGAGCTGTTTGTCGGTGATGGGGAAGAAGGTGATCGCTGGGGCTATATGACCGAGGACGAGCGGCAACAGATGTTGCGCGAGGAGCGTGCGGTCTGGGAAACCGGCGAGATCTTCCAAGGATCGGGTTATACCCAGCGCGAGGGGGATGTTCCCCTGCACGTGGTCTACGTCAAGTTGCCCTATCGCGCAGCAGACGGCGCGATTCAGGGGGTGCTGACGGTATTGACCGATGTCAGTGCCCTCAAGGCCGCCGAAAACAAGGTGCGAGAAGTGGAGGGCAGACTGCGGGACATCACCGACAGCATGCCGGGTCTGGTTTATCAATATCTCTGGCAAGGGGCCGGCAAGGGGAAATTCCTCTATCTGTCCCAAGGAGCCAGCGACATTCTCGGGATGACCCACCAAGAGTTGATGGCAGCCGAGTCTGGCGGCGTGATCCTCGGCTTGAACGATGAGGCGTTGGCAGCCTTTATCGATAAGGTGGCCAAACATGCGCAAACCCTTGAGCCGCTCGATATGGAGGTGCTGGTGCCCTCTGTTCAGGGGGAGCGCTATATCCAGATCCGCGGCAACTTTGTGGCGCAACAGGGCCATGATCGCCTGCTCAACGGCGTGGTGCAGGACATCACCGCCATCAAGCAACAGGAGCATGAGCTGCGCGAGGCGCGTGCCGCGGCCGAGCAGGCGATGCAGGCTCGCAGCCGTTTTCTGGCCACCATGAGCCATGAGCTGAGAACCCCCATCTCGGGCATGCACGGCATGCTGGAGCTGCTGCGCATGAGCGAGCTCAATGATGACCAGCGCTATCTGCTGCGCAATGTGGAGAGCTCGGCCAACCACCTGCTCTATCTGGTCAACGATATCCTCGACTTTTCCAAAATCGAGGCGGGTCAGCTGCACCTAAATCCCCAATCCTGCCGTCTGCAACCTGTGGTGTGCGATGTGATCCGCGGCCATGCCGCACTGGCCTACAGCAAGGGGCTGAAGGTCACGCTCCAGTGGGAGGATCAACTGCCCGACCTGGCCGATATCGATCCAGTAAGAGTGGGCCAGGTGATTTCCAATCTGCTCAACAACGCGGTGAAGTTCACCGAGCAGGGCACCATTTCGATCCAGGTCAGCTATCAGGACCAGCAGCTGGTTATCGCGGTGACGGATACCGGCATCGGCATCGCCGAAGAGAAGCAAGCGCTGCTCTTTACCCCGTTCGAGCAGGTGGAATCCGATATCAATCGCCGCTTTGGTGGCACCGGTCTGGGCCTGGCCATCTGTGATCAGCTGGTGAAGAAGATGGGCGGCACCCTGACGGTCAAGAGCCAGCTCGGTGAAGGGGCCTGTTTCCGCTTCAGCATCCCGCTGCTCAATGTCCTGTGGGAACCACCCGCACTGGCGGGCAGCGAATGGTGGTGGCTGGGTAGCGATGCCACCTTGCAGGTCACCATGGCACGGCTAGGCGCCCGATTGAGCCCCCTCGAGATCCACCAGCTCACCGCCGATCTCGACGGCCTGCTGTTGGCGGAAGAGGCCGCGCTGGAGTCCAGTATGGGGAGCGATTGGCACACCTTGCTGCAATCCGGCACTCTCAAGGGGGTCATCCTCTCCCCCCGCGAAGCGTTGCGGGGGCGCATGGGCTCGGAGAATTGGTGGCGCCTCGGCCAATCCCCCCTCTATCCGGATCTGTTGCTCGAAAGCTGCCGCGAACTGATCACCGAGCGAGCCGTACCCACCCATGCCGCCAGCATCGAAAAACTGGGCGGGCGGGTGCTGGTCGCCGATGATCATCTGGTTAATCGCGCCCTGCTGACCCGTCAACTGGCGATTCTGGGGGTGGAGTGCGAGGTAGTGGAAGATGGCGAGAAGGCGTTGCGCGCCTGGCAAACCCGGAATTTCGCCCTGCTGATCACCGACTGCCACATGCCGCACATGGATGGCTACACCCTGACCCGCCGCCTGCGAGAACAAGGGGAGCAGGCCCCCATCATCGGCGTCACCGCCGATACCTCGGAGGAGGCGGCAGCCAATATGACGGCAGCCGGCATGAACGGCATGCTGTGCAAACCCTATTCGCTGGAGTCACTGCGCCAGATGCTGCTGCGGTGGTTGCCCGCGACTACGATCACAGAGAGAGTGCCCGCACGACAGGCCATCAATCTCGACATGATCGGTCGCTGGCAAGATCTGTTTGGCGATGAAGGGATTGCCAAAAGCATGGCAAGGGAGTATCTGGCCTCCAACCGGAAAGATTGCCACGCTATGATGAGCGCGCGCTCCTCCGATGATAGCCAGGAGCTGGTGGAGATCGCCCACCGCATCAAAGGGGCAGCCAGAATGGTCGGGGAGCTCTCCCTGGCCGAGCAGGCGGCGCAACTGGAATCGGCGGCCCGCCTCACACAGTTGAGCGAGCTCGCGCTGCTGACACAGAGAGTGGAAGAACAGATGAACAATATTGAACGTGAAATGGGATTGTGGCTCGATGAGTAGAACGGCAGACGAGTTGGTCATCATGGTGGTCGAGGATCACGGGTTTCAACGCAAGACCCTGATGCACCAGATCCGGGCGCTCGGTTATCAGCAACTGCTGGAGGCCGCAGACGGCATCGAAGCCCTGGCGCTGTGCCAGAGCCACACTGTCGACATCCTGTTATGCGATCTGCGGATGCCCGGCATGGATGGCATGGCGCTGCTGCGCCGCCTCTCGCTGGGTGGCTTTCGGGGCGGCATCATCCTCTCCAGCGCGCTGGAAGATGACGTGGTGGAGGCCGTGCTGCGGATGAGCGCGGCCTATGGTCTCCATGTGCTGGGTCGCATCGAGAAACCTTCCAGCCCGCAGCGACTGCGCCAGTTGATTGACTCCTGGGCACCCAAGTCGGCCCCGTCCGGCAAAGAGGATGGCCTCGTCCTGTCGGTGGACGAGCTCAAACGCGCCCTCGACAACGACCAGTTGCTGCCCTGGTATCAACCCAAGGTCGGCTTTGCATCCGGCCAGTGGGTGGGGATGGAGGCGCTGGCCCGCTGGCAGCATCCGGAATATGGGCTGATCTCCCCCGGCATGTTTATCCCGCTGGCGGAAAACAACGGCCTTATCGATCAGCTGACCGATGTCATCATCAACAAGTCGCTGCAGGATTGCCATCTGTGGGGACAGACCGGTCTCTCCCTCAATCTGTCTATGAATCTCTCAACCACCTCGCTGATTGAGGGAGATCTCTGCCACTTCCTGATCAACCAGTGCCAGCGTTGGGGCGTCAATCCCGAGCTGATCACCCTGGAGGTGACCGAAAGCTCGTTTGTCGAGGATATCGGCAAGGCACTGGAGGTGCTGACCCGGCTGCGGATGCACGGCTTTGGCCTCTCCATCGATGACTTCGGCACCGGCTACTCCTCGATGCAACAGCTGGCGCTGCTGCCCTTTACCGAGCTCAAACTTGATCGCTCGTTTGTCGATCGCTGCTATACCGACCCCTCCCGTCTGGCCATCATCGAATCGAGCATCGAGCTGGCACGCAAGCTGGGGCTGAAATCAGTCGCCGAAGGGGTGGAAGATGTGCAGACCTGGCAACTGCTGGCCAAGCTGGGGTGCGATATCTGTCAGGGCTTCTTTACCGCCCGCCCGATGCCGCGCAGCGAACTGCAGCACTGGCACCAGATCTGGCAAGCCCGACTGCCGACCCTGATATCCGGCTGATCTCCTGCGACCAACCCTTTGGGCCCACAGGGCACCGACCGGCAACGTGCATGGCCGCCTTACAAAAGGTGGCCATTTTCTTTGTCTAGGGCTCGCCACTCACTGCATGCCCTCCCCCTCTCCAGCAAACGTCTATCCAGTCGAGTGCCCCCCCTTTGCTCTGCATGCGCCGCATGCCTTCATCAGAGCCACCATTTATGCAAAATAAGTTGCATCACAAATGGTGCTACTGGCGGATCACGCCTACCGCTAGCGAGAGCAGCCTCTCTTCTCCCAGATGCATAAACTGACAATAAGACAATGAATCTCCTGATTTAACAGGAATGGTTCTCAACGATGCGCCGAGCCGATGAGGTAGACAAGACAAACTGAAATCGTTTTCCCTTTTGAACAATAAGCTGTCTAAAATCAAATAAAGTTGTAAATAATCTTTGTTATGGTGAGCGTATAGCAAGCGGCCTCCCTGTCGCTTCCCCTGCTGGCTCCGCCAGATGCAGCATTTTCTGCGCCTTGAAAGCGAGTTATTACGCCATGATCACCATCACCCTCGATGGGGCTCAGTTGACGGTTGACCCGACCAGAACCCTGCTCCAGATAGCAAAACAGCACCAGATCGATATCCCCTCCCTGTGCGGTGACAACACCAACGGCCCCAAAACGCCGTGCGATCTTTGCGTGGTCGAGATTGCCGGTCTCGGCATCCGCCGCGCCTGCGAGACGCGCCCCAAGGCAGGGATGGTGATCACCAGCCAAAGCAATGCCCTGCGCGCCCACCGCCAGCAGGCGCTCGGCCGCATCCTCTCGGACCACTACGCCGATTGCGAAGCCCCCTGCCAACGCGCCTGTCCGGCCGGGGTGGACATTCAATCCTATCTGCACCATATCGCCATGGGGGAGCACGAGGCGGCGATGGCCATCATCAAACAGACCCTGCCGATGCCCCTTTCCATTGGCCGGGTCTGCCCCGCATTCTGCGAGGCCGAGTGCCGCCGCGCGCTGGTGGATGAGCCGCTGGCCATTCGTCAGCTCAAGCGTCACGCCGCCGATCTCGATCTGGCCGAGATTGCCCCCTATCAACCGGCAAAGAAGCCCGCCAAGGGCAAGCGGGTGGCCATTATCGGCAGCGGCCCGGGCGGCCTCACCTGCGGTTACTATCTGGGTTACGAGGGGTTCGAGGTCGATCTGTTCGAGGCGATGCCCGAAGCGGGGGGCTGGCTGCGCTACGGCATCCCCGAATACCGGCTGCCCAAGGCGATCCTCGATCAGGAGATCGCCCTGATGTGCCAGAGTGGCATGCGGATCCACACCCGGCAGCGACTGGGCCACCAGATCACCCTCTCGGCGCTGTGCCGCGACTATGATGCAGTCTGTCTGGCGGTCGGTGCCTCCAAGGCGGTGCCCATGGATTACCCGGGCAGCACCCTGGCCGGTTGTTATCTCGGGGTCGATTACCTCAAGGATCGGATGCTGGCCAAGCGGCTCACCACCGGCAAGAAAGTTGCGGTGATCGGGGGTGGCAACACGGCCATCGACTGCGCCCGCACGGCGGTGAGGCTGGGGGCAGAAACCACCCTTATCTATCGCCGCACCCGCGCCGAGATGCCTGCCGAAGCGTACGAAATCGACGAGGCGGAGCAGGAAGGGGTTCGCTTCATGATGCTGACCAATCCGGTAGAGAATCTGGCCGATGAAGCTGGTCGCGTCTATCAGGTGCGTCTCGAGAAGATGGCCCTCGGCGAGCCGGACGCCTCCGGTCGCCGCCGCCCGGAGCCCACCGGCGAATTCCTCATCGAAGAGTTCGATACCGTGATTGCGGCAGTGTCGCAGCAGCCGGATCTCAGCTTTATGGAAGGGGAGCCCCTCACCCTCCCCTTCACCCGCTGGCAGACTTTAGAGTCCCACCCCGAGACCATGCACAGCGGCCACGGCAACCTGTTCGCTATCGGCGATCTGCGCCGCGGGCCCGCCACCGCTATCGAAGCGGTCGCAGATGGTCGCAAGGCCGCGCTGGCCATCGATCAGTTCCTCCACGGTGACATGGTCGATCCGGTTCGCCCCTTCAACGCCTGCAAGGCTCCCACGCTCAAGCAGGTCGATCCCGCCCAGTTTGCACATCTCAAGCAGATAGCCCGCAGTATCATGCCTCATCTGGCAGATGCCGAACGGGAGGGAAGCTTTGCCGAGGTGGAGCGCGGGCTGAGTGATGCCGATGCACGCAACGAAGCCAGCCGCTGCCTCGAGTGTGGCTGTCAGGCCAACACCAAGTGTGCACTGCGCGACTACGCCACCGAATACAAGGTCGAGCAGAGCGCTCTCGATACCAGCCAGTGCCAGAAGTTTGCAGTGGATAACAGCAGCGAATTTATCGTGTTCGATGCCAACCGCTGCATCGGCTGCGGCCAGTGCGTGCAGACCTGTGGTGAGCAAGCGGTACAAGGGGTGCTGCGCTTTGCCAAGAACAGCGATTGCACCCTCTCGAACCGCCCGCAGTTCGACAGCGGGCTCTCGATGGGCGACTCCCACTGCGTACAGTGCGGCGCCTGTGTACAGGTCTGCCCCACCGGCGCCCTGGTGGATGCCCGCGACAAGTCGCAGGGGCGCACCAAACTGCTCACGCCGGTCAATACCATCTGCACCTACTGCGGAGTTGGCTGCGGCGTCACCCTCTACGTCGATGAGGCGCGTAACCGCATCCGCTATGTGGAGGGAAATCGCAACTCGCCGGTCAATCAGGGGCTGCTCTGCGTCAAGGGGCGCTTCGGCTTTGACTTTATCCAGAGCGAGGAGCGCCTCACCACCCCGCTCATCCGCAAGGATGGCGAGCTGGTGCCCGCCAGCAGGCAAGATGCCATTGCGTTGGTTGCCGAACGCTTCACCGCCCTGCGCCAGCGCTATGGCAGCGATGCGCTGGCGGGCTTCTCTTCGGCCAAAACCACCAACGAAGAGAACTACCTGTTCCAGAAGTTCATGCGCCGGGAGCTGGGCACCAACAACGTGGATCACTGCGCGCGGCTCTGCCACGCCTCCACCGTCACCGGGCTGGAGGCGTCACTCGGCAGCGGCGCCATGACCAACGACATCCCGAGCATTGATCACTCGGATCTCATCTTCATCATCGGCTCCGATACCTCGGCGGCCCACCCCATCATCGGCTCCCATATCAAGCGGGCCGTCACCACGGGCAAGGCGCGGCTGGTAGTGGCCGATCCCAAGCGGATCGAAATGGCCGACCACGCCAGCCTCTATCTGGCCCACCGCCCCGGCACCGACGTGATGCTGCTCAACGGCCTGATGCAGCAGATCATCCAGCACGACTGGCACGACAAGGTCTACATCGCCGCACGAGTGGAAGGGTTCGAGACGCTGCAAGCGGAGGTGCTCTCCCCGGCCTATGCCCCGGACAAGGTCGCCCTCGTCACCGGCGTACCGGCCGAGCAGGTGATCGAGCTCGCGCGCCTTATCGGCACCGCCGAACGCACCGCCATCTACTACTCGATGGGGATCACCCAGCACACGACCGGCCACGACAACGTGCGCGCCATCGCCAACCTGCAACTGCTGTGCGGCAACATCGGTATCGAAGGGGGCGGCATCAACCCGCTGCGGGGCCAATCCAACGTGCAGGGCGCCTGTGACATGGGAGCGCTACCCAACTGCCTGCCCGGCTATCAGAAGGTGGCCAACCCCGAGGTGCATGCCCGCTTCGCAGCCGCCTGGCAGCAACCAGACTTGCCGCGTGCACCCGGCCTCACCCTCACCGAAACCATAGATGCCGCCTGCGCGGGCAGCATCAAGGGGCTCTATGTGATGGGGGAAAACCCGGTGCTGAGCGATCCGGATCAACACCACGTCATCGAAGGGCTCAAGCAGCTGGAGTTTCTGGTGGTGCAGGATATCTTCCTCTCTGAAACCGCCCAGCTCGCCGATGTGGTGCTCCCCTCCTGCTCCTTTGCCGAGAAGAGCGGCCACTTCACCAACACAGAGCGGCGGGTGCAGCGCATCTCCCCTGCCCTCAAGGCGCCGGGTGAGGCGCGGGAGGATTGGTGGATCATCCAGCAGATCGCCAACGCCATGGGCGGCGACTGGCGCTATCAACACCCACAGGAGATCACCGCCGAGATCTGCCGGGTCAACCCGCAATACGCCGGCATCCAGTGGGACAAGGTGGGAGCACAAGGGCTACAGTGGCCCTGCAACGATGCGGCGCCCGAAGGCACTCGCCTGCTCCATGGCAAGCAGTTCACCCGTGGCAAGGGGGAGATGGTCGCCACCCCGTTCCGCTATGCAGCCGAACTGCCCGACGAGACCTATCCCATCGTGCTCACCACCGGCCGCCTGCTGGAGCAGTTCCACACCGGCACCATGACCCGCAAGACCAAGGGGCTCGACAAGCTGGCTGGCCCACGGGTGATGATGAGCGTGGTGGATGCCCAGCGGATGGGCATCAGCAACAGCGAGCCAGTGAAGGTCACCAGCCGCCGCGGCCATATAGAACTGCCCGCCTTCGTCACCAAACGGATGCAGCAAGGAGTGGTCTTTATCCCGTTCCACTTTGCCGAAGCACCGGCCAACCGGCTCACCATCAATGCCACCGACCCTCACGCCAAGATCCCCGAGTTCAAGGTGGCGGCGGTGCGCATCGACAAGCTGGTGTGCCCGAGGCAAGGAGGGCAACACACCATGCAGGCAGAACCGGCCAAGCCAGACATCGAGGTTGCCTGAGGGGAATAGCAAAACCTGAGTAACCACCTGCCGGAAGGGTTGGCCCACTGCCCCTTCCCCCTTGGTTTTGCGAGCGCATAAAGAGGGATATGAGAAGGGGCCACCAACCAAAAAGCACAAAGGGTTAGCTTCACTGCGAAGCTAACCCTTTGTTTTATATGGTGCCGATAAGGGGAATCGAACTCCTGACCTTCGCATTACGAATGCGCTGCTCTACCAACTGAGCTATACCGGCTTGTTGCTCTCCACATTCATAAAAAATGACCGGCAAGTCAATTGAGCCAGCTCGATTTTATGAGTTGGCTCATGGTGTTAGAGCCCGATTTACAGATCGACAAACTCGGGGATATGGGCACGGCCGCGGCTTTCGAGAAATTCGAGCAGGGCGCGGGGGGAGCGCACCAGGAGCCGCTCTTGCGGGAAGCCCGCTTCGGTTACCAGACGGTGGCAGTGGCCAAAATCGCCAAGAGTAAATGCCACGTGGGAATCGGAGCCGAAAGTGAGATAGGCCCCCAGATCTCGCGCGGCTTCGACTATGGCACGGCAGTTGCGTTCGCTCCCCGGGCGGGAATGAATGAAGGAGGAATTGTTGATCTCCAGCGCTACCCGATAGTCAGCGGCCGCCTTGACCACCGCCTGAATGTCGATGGGAAATGCGGGGTTGCCCGGGTGGCTGATCATGTCGACCCGGCCGCTCTTGATGGCGTTGATCATCGCCTGGGTGTGGGTAGCCTGATCGCAGGGAGGGAATACCTGCTCATGAAAGCCCGCCATGATCATGTCGAGGCGCGACTCATAGCGCTCGGGAAAATCGATCTCCCCCTCCAGGTTTTTGATGTTGGCCTCGATACCCCGCAGAATCCCTACCCCATCCACCACTCTTGGCAATATCGGCAAGTTGGCAAAGTGCCAGACATGAGGGGCATCGGCCATCTCGGGCCCGTGATCCGTGGTAGCGAACAGCTTGATCCCCTTGGCCCTAGCTATCGGCAGATAGTCGTGGATGGTGCTGTAGGCATGGGTGCTGGCAATGGTGTGAGTGTGGGTATCGACCGGGTACTTCATCTTCTCTCCCCTCATATTTTGAAAGGGCAGCATAGCAAAGAGCGGTAGCTTGGGCCACGCCAGTGCTTGCCACACTTTGTCACAAAATACCGCGAAGCTGACATAGTCTGAGGGGCTCTGGCTGGCATACTGCCCCCGTCGATACATGCCTGAACTCGCATCGACAGTTTGCCGTCAGGATGACGCGAACTCACTTTCCCCACCGTCGCGCCCTGCGGCGGTTTTTTTTTGCCTGCAAACCGGTAACAAACGCGCAAAAAAAAGGCCCAACTAGCATGGTGCAGGTTGGGCGAGACTTAATGTTTAATTGCAGTGGCATAGATATAGAGTCCTGCTTTTTGACTAAGTTCCGCCCACTTTGCTTTTTTCATCGAAAAACATTCCGCTAACACTCATTCACATTCTCTTGACACTTCACGTTATGAAACGTACTTTTTAAACATTCGTTTAAGTGAGGTGTCCAGTGAGTAAAATCGATACCAAAAACCGTATTCTCGACGCCGCTGAAGTGTTGTTTGCCGAGCGGGGATTCGCCGATACCTCTTTGCGTCTGATCACCAGTGAAGCCGACGTCAATCTGGCGTCGGTGAACTATCACTTTGGCTCCAAGAAGGAGCTGATCCAGGCGGTGCTCGACCGCTATCTGAGCCTGTTTATGCCGGATCTCGATGCTCGCCTGCGGGTACTGATGGAGCAGGAGCAGCTGACCCTGCTGCAACTCTTTGAAAGCTTCGTCGAGCCGCTGATGAAGCTATCGGCGGTGCGGGCCAACGGCCCGGCCATCTTCATGCAGCTGCTGGGGCGCGGCTATATCGACAGCCAGGGCCACCTGCGCCGCTTTATCACCGCCCACTATGGCCCCATTTTGCAGCGGATCACCCAGGCCATCTCCAAGGCCAATCCGGCCCTGTCGCCGGCGGACCTCTTCTGGCGCCTGCACTTCACTCTGGGCACCGTCGTATTCACCATGGCCTCTGCCGATGCGCTGCGCGACATCGCCCTGGCCGACTTTGGCCAGCAGCTCGATGTAGAAGGGCTGGTGCGCAACGTTATTCCTTATCTGGCGTCCGGAGTCGGGGCGCCCGTGGAGTCGACCAGGCTCTCCCTGGCCGTGTAACAACCAACAATAAATCAACGGAAACAGTGAAATAGAAGGAACTTCGGTATGATCACATTGCTTGTCCTGCTGGTGCTGGCGATAGCCGTTGTGCTCGGCGTACCCTCCATCCGTAAAAAGGTGGTAACCCGTCCGGTGTTCGGCATCTTCAAAAAGATACTGCCGCCCTTGTCAGCTACCGAGCGGGAGGCCATGGAAGCCGGCTCCGTCTGGTGGGATGGCGAGTTGTTTCGCGGCAACCCCGACTGGAAAAAACTGCACGGCTACGGCAAGGCCGAGCTGACCGCAGAGGAGCAGGCCTTTATCGACAATCAGGTCGAAACCCTGCTCGCCATGGTTGACGACTTCAAGATCGTCAATGAAACCAAAGACCTGCCAGAGCCGGTGTGGGACTATCTGAAGAAGGAAGGCTTCTTCTCCCTGATCATCCCGAAATCCTACGGCGGCCGCGAATTCTCGGCGATTGCCAACTCCACCATCGTCACCCGCATCGCCACCAAGAGCCTGAGCGTGGCAGTCACCGTCATGGTGCCGAACTCTCTCGGCCCGGGTGAGCTGCTGATGCACTACGGCACCCAGGCCCAGAAAGATTTCTGGCTGCCGGGGCTGGCCAATGGCAAAGAGGTGCCCTGCTTCGCCCTGACCGGGCCGGAAGCGGGCTCCGATGCCGGCGCCATTCCTGACAAGGGGATCGTCTGCAAAGGGATGCACAAGGGTGAAGAGGTGCTGGGTATTAGCCTCAACTGGAACAAGCGCTACATCACCCTGGCGCCGCGCGCCACCGTGCTGGGACTGGCGTTCAAACTCTATGACCCGGAAAAATTGCTCGGTGACAAGGAAGAGCTCGGCATCACCTGCGCCCTCATCCCCACCAACCACCCGGGCGTGCGTGTCGGCGATCGCCACTACCCCATGGGTCTGGCGTTCCTGAACGGCCCGACCTTCGGCAAGGATGTGTTTATTCCGCTCGACTGGATCATCGGCGGCCCGGATTACGCCGGTCGCGGCTGGCGCATGCTGGTCGAATGCCTCTCCGCCGGTCGCGGCATCTCGCTGCCTGCCCTTGGCACCGCTTGCGGTCATATGGCGAGCCGTACCGTGGGCGCCTACTCCTATGTACGCAAGCAGTTCGGCATGTCCATCGGCAAGTTTGAAGGGGTGCAAGAGGCGCTGGCTCGCATCGGCGGCCTCACCTATCAGCTGGAAGGGGCCCGTCGTATGACCGCCGGTTCGCTGGATTTGGGTCAGGCACCGGCCATCGTCACCGCGATCTCCAAGTACCACATGACCGAGATGGCGCGCCAGATCATGGATGACTCCATGGACATCCACGCCGGTCGTGCCATCCAGCTGGGCCCGAAAAACTACACCGGCTACGCCTACATGGGTATTCCGGTCGCCATCACGGTGGAAGGGGCCAACATCCTGACCCGCAACCTGATGATCTTCGGGCAGGGTGCTACCCGCTGCCACCCGTACGTGTTTGCCGAGCTGGAAGCGGCAGCCGATACCGACGTGGAGCGCGGTCTCGAGAAATTTGACGCCCTGCTGATGAAACACATCGCCTTTGGCGCCGGCAACTTCTTCGGTTCCCTGTTCCAGGGGCTGACCCTTGGCCAGTTCAACAGCGCGCCAGTGGCCGGTGAAACAGCCCGTTACTACAAGCAGTTGTCTCGCATGAGTAAAGGGCTGGCCCTGTGCGCCGACGTCTCCATGCTGATGCTGGGTGGCGATCTCAAGCGCAAGGAGATGATCTCCGCCCGTCTGGGTGACGTGCTGAGCCACCTCTATCTGGCCTCCGCAACCCTCAAGCACTACGAGGATCAGGGCCGTATGGTCTCCGATCTGCCGTTCGTGCAGTACGCGGTGGAGCGCAACCTCTACCTGATTGGCAAGGCGTTCGAGGGCTTCTTCCAGAACTTCCCGAACAAGGTGGTGGGTGCCGTGCTCAAGCGCGTGGTGTTCCCGTTCGGCGTCGGTTACAAGATGCCTGCCGACGATCGCTGCCACGCCATCTGTCTGGCCATGATGAAGCCGGGCGAGTTCCGCGACCGTCTGACCGCACTCTGCTACGTGGGTAAGGACGAGGCGGATCCGGTCGGCCTGATGGAGCGTGCCTTCCAGGCCATGGTCGCCGTGCAGCCCTACGAGAAGAAACTGGTGCAGGCCCAGAAAGAGGGCAAACTGCCCCGCAAACTGGCGCTGCCGGAACTGGTGGAAGCTGCGCTGGCCAAATCGGTGCTGAGCAAGGACGAGGCAGACAAGCTGCTGGCCGCCGATGCCCTGCGCTACGAAGCGATCCAGGTAGACAACTTCGCCCCGGGCGAGCTGGAAGGCTTCTCCCAGCAAGCAAACAAGCAGCCAAACAAGGTCGAGCACGCAGCCTGATCCCTTGGCAAACCAGTACCAAACCGGCCCTCGTGGCCGGTTTTTTTGTTTGTTAACCATGCATTTACAAGCCGGGAGAATTCCAGTTAAATGCTTGAGTCCCTGTTGCAGGGGCTTTGGAAGCAAGGCCAGCGGAATGGCCGATAACAACAACTCAGGAAGAGTGAATGAACCTCGCCAAAACGGCGATCGAACGCCCCATCTGGGTGGCGGTCTCGATCGTGCTGATTTTCCTGCTGGGCCTGCTCAGCATCCGGGGACTGCCGATCCAGCTGTTCCCCGACATCGACCGTCCACACCTCAACATCTCGGTGAGCTGGCGTTCAGCCTCGCCCCAAGAGATGGAGTCGGAGATCACCGACCCCATCGAGCAGGAGATGCAGGGGGTTCAGGGGCTCAAGAGCCTTGTCAGCAACAGCTATCCCGGCTTTACCGAAATCGACATGGAGTTTGCCCTCGGCACCGACATGCAGCGGGCCCAACTCGACGTGATTTCGCGACTGAACCGGGTCTCGGGATTGCCGGACAAGATCGGCGGTCCCTACGTCAACAACTACAGCAGCAACGATACCCTCACCTTCTTCTTCATCCAGCAGCTGCCCGGTGCCCAAGGGGTGATCGATGATCATCAGGCGTTGATCGAGGCGCGGGTCAAACCCGAGCTGGAGCGCATCGAAGGGGTCTCGACGGTCGCAGTCGAGGGGATCAACGAGCGCCAGATCCAGATCCGCTTCGACCCCTATCGCGCCGCCGAGCTGGGGGTGGAGATCCCGGTACTGGCCAGCCGCGCCACCACCGGCTGGGACGTGTCGGCCGGTACCCTCGACATCGGTCGCTGGGAGTACAAGCTGCGCTTCGCCGGTCGCTACGATGTCGAGATGCTGGGGGACAAGGTGGTGGACTGGCGCGATGGCCTGCCCATCTATCTGCGGGATGTGGCGGAGGTAAGGGTGGCCAGGGAAGAGAACCCGGTGCTGCGGATCCAGAACGGCAATACCGCCATCGCCGCCCAGATCTTCAAGGAGAGCGGTGCCAATGCCCTGGCCTCCCTTGAAGCGATCAAGGCTCGGGTGAACGAGCTCAACCGCGAGGTGCTGGAGCCGGTCGGGCTGCACATGGAGCAGTCGTTCGATGCCTCCCTCTACATCAATCGCGCCGTCAGCATGGTCACTGCCAACCTGGGGCTCGGGGTGCTGCTCTCTTGCGCCATCCTCTGGCTCTTCCTGCGCCAGCTCAAGGCGACCCTGATGATTGCCCTCGCCATCCCCATCAGCATCATGCTCACCTTCTGCCTGCTCAAGGTGATGGATCGCACCCTCAACATCATCTCGCTGGCGGGCATCGCCTTTGCCGTCGGCATGGTGCTCGACGCCGCCATCGTGGTGCTGGAGAGCATCTACCGGCGCCACGAGCGGGGGGATTTGAGCAAGGCAGAGGCGGCGCTCGAAGGCACCCGTCAGGTGTGGACGGCGCTGGTCGCCTCCACCCTCACCACGGTCGCCATCTTCCTGCCGGTGCTGCTGCTCAACGATGTGGAGGGTCAGCTGTTTGCCGATCTGGCGCTGACCATCGCCTGCGCCGTGACAGTCTCCATGCTGGTCGCCGTCACCGTGCTGCCTGCGGTGGCGGCGCGCTGGATGGGACATGAAATGCTGACCGATCCCTATGAGTCGCTGTGGCAGCGCACCACTCGTCATGTGATCCGCTGGACCTCGACCTCACGCCAGCGCTGGACGGTCATCACCCTGATGATGAGCCTGCCGGCCCTGGCCACCTGGGCGCTGCTGCCCAAGATGGACTATCTGCCGGACGTGAAACGGGACGCGGTGGATGTCTGGATGAACTTCACCCCCGGGGTCAATCTCAAGGCCCAGCGCGAAGAGGTGATCGATACCCTGATCGCCCGCCTCGCCCCCTACATGAAGGGGGAGAAAGAGCCTGCCCTCAAGAACTACTACATCTTGCGCTACCCGGGGGGCGCCCAGATTGGCGTGCGCCCCAAAGACGAAAAACGCATCAAGGAGCTGGAGAGCCTGTTGATGAAACAGCTGCTGGTAGGCATTCCCGACACCCGGGTGTTCGGCGGTCAGGGGTCGCTGTTTGGCGGCTTTGACAGCGAGAACGGCGTCTCCCTGCTGCTGCAGGGAGGCAACCTGCCCGAGCTCTATCAGGCGGCCCGAGCCAGCATGGGGATCCTCAGCAAGGACCTGCCGGGAGCACAGATCCGGCCCGAGCCGAGTCTCGACTTCACCGCCCCCGAGCTCAAACTGGTGCCGCAAGATCGGCGTCTCGCCGAAGTGGGTTGGGATCGCACGCCCTTGCCCACCATCATCCAGACCTTTGGCGACGGCTTGCGGGTTGGCGAGTATTTCGACGGCGAGGATCGGCTCGACATCATGCTGATGGGGCAGAGCTCCGCCAATCCGGACGAACTGAAGGCAGTGCCGCTGGCCACCCCCTCCGGGCGCATCGTTCCCCTTGGCGAGCTGTTGCGGGTGGAGCATGACATGGGCCCGGCCAGCATCTTCCGGGCCGATGGGCGGCGCAGCATCATCTTGCAAATAGCCCCCCCGGCGGGCATGACCATGGAGCAGGTGATCGACACCCTGAAAAACCGCAGTTTTGCCGCCATCCGCCCCCTGCTGCCCGCTGGTGGCGAGCTACGCATTGCCGGCAATGCCGACAGCCTGCAACAGGCGCTCGACAATCTGGGGACCATCTTCCTGTTCGCTGTGGTGATCCTGCTGGTGCTGCTGTGGGGGGTGTTTGCCTCCCTCAAGGATGCCCTGCTGGTGCTGCTCACCCTGCCCCTTGCCTCGGTTGGCGGCGTGCTGGCGCTGCAACTGAGCGGGCTGCTGGTGCCGCTGCCGATGGACCTGCTCACCATCATCGGCTTTGTCATCCTGCTGGGACTGGTGGTCAACAACGCCATCCTGCTGGTGCATCAGACCCGCACCGCCGAGCGGGACGGCATGAGCCGTCAGCTGGCGGTGGCCGATGCCCTGCAAAGCCGGATGCGTCCCATCGCCATGACCAGTCTCACCAGCATCTTCGGCATGCTGCCGCTGATGCTGAGCCCGAGCGAAGGGAGCGAAATTTACCGCGGGCTCGCCACCGTCATTGTCGGCGGCATGAGCTGCAGCACCCTGTTTACCCTGATCCTGTTGCCTGCCTTCCTGCGTCTCGGGGAGCAGGTGGCGATCCCACAACCCCTGCGCCAGCGGGCCTGAGCAAGGAGCTCATCGATGACACATATGATTACCCGAATGTTGGCTGGCGCTGTGCTGATAGCAGGCAGTACGCTACCGGTATTGGCCGATCAGGGCAAGATGGTGACCCTGGCGGATGTGACCCAAGGGGATGCGGCCGCCAATATCTGGGTCAGCGGCACGGTGGCGAGTCGCCAGCAGGCGGCGCTCAGCGCCGAAGTGAGCGGCCGGGTGGAGTGGATCGCCGAATTTGGCAGCCGGGTCAAAAAAGGGGACGAGCTGCTGCGCCTCGACAGCGCAGCACTGCGCCTCTCGCTGGAGCAGGCCCGCGCCGAGCAGGCGAAATGGCAGAGCAACTTGCGCTTCGCTCGCGCCGAATCCCAGCGGATCACCCGGCTGCACCAGCAAAAGAGCGCCTCCCAGAGCCAGTACGACAAGGCCAGCTACGATGTGGAGCAGGCCGCGCTGGCCGAGCGACTGGCCGCCATACAGGTGAACCAGATTGAAGAACAGCTGCAACGCAGCCACATCTATGCCCCGTTCGACGGGGTGGTGAACAACCACTTCATCCAGCCCGGCGAGCATGTGGACGCGGGCGAGCAGGCGCTGGAGCTGGTCAACCCGGATCAGCCGGATATCCGCCTGCAGGCCCCCATTCTCTGGGCCCAACAGCTGGCGCCGCAAACCCGGCTGCGGGTGGAGGGGGAGCAGCTGAGTGGTCACGGCGTCTATTACCAGCGGGCCGCCAGCGCCGATCCCAAGTCGCGCCTCATCGAGCTGCGCCTCAAACCGGAAGCGGGCACCTTCATCATCGGCTCGCCAGTACGGGTTGCCCTGCCACTGGGGGATCAGCAGAGCATGCTGCTGCCCCGGGACGCCCTGGTGCTCGGCACCGATGGCAGCGTGGTCTATCAGGTGGCGCGAAGCGGCAAGTCGCTCAAGGTTAATCGGGTGCCGGTCACCGTGCTGTTTGGCGACAGCCAGCAGGTGGCGGTGAGCGGCGCCCTCAAGCAGGGGGATCGGGTGGTGGTGCGTGGCGCAGGCAGCCTGCAGGATGGCGACACCATAGCGCTGTTCAAGGGCTAACCACGCTCGACGCAGGCTGGCCAATCTTTGCCCGCTTGACCCGGGACATACAGCCAAACGGGCCACAGTTTGCTATCTTGGCGGCCATCACTCGCGTTTAGAGCAATCAACACCCATGAGCATTATTTTGGGCATCGATCCGGGATCGCGGATCACCGGATACGGGGTTATTCGGGTCGTGGGCGGCAAGGCCGAATACCTTGGCTCTGGCTGCATCCGCACCGATTGCGGCGAGCTGCCGGAGCGCCTCAAGCAGGTCTATGACGGGGTATGCGAGATCATCACCCAGTTCAAACCCACCGAGTTTGCCATCGAGCGGGTCTTTATGGCCCGCAACGCCGACTCGGCCCTGAAACTGGGGCAGGCCCGGGGCAGCGCCATCGTCGCCGCGGTCAACGCCTATCTGCCGGTGAGCGAATACTCCGCTACCCAGATCAAGCAGGCAGTGGTCGGCACTGGCGGCGCCGCCAAGGAGCAGGTGCAGCATATGGTGACCCATCTGCTGAAACTCTCCGCCATCCCGCAGGCGGATGCAGCAGATGCCCTCGGCGTCGCGCTCTGCCACCTGCACACCCGCCAGAGCCTGATCAAGATGGCCGGCCGCGCCAGCAGCTCGGTACGTGGCCGCTATCGCTGAGCCCTTATGTCGTCCACGACTCATCTCGGTATCGCTAAATAAAAAAACCGCCCCGGATCTCCGGGGCGGTTTTGTTTTACGCAGGTAACAACCGGCGGGACTTGTCAGATGAATGTTCTCTCACGTAGCCGGCCATATATTCAGCCGCCTTATTCAACCGCGGCATTCGCCCCGGCGAGTCGGGCCTGCTGTTCACCACGCTTTTCCAGCGCCGAGTTCATGGCGAGGGAGAGCGCCTCCAGCTGGCCGTCGAGGCTGGCGTCGATGATCCCCACCTCTGTCTCGAGAATGCAGCCCCCCTGATCGAGGCGGGCATCGGCTGAGATCTCGAGATAGCCAATTTCGGGGAAATCCTTGTGCACCCGGGCGATCTGGTCGCGCACCGCCTGCACCTGCTCGGGATGAACCCGTATCGTCACCTGCTTCTGGTTGCTCACCAGCGAGAGCGCCTCGCGCACCACCTTGAGGGTGAGCGCCACCTGATCGTAATCATGCAGGATCTTGCGCACCGCCTGCAGCACCACCTCGCTCATCTGCTGCTCCACGGTGCGATAGTACCCCTGGCACTGCAATTGGGTCTGGTGGATCAACACAGCCTGTTCGCGCCGGGCCTCGTCAATCCCGGCTTGCCAGCCAAGGCTCTTCTGCTCTTCATAGACGGCGCGGGCCTCGGCCACGATATCAGCCGCCTGGGCGCGGGCGGCCTCTACCAGCTCCTGTGCGCTCAGGTAGGAGAGGTAATCCTGGCTACGCAAAATACGCTGGCTTGGCGCCAGTTGCAGATGGTTACTCTTTATTTCAACAAATGGCAGCATTGGGGGGTTACCTGTTTGGCAATCTTGAGACAAAGCGCCCGGGCCAGTGGCAGCTGGTCAGTCGCCAAAGGCCATGATGGCCCGGGTGGCGCAGGGGGAAGTCGCAGGGTGAGACGGCGAGCCCAGTCGGGGTAGCCCTCCCCAGCAGCCGCCAGCCAGAACTGCAAGCCCGCCTCTTCCAGCACCCCCTCATCGAGCTGAGCGGGCAGAGGGTGCTGCCAGCCAGCGGGCCAGGGGCCGATCAACAAGTCGAGCTGGGAGAGTACGGCTCTGTGCCCCTCCTCCCCCAGCAGGGCGATGATCTGGCGCAGCGTTGGTGCCAGCAAGCAGTGGCGGATCGCCTCACCGTGCAGCACGGCCCCCAGACGGCGCAACAACAGCACCAACTCACTTTGGGGAAAGAGTGCCAATCCCCCCAGAGGCGCGGGCATCTCGTAGCCAATCCCCAGCGTCAGCGCTTCGAGCAGAGCGCCGTTACTGGCTGGCAGCGTCCGCCACTCTGGCAAGAGTTCCGGCACCTGCGCCCAAGATGAGGGCAGGTGCGCCTCATGGAGGTAACTGGCCGGGCAAAAGCGCAGCTGATAGGGGGTCAAACCGACCGTCATCCGCGACTCCGGCTCCGGTGCCACATGTATTGCGCCAGGTTGCTGGTCACCACCAGCGCCAGCAACAGGGCAATCAAGCCACCCAGCCGCCACTTTGAACCTTCGCTCACTTCAATGGAGAAGAGCGAGGTATTGCGCGACATCAAGGGGCTCTGGCGCACATCCGCCGAGGGCACCAGCACCACGCTGATCCGGTCGTAGGCAAGCCCCTCGATACTGTTGTTGACCAGCTGTTTGATCTGCGGAATGTAAGTATCGAGCTGGATATCTGCCGCATGTTTGATAAAGACCGAGGCCGAGGCCGGAGAGGGTTTCTTGCTGATCCCCTCATTGCCTTCCGGCAGCACCACATGGACGCGAGCCACCAGCACGCCGTCTATTTCCGACAGGGTATTGGAGATCTCCTGCGCCTTGGCATAGGTGAGGCGAGCCCGCTCCTCGGTGGGCGAGGAGATGAGGCCATCCTTGGGAAACACATCCTGCAGAGTGGAGAAGCTCTCTTTTGGATAGCCCTTGCGTTTGAGGGTCTCGATGGCCTGCGCCACGTCGGACTCCTCCACCAGCAGCTTGATGCGGCCATCCTTGTCCGGTTGCTTGTCCGAGGCGATCCCCTCGGTTTGCAGCAACGCCAGCATCTCGTTGCCCTCTTTCTGAGTGACCCCGGTATAGAGCTCCACTTTGCAGCCACTGAGCAGCAACGAGGCGCCAAGCACCCCCATCAGCATCGATCTCTTCACACTACCTCACTGGGTCTTCAACAGGGTTTCTACGTTCTGGCTCATCTTGCCCACTGTCTTGGCAATCAGCTCCTCCTGCATGGTGATCCGCATCAGCGACCACTGCATCTGCATCAGGCTGTTGGGATCATCCCCCGGAGTGGCCAGCTCGGCTTGCAGGCTCTGTTTGGCCTCGACAAACTGCTGCTTCAACTCCCCCAACTCCCCGAGCAGGGAGCTCCCCATCCCCTGGGATGTACTCCCCATCGCCTGTTCAAAACTGGCGACATGGGGCGAGGAGAGATCCACCGCTTTCAACTCATCCAGGCTGGTTACCACTGCCTGGGCAGACTGTGCAATCTCCATCACGCCTCCAGATCAAGTTTGTGCGAATTGCGCATCAGATTGTCCACCATGCCGTTGAGCGGGATCAGGGTCATCAGCTCTCGCCGGGCCAGTGCATCGAGAAATTGATGCCCCGCGGGCACAGCGCCCTGCCCGTCCCTGAGCTCGCTCAACAAGTTCAGCAACACCTTCTCTCGCCGCGACGCCAGGGGGTCAAACTCCCGCATGGTGGCTCGCAACTCCGGCAGATCGATGGCATCCACCACCGGCGACTGACGCTCGCCAAAACGCGCGATCAGCTTGTCGGTAACAGGGGCAAACAATTGCTTGCCAATCTCCGGCGCCGGTTTGTCGCCCTGTTGGTAGATCTGCCAGAGCAGTTCACGCTTGGCGGCTGGTGTTACACCGGCCAGCAAACCCTCAAGGGGGGCCCCCTGTTGCCAGCGTTCGAACAGATCCGGCTCGGGAGTCTTGGCCAACAGTCGCTCGAACTGGCGTTGAGCCATGGATTCGGGCGGGGGGGGCTGACGCAGGGGCTGCTCTCCCCCCGGCTGATCGCTGCCTTCAATTTTCATGAGGCCATCTGCTCGCGCAGGCCGGCGGCAAACTGTTGCAAGGCCGGTTGGCCGCTCTGCTCCAGTCGCAGCAAGCGTGCAGCCAGCGCCTCCTGCTGACCGAGCCGCCACTCGCACAGGGCCAGCCAGGGTTCGATATCCGGTGTACAGTGCTCGCCACCAAGCTGCAAAGCAGCCTGGTAATCCCCCCGGTTCATCAGGGAGGAGAGGCGAATGAGCGTTACACACTCGCTCATCTCCGGCGCACCCGCCAGCCAGTCGGCGATGGTGGCCGCCTCCTGATGGCAATGGTGGCCGGTGCCAGCCAGCGCAAGTTCGGCCAGCTGTCGTTTGAGTTCAGGGTTCATCATCAAATCTTCTGCAAAATACCCTGCATCAGGTCTTTCATGGCCCGAGTCACGGTGGAGTTGATGTTGTAGATCACCGACCATTTGTTGATCTTGTGCTGCAGCTCGGCCAACAGCGCCGGGTTGTCAGGGTTTTTTTCCATCGCCGCAATGGCCTTGTTGACCTCGGTATTGGCATCATTGGCCTGCCCGGAGAGGTTCGATGCCACCTGATCGAGGGTGTTAGTAGTACCGTCCGCATACTTAAAGTAATCAGCCATGGTTGTGCTCCTTTATCTTGCCAATGATCGTGAGCCCCGCCTCGATGGCGTCGGCCTGTTGTTGCCACTCCCGATACTGTTGCGGGGTTCCCCCGCGCAGCAGTTGCCGTTTCACTTCACCCTGCGCCTGAACAAGCTGCTCATGCAGCTCACGGGCAAAGGCGGGATCAGCGCCGGACAGTCGCGCTTCCAAACTGGTCATCATGCCGCTCGGCTCCTTTTAATTTGACGATGTATTGCTGCTTGCCCTTGCTCACCACCACCGCATCGGGGTGAATGGCCAGCACCCGCACGCCGCTGGAGGTTGCGCCCCCGACCGGATAGCGCTGGTTGTCCGCCAGTACTACATAAGGCACCCGGCCAAACGAGACGCTGCGCACGTCGAACTCCAGCTCATCCTGACGCGGCGTTCTGGTCTGATTGATCAGCTCCAGCGTCGGGTGTGTACCGAACTCCCGGCGAAACTGCTGATTGACCTGCTGAAACTGGCCAAGTTGACGCTCATCCAGCTGGCCGGAGAGTTCGAGTCGCCCACCCGCCTCACGCACCCGCAATGTCCCAGCCAGCCCCTGCTCCTGCAGCAAGGCATCGAGACGCTTGCGATAGGCGCCGGCAATCTGTACCTGATTCTCAACCCCCAGCAAGCCGGGCACCTCCTGCTTGAGTAGAGATTCAATGGTGCTCCATTTGCTATCCTGCCCCTGAATTTCACCGCTGAGCTTGAGCCAGCCGGGCTCCTTGCCATTGCGGATCTGCAGCTGTTCATAACCCAGCTTCTGCAAGATAAAGCCGGCCCCCTGCCGCAAATCTTCCATGGTGCGCAGCTCCAGCCGGTAGTTGAAACCCTTGCTGTCGAGGTACTGCTGCAAGGCAAGACGCGCGCTGTTCTCATCGACGTAACCCGAGAGTTGCCACAGCTCGGGATCACTGCTGTTCAGCACCACTTGACGGTAGTTTGGTGCGGCCAGAAAGCGCTTCAATGCCTGCTCACTGCGGGCGGATTCGTTCTCGTCGGCGCCATGCCACCAACCCGTGCCGAGCAGCAAGACCACGGCGACCACCAGACTCAGGCAGAGGGCCCCCATCCAGACATCGGCGCCCGCTGCCCGCCGCCGCGGCGCACGAGAAGGAGCAACCACCGCCGCCAGTGCCTCCAGCTGTTCGGGTAGCGAACGACTGTTGTCACAGAAGCTCCAGAGCAGCGGGCCTGCCTCCAGGCGCGTTCCCGCCCTGAGCGTCTCTCCCGCGGTCAGGGCGACACCGTCCTGAGTCGGGGTAATACCGTCCGCCCAGGCTTGCAGGGTGATCCCTTCCCCATTCACCAGCAGTACCAGATGCTCGGGGGCCATCCCCTCATCCACCAGCACCAGATCAGCCTTTAGGGGATCGGAACCGATGACCAGACGCCCCTCCGGCAGAGGAACTTCTACCCCGCGGTTGAGCCCGCGATATACGCGGCACTTCCAGCTCATCGGGTAGCGCCCTCATTGCCCGCCTGCACGCACCAGCTGGCGGCCGGTGTACATTTTTGATCCTTGTTCATTTCGACCAGACGCCACCCCAGCTCATTGCCCATCCGGCACTGAGTGAGAGACGAGCTCTTGCCCCCCTGACGCAGCAGTTGCTGCACATCACGGGCTGCAGCCAGCGGCTGGCATTGCGCGCCCCCCAGCACCTTGCCAAGGGAGAGACTCTGATTGGAGATCTCATCAGCCCCGAGCACACCGGCTCGCAGATCCTGACCATTGCCGAGGGCCAGATAGTGGGCAATACCGTCATCAATCAGACGAGGCTCGATGATAAATAGCCGCACTGAACGACGGGTCTGGGTGTCCTTGCTACGGAACAGCGCCCCCAGATAGGGGATGTCACCAAGGAAGGGCACCTTGCTCAGGTTCTCGCTCATCTCGTCGCGGTAGATACCGCCTATCAGCAGACTCTGGCCATGGCCGACCCGAGCGATGGTATCGACCACGGTGCGACTGATGGTGGGAATGCCATCGGCCCCCGCACTGTTGGGTTTCTGGTTGCCATCCTCGATGTGGAGGCTCAGGCTGATCTCGGGTCTGTCACCCATCTGGATCACCCGGGGCGTCATCCGCAACATGGTGCCGTAAGTGATCCCCTGTAGCTCGGCCACCCGCTCGCCGCTGATCTTCACGTAATAAGTCTCGCTGTGGTCGATCACCGCCTGGGTGTTCTCCTGGGTCAGCAGGGTCGGGCGGGAGACCACCTGGGCATTGCCTTCGTTTTCCAGCAGATTGACCCTCGCCAGCAGATAGTCGAGCCCTTTGGAGTCCACCAGACTGCCGAGCGCGGCCCCCCCTTCGATCCCTTTGCGATCGCCGGTGGTCTTGATAACCACCTGCTGGTTGGAACCGGTACGGATCCCCACTCGCCAATCCACCCCCAGTTGGGAGAGATCCTCGGCATTGATGTCGATGATGGAGAGCGCCACTTCGATACGGGCCGCCGGTTTGTCGAGCGCGGCGATCAACTTGCCGTACATCGCCATCCGCTCCGGAGCATCGCGCACGATCACCGCATTGAGGGAAGGATCGGCCTGCACGATGGCTTGACCGGAGGTGGCCGTCGCTGCCTTGCTACCCTCGCCGTTGACCATCTGCACGCCAGCATCGCTCAGCAGCTTGGCCAGAATGGTCGCCACACCGGGCGCCGCCACATCGGTATCGCGGTACTGAATGGAGCGATCGGTAGCCGAGGCATACTTGAGGGGAAAGATCTCGATGGCCAGCGGCCCGGTCTTCTCGCTGCGCAGCTGGGATTGTTGCTCCAGTGCCAGCGCGGTCTGCTCGATCAGTTCAAGGTAACGGGGCGGGCCGGAGACATAGACCAGCCGGTTATCCGCATCGGGACGCCAGCCAAAGCGGGGTTCCCAGATCCCGGCTCGTTGCAGCGCCTGTTTGAGTTCTGCTGCGCCAGTCTGCTCAAGATTGATGAGACGGGACTGCACTTCGCTGTTCTTGAAGACGTAGAGCACATTACCGTCGTAGTACCAGACCAGGTTGTAGAGGGAGGAGAGCTGCTGCAAAAAGGCGAGCGGCTCGTCATGTTCAAACTGACCGTTGACCTGATCGTTGACCTTGTCGCTGACCACCACCGAGACCTCGTAGTTGGCACCGAAGTTGACCAGCACGTCGCGCAGACTCTCCCCTTCTGCCACATAGCTGTAAGGCATGGGCACCCAGTCCAGCTCCTGTGCCATGGCGGGACGCTGCCACGCCATCACGGCGAGGCAGATCCACAACAGGGGACGCAGCAGGGGTTGCACACTCAAGGGTGCCATATCATCTGTCTCCATTGGGGGGCCAAGGCGGCCTCGGTCAATTGGGGTTCCAAGCGCTCCAGCAGGGCGATGTGCTGGCTCAGGTGCTCCGCCAGCAGCGCCTCATCGAGCCACTCCAGCGCGAGCCGCGCCTCCAGCTGCAGATTGCCAAGATCGTCCAGCACCAGGGCATGGGGGGCATGACGCCCCCAGGCCACCACCTGTTGCAGCAGACGCTTTAGCAGCGCCGGATCATGGGCTTCAGCGTCATGCCTCTGGCTGCTTGCAAGCGGGGTGCTCAACAACAACTCACCGTTTCTGGGGGTCAGAAAAAGGGGATAACCATCGATCCGCAGATGGTACTTTCCCTGTGCGTCGGCAATAAAAGGCCCTTGGCCAAGGTTTGCGGCCAATCGATTCAGTAGCGTTTGCATAGTTCCTCGGGCTATCTAGGGCGCAGGAGGCTGCCAGTAGAAGTGATCCTGACCCAAGGCAATGCCCCGGCCGGCCAACCACTCATGCAGGGTTAGGGCTGCCTCGTCCTGATGGGGCAGAGCCTGCAGGGCATGCCAGAATGTGCCGAGCTCAAGCGGTACCGGCATCAGGTGAACCGGGTCTCCCTCCTTGCTCGTTTGTGCATACCAGGCAGGCCAGGCCAGCTGAAGACGAGCCTCACAATCACTCTGCAGCCGGGTGAGCTCCTGCTCGCGCTGGTTCAACTGCTCAAGCTGATCGGTGATCCGGCTCTCCAGATCCGCCGGTACATCGACCACGGTCTGCCAGAACACAGCCTGGGCATTGAGCTGGCGGCGCATCACCTGCAACTGCTCCAGTTCGTTAAGCCAGGCACCGTAAAGTGGTTCAAGACGCTGAACCCACCAGCGGTGCAAGGGATAGAGCACCCAGTGCCACAGCAAGGGACGATCCGCCAGATTGATACGGTCCCCCAGCTGCTGCATCCAGTCACAACGCTCACTGCCTGCCAGACGCAAGATCTGTTGCAGCTCCTCACGCGAGACGGCCAGCGCAGCATCGAGACGGCGCTGAAACCAGATGGAGCCCAACAGGCTCTCCAGTCGGGTTCTTGGCAACAGTCGTTGCAACAGGGCCATCTGCTGCGAGGTGATCACGCCGGCATCCTGATAACGGAGCACGGACAGCTGGCCGACCAGACGATCCCGACTCAGGGTATCTGGCTGGACAACGGTAACCCGACGACCTGCAAACAGGCCCTGGTTAGGTGAATGGTGATCTTGCTGACTCATGCTATGCCTTGCTCATCTTGCTGCGGGCAATAATGGAATGATGTTTCGATATGCTGGCTATTCTATCCATTGCCTCGCTCCGCGGCTTATAAAAAACGTCAGATTATTTTAGTCCGGCGTTAATCTGTGCCGTGTCGGGCACGGCTTGGCGTACAGCCAAAACGACGACGATAACTCTGGGTAAAATAGGATTGGCTGGAGAAACCGGCCTCCATCGCAATATCGACGATGCTCATTTCACTATTGAGTAATAACTGATGAGCGAAAAGGATCCGCCTTTCACTGATCCAGGCGCGTGGAGAAACACCATATATCGAGCCAAACAGCTCCTTGAAAGTGGTCAATCCCATACCGAACTCTTTGGCGAATTCGCTGAGCTTCCACTCCATCAGATAGTGCTTTTCCATAAACTGTTGCAACCGCTCGACCTGGCGATTGCTCAGCTGGCGCAAAATAGACATCAGTTGAGGCCCCTGTTCGCCAAAAGCGAGCAGAAACAGCAACTCTTCGGTGCGTAATTGGGCCAGTGCGGGGGGATGTTCATGTTCGGTCAACCCGCGCAGTCCCTGAATACATTGGGTCAGCAAGGGGGATGAGTGAAACGGCAACAGCGTGGGGGCCATCCCCTCCAGCCGGGGGACTTCACTCAACAGTGAACCGAAACGTTGCAAGAAGCCTTGCAAAAAGGAGTTTGACAGAGGTAGCCAAAGCAGGCGGCAGGGGCCGTCACCGGTACAGACCGCGTAGTTGCCACGGCGCACGAACAGAAGTTCGTTGGGGGATAATTCATAGGTATCGGTACAGTCCTGCCACTTCATCGATCCTTCCAGGAGAATATAAATTCCCTCTTGCGGATGTTCGATAACGTTAAAAGCAGACATGCACCACTGGAGCAGGGCCATATCGCCCTTCTCTGTGGTAGTAATGCCCTTCATGTTTTATTTTCCTGAATCTGCGTGTAGTACCAGTAACACCTCCGGAAGCGGGTCGCTCTCGGGTGCTTTATTATTGCTGTTATTTTTATTTATTATTTTGTAATCAAGTCATTCGCTGGTGAATTCAAAAATTAATCACCATTGAAATGAGGGGGGATCCTACAACAGTCACAAGCAGAAAAACCAGCCTAAAATTAGAGCTAACACACTATTTATCCAGTACAACGACTCAGACTTAATGGTGTGCTTACAGCAAAAGATACTTCGTTACAAAAAGAAACCTTCAATCTTAACTGACAAATTAATAAACGATTGATTTGAGGCTTTTTATTTAAACACAATCATTACTGACATTGTGGATAACAAGCTTTTGGCTGCAATTGAATAACCATTTTTTTGTCATTAAAAATCTTAAAAACTTTCTGCTGACTCATAGCTTGTACCGCGGAGCCATCTATAAATCGCAAGCGGGCCCGCAGATAGATCTCCCCTTCCGCCAGTTGCAGAGGGGTCAAACGCAGATCAAACAGCAATGGCAGCATGGTCACCTCATAACGGGTGGCAGCCACTTGCAACGGACGCCCCCCGATCACGCTGAGCACCGCCACCTCCACTGTCGCCGGACGTGGCAAGGCTTGCGGGAAGTGCACCTCGCCCTTGAGTTGCTGTTGCGATGGCTTCAGCTCCGGGGTGGTGACACAACCGGCCAGCATGGCCGACAACATCAGTGCCAGCAGACCTCTCATAACACCCGGATCCGCCGCTCACTCAGCGGTGTGTGCTCACCCTGCTGCAGTCGCTGCAGCGCCAGCTCCTGGACCTGATTGAGGGTAATGGAGCGTCGCAGCAGTGCCGACAGGGGAACCTGGCTCGCACTGGCTGACCGGGCACTCACAGTTCTGCCTGCAAATGCCCCTACCTTGCCCGCCTCTGCCCCATGCAGGGCCAGCGCACCTTGTGATTCCTGAATCTTCATGGCTATACCCGCACTCCCATCACCTGATCACTGCTGCCTGCCTCCCGAGTACCGGGTTGCAGCAACTCCTGCCAGAACTCGGCATGCTCCAGCATGCTGGTGAGACTCTCTTCAAGGTACGCCAGGGTCAACCGACTTGCCGCCATCTGGCGATAGAGTTGCACCGTCAGACTCTCTTCATCGAAACCGAAGTGAAGATTGAACTGATACCAGTGACGATTGAAGCTGGCCAACTGACGGAAAATCCCCTCGCCCACCTGATGCAGCTCGGCCACGTCGGCCTGCAACACCAGCTGATCCCGCTCCGGCACCAGGATCAGGCTGAGTTGCAGCTGCTCGTCAAAGCAGAGCGCCGCAACCCCCTCCTGATTCAGAGCCAGGGATGGCAAACCATATTTGGTGGCAAATTCAGCGAGCAGTCGATTGATGATGACAGTTACATCCATGATTTCCTCCAGCAGAGAGGAAGAGATGTTAGCCTGCCACCGCCATGCGGGCTGTCACTCAAGGGCGCCACTTTTAAGAAAAATGGCCGGAAAAAACAAAAAGGCGCCCCAGTGGGCGCCTTCATTGCCATGGCGTTTATGCAACGCCGAATGCGGCACGCATAGCCTGATTATGGCTCTGGGTATACTGCTGCATGATCTGCAGTACATCCTTCATGAAGTTGTACTGGAAGGTAAGATGATCCTGCGTCTTCTCCTTCTCAGTTTGCACAATGCTTGCTCGAACTTCATCTTCCTTGACATCGGCCTGAGACTTGCCCTGCTCAAACTGAATTGTCTGGTTTGCTATTTGGCCAGTCCCTTGTGCCAGACTGTTTCCAGTCTGGCCAAGTGTGTTATTGAAATTAAACTTGTGATCCAGACGCGCAAGCTTTGCTTTATTAAGATCGAGATTTTTAGACAAATCTTGGCCTGCAGCACCCAATGGATTGTCACCTTTAAGCGCTTTAAGCCCATCGAGATCTTTAGACTGATTGGCGATGTCTACGTTAAGCGCCTTCTCTTGCTTGAGCCCTTTGGCTCCTTTGCCGACAGAGAAGCCCCCCATCAGCGCAGATAACCCTGTCATAACCCCACTTACAATCGCCATCACCATCATGAGCTTGGCGCCATCGCGCATCTCGGTTACTTGATCCTTCTGAGCCGCGATAAGAGACTTATTCTCAATATCTCGCTGAACAACCCCCATCTCTCTGGCGCGACGTGCCATTTCAAGAAGAGCCAACAAGATGGCGAGAATACCATCCAGCTCACTCTCCCCGTTTGCCATGAGCGAGGAGTTTAGCTCCTGACTCGGTTTCACCAGTTCAGGTTTAGCATGGTTGATTGACACCGAAGAGGCCGAGACCCCAGCCTCATGATGGGTCTGTTGACGGGTTACAGCATGGCTCTCGCTGGCCTCTTCAGTGACCACAGGCGCGATATAGGTAGTACCAAGTGTGATGTCATTATTGAATACGTTCATATAGGTCCCCTTAAATTGCTGCAGGTCTGCTGGAGAGATTATTGAGCATGGCGCCTTTGGCGGTAACCATGTTGAAAATCATCTCAAGGATGTTTTGGAAGGCTTCCATCATTTGAGATAGCGCCTCCCGAAGCTTTTCCAACACCTGTTCAAGCGCAGTCATCTCTTGACGGTTTTCAATAAGATCAGCCTGTTCTTCCCGTAATTTTGACTGGTTAGTCGCATCAACCGTCTTGGCAATCCCGTTACTCAGATCAAGTACAACATCTACCGCCTGAGTACCGAGTTTGACCGCCTTCATTGTGGTGCTGAGGGTTTGTTGTGCAGCATCCATCCCGATTTTGGCCGCTAGTTGAGCTGCTTTTGTCGCAATTTTACCGGCCCCCTTAGCGACATGAGCCAAGGCTGCTCCACCAAAAGTCACAATCGAAGAGAGTATCGCCATTGCGATTTCTATGCCCATCAGCACTGGCCCCAACTTTTCCATCACCTCTTTGGAGATGAGGCCATCTTCAGCGGCCTGCTGCACAGCCATATTGACCACACCGACTACACCACCGGCGATCATCAAGGCTCCGGCGGCAGCACCGACACCGGTTGCGACCATGATGGCACCAATGACGATGGAGGCGATGGCACTGATCCAGCCAAAGATCTTGCCGAGCAACCCCGACTTCTTCGCCTTCTCTGCTGCCTCTTCGGCCTCCTTCATTTTGGCCTGGTTTTCATCGATCTTTTTCACATTTTGATTACGGGTACGCTCGATATCAGCCAGCTTCAACTTCGTCTGGGTCTTCTCAAGATCAGTGGTCAGTTTGCCCAACTCGATCTCGAAATCCTCCGGCGAGGAAAACAGCACTACAGCCAGATTGACGGTCGTTTTGACAAACTTATCGACCGACCCGAGCAAACGCTGTGCAGCAGTGGAACCTTGTGCGACTGATTGCTGCAAGGTTTTCAGCTCCTGCAACTGTTCAACGTTAACCTTCTGGTTAATGCCGGGTTTCGGTTGCGGCAGATCAACCCCTTTTCCATTGTTCCCCTCGCTCCGGCCAGCCTCAGCTGCAGCCATCGGCGTCGCCTGACGCGTCTCTTTACTTCCAATGTCGATCTCGGGGGCCATGACCCCACCGATCATATTGGAACGATCAAGTGTTAGTGAATTCATCTTCCATATCCCTTCTCGCTTTAACAGCTTCCAACATGATGTCGGCGCGAGCGGCTAAATCCGCCAACGCCGGCTTTTCTGCCGCAATGAGTTGGGCCGAGTAGAAGCCACTCTCGGCCCCATCAAGCTCCCCTAACGCCAGGAGACACTCGGCGGCATGAAACGGAAAGCGGGGTTCGTTAAGATCCATCATGGCCCCGTAGCTATAACTATCGATGGCCTGACGGAATTGCCCCATTGCCTGACGGCAGGCCCCCAACCCCAGGAAGAAACGGGGGTCATAGTGATCCAGCACACAGAGGGCCTGAAAAATCTTGTGCGCCTCCTCATGCTTGCCTGCACCATAGTGGTTGAAGCCCAGCGCATAGAGCTGCTCAAGAGTGTCACTTGAAACATCATTAAGCATGGCCAGCGTGCCGCCATCTTTTATAAAGGCCTCAAGGGCCTGATCGGTCTGCTCTTGGTCGTGGATCATTTCCATTACGTCACCTTTAAATAGCCTGAAGAATTTGTTGCATCATGCTTTCATATTTTTGAATAAAGCGATTAAGCGCTTCTATAGCGGAGTTATAGCGTGAGCTAATGTCATTTAATTCCGTCGTCTTCTGACTCACTTTATCATTCAGAGGCCGGGAACGATCACTCAAGGTTGTTGAGAAATTACCAAGCCTATTATTTTCCTTATCGTATGCATATTCATTGCTCAGTCCAGAAATAGGGCCAGTCTCTTTGTTAGATGACTCGAGAAACTCTTTGATTGTTAGACCAATCTCTTTGGCCTCTTTTAAATTAAGGTCTCGTTCTCTCTCAAGGGCATGAAATTCTTCCCTAAGAGCCTCTAAGCTAATTAAGCGACCAGAATTATTAAAAATGTAAGCGTCAACGCCACCAGCGAGTCTACTTTGAATATCTTGAGCCTTTTTTATTTTTTCTTCTACAGCTGTAACATTATTATCAGTGAATGGTTTCACTCCTAGCTTTTGCAAGACCTTCCACTCTCCACCCTTCATAAAAGAGTCTAGGCTTTCATAACCATAGAGACGATAATTTAATAAATTCAACCCTGTTTCATCGATTCTTAGATGTCCACTAGTCGACAACTTGTTGTTAACCTCAGACTGAATCACGGCATAAATTTTTAACTCCGCAGTCAACAGAGTGACATCATCTCTTATTTTTTCACGACGTTCAGAATGATTCCGCATAGTTCCACGCATGGCCTGAATAATATCATCATCGATTCTGCCTACATCAAGCGCCGCATTAAATGTCATCAAAAACTCAGTTAATGTTAAATTCTTTGTGGCTGAATTTGTGGCGATTTTGGTCACTAACCCCTTCAAATTAGCAATCCCTGATTTTACCTGATCATGATAAAATCCCTTGTTACCATTTGGGTCGAGCGGTAAAAAATAAGCAATTATCTTCGTGAGTAAAGCTTCATCTGCCAATACAGAAATAGTCGCCCCTTCTGGCTGACCATTGCTATCAAGAGGTTGGTGGGTAACACTCAGACCAGAGTGTTTTATCCAATCGACAACCTCGGTTAAATACGAAGAATCAGCGCCTTTTAACTCAGATAACAATGCATTTTGCTGCGCCAGAAAGAATTCCTGAGTTGTCTGATTTATATCGCCTCTGAGCCCAGAAAAATCAAATTGCTTGCTATAGATATTCATTATTGCCTCATCCTAAATTACCAAGCCACGCATAATGGCAGGACGACGGGGGCGCCGCCCCTCTTCTGTTTGTTTGGGTCTGTGCTCGCGCTGCCGGTTTAGCTCATCGAGCATCTCACGCTCAGCAGCTTGCTGTTCCTCAACAGTTGCCTCTTGAAACAGCAGCTCAGCGAACTCATCTTTCACTCCTAGCGAGTCCCACATCTCCTGAAGTAACTCGGCACGGTGATCGCTGTCCTTGATGGACAGCTCGGCCTTGGCTATCACCTCTTCGTGTTCGGCAAAACGGGGCTGCGTCATCTTGACTCCTAGAGTAGGGGAAGTTATGCGACCATCGCTGTCACGCAAGGCCGTAGTTTTGTCGTTTTCTCATAGCTGATAATGAGATAACTTTTGCAACATCAAGTGAGAACCAGCCTGGCTCGGGCTCGCTGGCACCGGTCCAGCGCAGGTAGAAACGGCCCAAACGCACCCCATTTATCCGGCTACCGGCCAGCACATTTACGTTGCCATAGAGACAGTAGCCCGGGCCAAGTACAGCCAGCGCAGCCTTGGCCAGCAGATAGAGGGCTGAAAAAGGGTTGGCAAGCCCACCCCCTGCATCGACCCGTTCAATAAGCACAATCCAGACTCGTCGCTCCACGGGTTCCACCCGCCATGCAACCTTGAGCCCGCAGTAGACAAACTCGTGACCGAGAGGAATGGGCGTGCGGCACAGGGTATGTCGCGCGGTCGATACACCATGCTCGGCAAACCAGGGGATCAGAGGATCATCACTCACAGACAGACCCTCCCGAGGGGCTGGATATTGATCTGCTGGGTCAGCTCCTGATAAGAGAGCACCGGCAGGGCGTGGTAATCCCCCTCGATGAGCTTGCGCACATAGCGGCGGATATCCATGGAGACGATGAGCACCGGTTTGTTCTGCATCTGGGCCAGATCACCGACGGTATGGCGCACCTGATCGAGGAAGCTCTGGGTAATAGTGGGATCGAGCGCCAGATAGCTGCCGGCGCTGGTCTGGCGAATGCCGCCGCGGATCTGCTCCTCCACCTGCTGATCGAGCAAATAAGCAGGCAAGATGTTGTTGCCGTTGGCGTACTTGTAGCAGATGTAACGCTTGAGGCTGCTACGGATGTACTCGGTGAGCTGCACCACATCCTTCTCTTTCTGGCCCCACTCCACCATCGCCTCGAGGATGGCGCGCATGTTGCGGATGGAGATATCCTCCCCCACCAGCCGCTGCAAAATTTCGGTCATCCGCTGCAGCGGGATGATGCGCTGCGCCTCCTTAACCAGCTCGCCATAACTCCCCTCCATCTGCTCCAGCAGGTAGCGGGTCTCCTGAATGCCGATAAAGTCCTCGGCATATTCCCGCAGCACATGGGATAGATGCCAGGTCACCACCTGATCGGTGGTGAGGCTGGCCAGCCGTGACTTCTCCAGCCGCTCCTGATGTTCATTAGCGACCCACAAGGTCGGTTGTCCCGGCAGTAACGGCGCCCCCTCTTCGTAGGGGATCCCCAGCAGATCGAGCTGGGAGGCGCTCTCCTGCACCAGCTGGTGGCCCGGTCGCAACAGACCGCGGGCGACCGGCACCTCCTGCAGCTGGATCAGGTATTCGCCGGGCCCCATCCCCTCGTTGAAACGCAGGTGAATACCCGGGAAGGGCACCCCGAGATCGAGATAGAGGGCGCGGCGCACCCGCACCAGTTCGTCGTTGAGGGCAATCGCCTCCAGCTCGGCCTGCAAAGCGGCATCCACATCGATCAGGAGTGGCACAGTCATGGCGAACTCCTCCTTCTCCCCCAGCTTACCCCGCGGCTTGCTGCCCGGTTTTGGCTTGCTGCGGGCGGCGGGGGCTCCCGCCCCCTGCGCCAGCACGGCAGGAAGATCCTGACTGTTGCTGCTCTGCGCCTTGCGCTGACGCAAGCCGATAAAATAACCGCCTGCCGTGACGATGGCCGCCAGCGCAAAGAAGGTGATCATCGGGAAGCCCGGGATCAGACCAAACAACACCAGCAACAGACCGCCGATCAGCAGCGCCTTGGGCTGAGCCACCACCTGGGCGCCGATATCGGTACCCAGATCGGAAGACTCTTCGGAGGAGACCCGGGTAACGATGATCCCCGCGGTGATGGCGATCAGCAGCGCCGGCACCTGGGAGACCATGCCATCACCTACCGTCAGGATGGAGTAGAGCTGCAGCGCATCGGCGGCGGATAACCCCTTCTGGGTCACCCCTATGGTGACGCCGCCGAGGATGTTGACGAAGATGATGATGAGGCCCGCGATGGCGTCCCCCTTCACAAACTTCATGGCGCCATCCATGGAGCCGAACATCTGGCTCTCCTTCTCGATGACCCCGCGGCGATCCCGCGCCTCGTGCACGTCGATCACCCCGGCGCGCATGTCACCGTCGATACTCATCTGCTTGCCCGGCATGGCATCGAGGGAGAAACGGGCACTCACCTCGGCGACCCGCTCCGAGCCCTTGGTGATCACCAGAAACTGGACGATGGTGATGATGAGGAAGATGACGATCCCCACCACCAGATTGCCCCCCACCACGAAGTTGCCGAAGGTGTAGACGATCTGCCCCGCATCGGCCTGCAGCAGGATCATCCGGGTGGTACTCACCGACAAGGCAAGCCGGAACAGGGTGGTGATCAGCAGCACCGCCGGAAAGGCGGAGAACTGCAGCGGCGAATTGATATAAACCGCCATCATCAGCAGCACCACCGAGATGGTCATGTTGATGGCAATCAGAATATCGAGGGCCACCGGCGGCAGCGGCAAGACCATCATAAAGACGATGGCCAGCAGCAGGATCGCCAGCATGATGTCCTTGCGCTCGCCGATCCGGCGCAGCAGCTCAAGGGAGCGTTGATTCATTCTGCTCTTCCAGTTCGAGGTATTGTTGATAGGCAAAACGGGCTTCATCCAGCCGACCTGCCAACTGGCAGGCCCGGCTGCGACAGAGCCAGAGCGGGCCGTCGGCCTCCCCTTGCTGCATCAGCTGATCGACATGGGCCAGCGCAGCCTCCCCCTCCCCCTGTTTGAGCAGGGCCACCAGCAGAGTCCGCCGCCCTCCCTGATGGTCGGGGTGGATCTGCAGCAGGGCGGCCAGCAGGACACTCGCCTTGTCGGGGTGGCCATATTGCAGTTGCAACCAGCCGGTGAGCAGCAGCGCATCCTGCTGCTGTGACGTAAGCACCATGGTCATACCTTGTGCAGCAGATGAAGGGTCATCTGCATCAGTTGTTCATCGGCGTGCATCTGTTCGAGCAGCGCAGCAGCCGCTCGCAACTCGGGGATCTGCCCTTCTGCAAGCACACTTCGCAAACCCTGCATCGCCTGATTGAAATCAACCGGTCGCAGCAAGTCGTGAAAGCCGCGATCCGGGGTGGCGAAATCGAGCAGCGCCCGATCCGCCAGCCGCTCGGGGTAGAGGCGGCTGATATGGGGTTCGATGGACTGGCCATCGGGTAACAGGGCATAACGCCCCGGCAGGCTTCGCTCCTGATCGTCAAGAGAGATGGCGCTGAGCTGCTCGATACCGATATGCGCGGCAGTGATCCGGCTCATGACGCCAGCACCTCTCGCTGCAGCCGAGTCAGGGTGGTCACTGCCTGATGGAGCTGGGGCAGAGTCACGGCCCGCTCATCCAGGGTGACGAAGAGGATCAGCTGATCCTCCCCCAGCCAGCCGCTGCGCACCGGCAGTGCCGGTCCTTGCGCAGCCGCAGTGAGGGTCATGGCGCGACGGATCGCCTCGCCACTCTGATGCCAGGGCACGGCGCGGGCCAACCAGAGGGTCAGTTGCCCCTGATGGCGTTCCAACTGCAGAGTGCCGCTCTGCTCCAGTTCAAGCTGGAGCAGCGAATGGGGGTTATCCCCTATGGTGATGCCCAGATCCTGGCAAAACTGCACCAGCAGGGGTTCAATCCAGTTCATGACGACTCTCCAGACAACTCATCCTCTTCCCGCTCGATGGCGTTATCGAGCGCACCCTGACAGCACTGCAACAGGTTCTGGCGCTGCCCCTCCTCACTGAACAGCTCCACCGGCAGCAGGCGGATCAACCGTTTGAGCTCTTGATAGAGCAGCACCTGCTGGCGACAATCTGACAGCTCAAGAGCCACACCGACCTGCTCCACATCCCGCACGCTGGCCCAGCGTTTCTCCACCAGGGCGATCAGATCGCCCATCAGATCAGAAGGCCCGTATGCCATGGGCCGAGCCCTCCTTCACCCGTTGCCACAGCTCGTCCACTTGCGCCGAGAGAGTGTTGAGCAGCCGCAGCTTGTGCATGTCGCTCATCACCCGCTCCAGCTTGACCGGGTCGAGCCAGCGCTGCTGGCTGTCGAGATCGGCGCTCAGGGCCTTCATCATGAACCCGGTCACCTTCTCCAGCGCACCGTTGCCAAAGCGGCTGTGAATATCGCGCCAGGCGGCAGAAAGGGCACGGTAGTCCTGCACCGCATCGCGATAGAGATCCCGTAGATCCTGCTCGGCTCCCACGCCCGCTTTGGCCGCTTCGGCCGCGGGGCCGGTAATGCGCGCCCCCAGCACGATGGCACTGCCCTGCTCGTCCGCCAGCTTAGCCAGCGCCTGTTCCACCAGCGCCAGGGTGCCCTGCATCTCCGGTCGTCCGGCGAGGGCCTTGCGCGCCTGACAGAGCGCCTCGAACTGCTCGCTCACTTCCCCCGAATAGCTCTCGAGGTAGGCCAGCAGCTGGGAGAGATTGGCCAGCCGACCGCTGCCGAGGTGGCTCACCATCTCCTTGATCTTCTGCTGTCGTTCGAGCTCCGGCACTTTGTCGAGGTAATCCCCCACCAGCGCCTCGATCTCGCTGATGCGGGCATGGCTGTCACTCAGCTTGCGCTTGGCGAGCGAAAGCTCAGCGCGCTCGGAAAAGACAAAGGTGAGCTCTTCGGCGACATCGGCCAGCGACTGGGCGGCACTGGCCAGCACGACCCGCTCCCCCTGAAATTGCCCACCCTGAAGGGGAGCCTGACGGGATGCGACCTCTGCTCCGCGCAGCTCGAGCTGGGCGGCAGGGGCATAGGGGTTGCTCTGGATAATGGCCATGGAAACTCCCGTGACGAATGGATTGACGAGGATGGCATTATAAAAATCGCCCTCGCCTCCCTATGCCAAAATCGGCCGTGAATTTTTAGCCCGCCCCCAACGGTTTTCTAAAAAGTCCCGACTCGCGCTGAAATCCCCGTAGCCCCCCATCCCCTATAGTGGCCACCAGTTTCAATGGCGCAGATTGTTATGACCCTCTCCCTCGACCACATCCCCGACCAGCTTCGTCACGCCATCGACGAGTGCCGCCTGATCCAGATCCGTGGCCGGGTCACCCAGGTGACCGGCACCCTGCTCAAGGCAGTCGTCCCCGGGGTGCGGATCGGTGAGCTCTGTCATCTGCGCAACCCGGACAACACCCTCTCCCTGCAGGCAGAGGTGATCGGCTTTGCCCAACATCAGGCGCTGCTCACCCCCCTTGGCGAGATGTTCGGCATCTCCTCCAACACCGAGGTGAGCCCGACCGGTGCCATGCATCAGGTCGGGGTCGGCGATCATCTGCTCGGTCAGGTGCTCGATGGCCTCGGTAACCCCTTTGGCGGTGGCCATCTGCCGGAGCCCGATGCCTGGTATCCGGTCTATCGGGATGCGCCGGCCCCCATGAGCCGCAAGCGCATCGCCGAGCCCATTTCGCTCGGTATTCGCGCCATCGACGGCCTGCTCACCTGCGGTGAGGGGCAACGGATGGGGATCTTCGCGGCCGCAGGTGGCGGCAAGAGCACCCTGCTGGCGTCGCTTATTCGCAGCGCCGAGGTAGATGTCACCGTGCTGGCGCTGATCGGTGAACGGGGCCGTGAGGTGCGCGAATTTATCGAAGCGGATCTGGGGGAAGAGGGGCTCAAGAAGGCTGTGCTGGTGGTGGCCACCTCGGATCGTCCCGCCATGGAGCGGGCCAAGGCGGGCTTTGTCGCCACCTCCATCGCCGAGTATTTCCGCGATCAGGGCAAGCGGGTACTGCTGCTGATGGACTCCGTCACCCGCTTTGCCCGTGCCCAGCAGGAGATTGGTCTGGCCGCTGGCGAACCGCCAACCCGACGGGGCTATCCGCCGTCGGTGTTTGCCGCCCTGCCCCGCCTGATGGAGCGGGCCGGTCAGTCAGACAAGGGCTCCATCACTGCCCTCTATACCGTGCTGGTGGAGGGGGATGACATGACGGAGCCGGTGGCTGACGAGACCCGCTCCATCCTCGATGGCCACATCATCCTGTCGCGCAAACTGGCGGCGGCCAACCACTACCCGGCCATCGACGTGCTGCGCTCCGCCAGCCGGGTGATGAACCAGATCATCGAGCCCGAGCATCAGGCTCAGGCCGGTCGACTGCGCAGCTGGCTGGCGAAATATGAAGAGGTGGAGCTGTTGCTACAGATCGGCGAATACCAGAAAGGGCAGGACAAGGTAGCCGACGAGGCGATCGCCCGCATCGAGACTATTCGCCAGTGGCTCAGGCAAGGCACTCATGAACCCAGCTCACTGCCGGAAGCCCTCTCGACCCTGGAGGCGCTGACCCGATGATTGGCCGCCTGCAACGAATAAAAGACCTGCGGCTGGATCGGGCCGAGCAGCAGCTCGCCGCCCAGCAGGCTCGGGTGCAACTCGCCCGCGTTCGCCAACGCGAAGCGGAGCAGGAGAGTCTCGACTATCGCCAGTGGCGCCTTGCCGAAGAAGAGCGGCTATTTGCCATCTGTCAGACGGAGCAACTCGATCGCAAGGGGCTCAAGGCGTGGCAACAGCAAGTGGCGCTGCTGCGGGAGAAAGAGGCCCAGCTTGAACAAACTGCCGCCGAGCAGGCCGAGCGGGTCGCCGAAGAGCGCATCCGCTTGCAGGAGCGCCAGCAGGCGGTACACCGCGCTCGCCAGCAGCAACAGAAATTTGCCGAACTACACCGTCAGGAGCAGGCCTCACAGCAAGCCCTGCGTGACTACAACGAAGAGCAGGAACAGGAAGAGTTCCGCCAGCAGATCAGGATGTAACGAGTCATGAACCGAATCCTCCCGATACAGGGCACAGTGACAGCCCGGGGCGATACCTCGATAGCTGAAGCCAATCGATCGCAACAGCAGCATTTCGAGCAGGCGATGCGGCTGGATCAGAACCTCAAAGAACGCGACCACAACCCGCAGCCTGATGGTAAAGGGCAGATCCGTCATTCACAGAGAGTGACGGACGGCCACCCCTTGCCGCAACAGAATATCTACCGCGCGCCCTCAGAAGCTGGCAAGCAAGTTCCCCTACGCCACACGACCAAAGACACGCAGCCTGACAACAAAGAGATCACATCAAAACAACAGCGGCAGGGGAGCGAGCAAACCAACCCGCAACAGCTAACATTCACGCCCTCTAACGGAGATCAGAGCCAGCGCCTTACTGATGAGCGAGTGGCAGCAACAGATATCTCAGCTAAAGAAAGGCACGACAAACCCACTTTTGCTGCACATTCTGGCGCTGAAGTGCTCGACACAAACCCGATAGCGGTAACGGACAACACACCACTCGTGCCACCAACCATTGCACCAATGAATGCAATAACACTGACGCTTGATAAGGCTCGCGCATCTCGTCAACAAACCAAGCACACACAACTCACTGCACAGGACAACGAACAGCGCCCCCCCATACTGACGATAACAGCTAATCCGGCCGCACTGAGGCCAACAAATACCAGCAGCGATGTAATTTCGACGCACCTCAACGAGTCTCTGCCGCTCACCGAGGGGGTTGGGAGCAAGCTCACCGCGCAACCGGAGAGCATGCAAAGAGATCCAGAGACAAGCTTGCTTGAAAGCTCTGCCGATTTGGGGCTAACCGCCATTATTACCCAGCCCTATGGTCATGTTGCCCAAGCCACGCTGACTGAAAACGAGTGGCTTGAAGAACAGCATCCAGTCATTGAGGCTTATGAGGCAAGCAGCGCCAACCCGATACATACCCTCGCCAATACCACGCCACATCTACTGCCATTGGCAACGGACAGCGAGGCGATAACTCCCAAACTAACCACCCCCCAGCCAACTGAGGTCGGTGAACAGGTAGCTCAACTTGACGCAGAAATACCACCGCTGGTGGCACTCAAGCCAGTCACTACAGGTGAAACAGCCCAAAAAAATGAGCTCTTTGCCAACCCGACTATCTGGGGCGCTCCCCTTGCCGTTACCCCAGGGGATCTGCAGCTCGCACGGCTGGCACCTGCCGAAAGTAATCGGGAACTGGGTCAGCTGCTGGAGCGACTGGCGGTGGATATCTATCAGGAGCTGGGCCGCCCGGAGCGTCCGCCACTGCTGCGCCTGACTTTGCCACAGCTGGGCGATCTCTCCATTCGCATCGCTCACCACCATGGCGAGCTGCAGATCGAGATCCTCGCCACGGCGCAAGGTGAGCTGCTGCTCAATCAGGGGCGCAGCGATCTGGTCGACCGCCTGCAACGGCTCTATCCCGGCGAGCGGGTCGCCCTCGATCTCTTCGGCCAGCCCGACAGTGAGCAGGGCTCACGCCATAAACGATCCATCTACGAAGAGTGGGATGCCGACGCATGACACCGATTATCCTCACCTCCGCCTCGCTGGCGGAGTTGACTTTACAGCAGACCCTGAGCCAATACCGCCAGCACTTTGGCTGGAGTGGCGGCGAGCTGCTCCTCGCCATCGGTTTGCCGCCTGCGACGCTCGATACCCGGCTGCAACTGCAGTGGCAGGGGCTCTCTCTGCCGCTGTTGTGCCACGGCGCAGATCTGGCTCACTGGCTGGCGCCGGATCTACAACAGGCGGCGCTGTTCAGCCTGCCCGAGCCGCTGCAACTGGCACTGATCGAACGGCTGGGACAACCCCTCGGTGGCCTCACCTGCACGGCGCTGACCCGACCGGAGAGTAACGTTCAGACCGATGAGCCAGCCCTGCAACTGCTGTTGCAACGGGAGGGGGCCACGCTCGCTCTGTGGCTGCCGCAGCCCGAGCCCTTGCTGAGCAAGTTGCCACCACGGCCACGGCAGCAGCGGCTGCCGTTGCCCCTCACCCTCTCCCTGCTGTGGAGCGAGATGAGGCTGACCATGGATGAGCTCGCCACCCTCGCTATCGGTGATGTGCTGCTGCCGCCACCCGATCCGCAACTCGGCCAGCAACTGCTGATCTGCGTGGAGGGTCGACCCTTTGCCTACTGCCAACCCCATCAACAACATCTGGAACTGACTGCCATGCATAATGCTGCCTCCGCTGAACCCTTCGGCCCGAACGAACTGGATCAACTGCCGATCCAGGTGAGCTTCGAAGTGGGCCGCCAGACCCTGGACTGGCATACCCTCACCAGCCTGCAACCGGGCGCCCTGATCGATCTTGGCACGCCCCTCGATGGCGAAGTGCGCATCATCAGCAACGGCCATTCGCTGGGAGTGGGCCGACTAGTGGAGATCCAGGGGCGCCTGGGGGTACGGGTCGAACGCCTCGACAACGAGTCACAGTCATGATCCAGTTGCCAGACGAGCTAAACCTTATCGTCGGGCTGGCGCTGCTGGCTCTGCTCCCCTTTATCGCCGTGATGGCCACCTCCTTCGTCAAGCTGGCGGTGGTCTTCTCGCTGCTGCGCAACGCCCTCGGGGTGCAGCAGATCCCCCCCAACATGGCGATGTACGGGCTGGCGATCATTCTCAGCATTTATGTGATGGCGCCGGTCGGCTTTGCCACCCAGGATTACCTGCGCCAGAACGAGGTGTCGCTGGCGAAAGCCGAATCGGTGGAGAAGTTCCTCGATGAGGGGATTGCCCCCTACCGCGACTTTTTGAAAAAGCAGATCAAACCGCGGGAACACGCCTTCTTTATCGACAGCACCAAGCAACTCTGGCCCAGCAAATATGCCGACCGGCTGGAGCCCGACAGCCTGCTGATCCTGCTGCCCGCCTTTACCGTGAGCGAGCTGAGCCGCGCCTTCGAAATCGGCTTTCTGATCTACCTGCCCTTTATCGCCATCGACCTCATCATCTCCAACATCTTGCTGGCGATGGGGATGATGATGGTCTCCCCCATGACCATCTCGCTGCCCTTCAAGCTGCTGCTGTTTGTGCTGCTCGATGGCTGGGCCCGCCTGACCCACGGGCTGGTCATCAGTTACGGAGGCTAGCATGAGTCACGCCGATATCCTTCACTTCACCAGCCAGGCGCTCTGGCTGGTACTGATCCTCTCCATGCCACCTGTGCTGGTGGCGGCGCTGGTGGGCACCCTTGTCTCTTTGCTGCAGGCACTGACCCAGATCCAGGAGCAGACCCTGGGCTTTGTCGCCAAGCTGATCGCCGTGGTGATAACCCTGTTTGCCACCACCGCCTGGCTGGGTAACGAGCTCTACAGCTTTGCCGATATGGTGTTGTTCAAGGTACCGCAGATCCAATGACGCTGGAGAGCCTGCAGGCCCAGATGCTGGCCTATACCCTGCTGCTGCCGCGCTTTATCAGCTGCTTCGTGATGCTGCCGGTACTGAGCAAACAGATGCTGGGAGGGGCGATGATCCGCAACGGCGTGGTCTGCTCGCTGGCACTCTACGCCTACCCCACAGTCGCCGACACCTTGCCGGATCAGATCGACGGCATGGCGCTGGCCATGCTGATCGCCAAGGAGGTGCTGCTCGGCCTGCTGATCGGCTTTGTCGCCGCCATCCCCTTCTGGGCCATCGAGGCGAGCGGGTTTCTGATCGATAACCAGCGCGGTGCCGCCATGGGCTCCCTGTTCAACCCGAGTCTCGGCAGCCAGACCAGTCCCACCGGCCTGCTGCTGACCCAGACCCTGATCACCCTCTTCTTTGCCAGCGGCGCCTTTCTCGCCCTGCTGGCCGCCCTGTTCCAGAGCTACATCAGCTGGCCGGTGGCGCATTTTTTCCCCACCATCGACGAGCAGTGGGTCAACTTTTTCTACAGCCAGTTCAGCCATATGTTGCTGCTCTGCGCTTTGCTGGCGGCGCCGCTCTTGATCGCCATGTTTCTGGCCGAATTCGGGCTGGCGCTGATCAGCCGCTTCGCCCCTTCACTTAACGTCTTCGTGCTGGCGATGCCGATAAAAAGCGCCGTCGCCAGCCTGTTGCTGGTCATCTACATCAAGCTGATGATGGATCACGCCTATCAACAGGTGCTGGCAGTGATGGACCCGCTGCAACTGCTGATCCCCATTCTGGAGGCGCGATGAGCGGCGAGAAGACCGAACAACCCACCCCCAAAAAGTTGCGGGATGCCCGCCAGAAGGGGCAAGTGGTCAAGAGCAAGGAGGTGGTCTCCACCGCCATCATCCTCAGTCTGGTAGGCATGCTGATGGCGATGTCCGACTACTACCTCGAACATCTGGGCAAGCTGATGATGATCCCGGAGTCCCACATCAACCTCCCCTTTACCCAGGCGCTCAACCATGTGGTGGAGAACCTGATGCAGGAGATGGCCTATCTCTGCATTCCGCTCCTCGCGGTCGTGGTGCTGGTGGTACTCGCCTCCCACTTCGCACAGTACGGTTTTCTGCTGAGCGGTGAGTCCATCAAGCCAGACATCAAAAAGATCAATCCGGTGGAGGGGGCCAAGAAGATCTTCTCCATCAAGAGCCTGATGGAGTTCGTCAAATCACTGCTCAAGGTGAGTCTCCTGAGCCTCTTGGTGTGGGTCACCATAAAGGGCAATCTGCAGGCGATGCTCCAGTTGCCCGGCTGCGGCATGAGCTGCATCACTCCGGTACTGGGGGGCATGCTGGGCCAGCTGATGGCGGTTTGCGCCATGGGCTTTGTGGTGATCGCCATCGCTGACTACGCCTTCGAACACTACCAGCACATCAAGCAGCTCAAGATGAGCAAGGACGAGGTGAAGCGGGAGTACAAGGAGATGGAGGGGAGCCCGGAGATCAAGAGCAAGCGCCGCCAGTTCCATCAGGAGTTGCAATCGAGCAACATGCGCGCCGACGTGAAGCGATCCTCGGTCATCGTCGCCAACCCGACCCATATCGCCATCGGCATTCGCTACGAGCGGGGAGAAACCCCGCTGCCAGTGGTGACCCTCAAATTCACCGATGCCCAGGCGCTGCAGGTACGCAAGATTGCCGAAGAGGAGGGGATCCCGGTGCTGCAACGCATTCCACTGGCCCGCGCGCTCTATCGGGATGCCCAGCTCAACAACTACATTCCCGCCGACCAGATTGAGGCGACCGCCGAGGTTCTGCGCTGGCTGGAGCATTGGCGCCAGAGCGAAGGGCCACAGTGGTAGGGCAGTACGCTGCCCGCCTGGCCAAACAAACTGCGCAACACGCGAAAAACTGACAAATCCCCGACCGCTCCCTGATATAGCGCGCCATCACGGCTCGGTATCATCCCCTTATCGTCAACCCTGTCGGGAATCACATCATGGCCTTACCAGCAATCGGTGGACACATTCACCTCAACCGCCCAGCCTCACCCCAGCAGACAGAGGCCAGCCCGCTACTGGCCAAGGGTAACAAGCTGTTCGAACAATCCGTCAAGCGCGGCATCGGCCACTTCCAGAGCAGCGATCTCAAGCAGGTCATCAGCGCCCTGCGCCAGTTGCAAAGCGCCCCCGATAGCGGCAAAGCGCAGCGGGTGCAGGATGCAATCCAGCACTGGGAGCAGCACCACCCCAAAGAGGTGGCAGCACGCGGCGCTCGTCTGACCGAACTGAAACAGGCGCTGGCAGAACAGGGGGCCATCACCAGAGCCGCCCCGCGACATGAACCGAAAGTGATGGCGGGTGGCACCCAGGCCCTGCTGCAAAAGAGCATGGCCGGACTGGAAAAACTGGGCAGCTACGCCTGCACCGACGCCCAGACCTTTGTCCAGCCCAACAACCCGAGCTATCAGAAGATCATCGGCAAACTCAACGCCTTCGGGCAGGATCCCCAGCGCCTGGCAGCCAACCAGCGCGCCAACAACAGCGCCAATATGGCCGCTATCCAGATCACCAGAAACAAGCAGCCACTCTCCTTGCGCACCATGGAAAACATCGCCAAGGCGGTGGATGACGCCAAGGCCGGTTGCTGCTCAACCCTGGCCTATTCAGCGGCGGCCGAACTGCTGCGCCACAACAGTGACCAGCGGATCGAAGTGCTGGCCCATCGTGGCGCACAGGGTCACGCCCAAACCCACTGCTTTGTGGTCATTGGCCGTGCTGAGGGGAGCGAACTTACCAAGCCGGAAAGCTGGGGGCCACACGCCAAGGTAGTCGACCCCTGGGCCGCCACCATAGGGGCGCCACTGGTCGGTACCCCCGCCCGCCCCCCTATCGCCAACCTGTGGCCGCCCACAGAGTCGGTCTTTGATAACACCCATCGGGAGGATTAATGATGTTCCATGCCATGCTATCAACCCTCGTTCGCCAGCTATCCCTGCCGCAGGAGTGCCTGCACGAAGAGGGGCTGGATCTGCAGGCGGGCCCCTTCAGCCTCCATATTCGCGAGCGGGATCAACTGGTGACCCTGTTTATTCCGCTGGAGGATATTCAGACCCCCTCCCTCGCCACCATGGCCGACTGGCCTGTGCTGCAACTCAGCCGCGGTAGCGAGCAGAGCACCCTGCTCTGGTGTCGCGAGTGGCTGGACAAGCTGGATGTGGAACTTCTGATTGAGCTTGTCAGCCGCATGCTGCATCAGGCCGAGGCCCTGACCCAAGACACAGCGCTAGCAGCTACCGAGCTCAGCGAGCCCGCAATCGAACCAGCCATGTCACGCCCGAACTGCGCTATCCCGACGACCATTCGCGCCTGATATCAGCGTCTGCTCATAAGGGAAAACAGCGCAACCATAACGGGGCCATCACTGATGGCTCCGTTTTTATTGCAGGCCTTACAAAGTAAGGCCATCAGCATTCTGTTATCTACTTGAACGTCCATCATAAACCACTGAAAGGTTGTCGATTGCAACCCACTTACGTACTATTGCCAACCATTGTGCTTCATGCTTCTTGGCTCGTGATTCAAGGAGTTGTCACTCGGCAGATAGTGGATACCGCCTCTTATGAAGATCTTGAAATACTGTTCGGCACTGGCATTCACGCTTGCTGCTTTTCCTTCGGTTGCCTCATTCGACCAAGACGGGTGCAGTTTTTGGCTGACAGACTGTCCATTGCCTGCTTATCCGCTTTTCCTTTCCGAAAATGACACCAAGAGCAACTTGCTGATGCTGCTGGCTGACATGCAGCGACTCTCCCTCCCCTTTATGCTTCCGGCCGACCCGGCCAACGAACGCGATATGGAGCTCTTCTCTCTGCAGCGTCTGCCGCTTCCCGACGAGATGGAAAGCCAGGAACTGCGTGAACAGCTGGTTAGCCGGCTCACCGCCCATGACGCCTCGCTCCCGGCTTTGCTGGAACACTATGCTGGTCGGGATGCTCTTTACGGCCGAGCCATTTCCAACTCGCTGCAATCTGTCAGTCAATTTCTTGATGCCCTTGAGCAGAGTGACCTGTCACCTACCGAGCGCACGCTTCTGCTCAAAACCCGCTTACAGCTCCTTGGTCAACAGGAAGATAGCCCCCAGTCTTCCAACGTCACAATGAGCGAGTCTGCCAGGGAGTGGCAGGCTTATCTGGATGCTGCCCGCCACTTCTACGAAGGTCATTTCTCCGAGGCATTGACCGGCTTTATGGCTCTGCAAGGGGCAAAAGCGCAGTGGGTTGCCGAAACCGCGAACTATATGGTGATGCGAACACACCTTAATGCAGCGGTGAAAGATGCGCTGAGCGAGTATGGTGATACGGATTTCACCAAGAGTGATAAAGAGGCGCTGAAACAGGCCATGACACAGGGGCAGTCGTATCTGGCGACCTATCCGCAAGGCCGTTACATCAGTTCGACCAAGGGGATGTTCAGACGCATCAACTGGATGGCGGGTGACCAGGCTTCATTGCGCGATAACTATAGCGAAGCGATAGCCGCTGACCACTCCCTGCCGGAACTTGAGGCGCTGGTTAACGAAATAGATCTCTCTTTGCTGAGCGCAGATGCTTATCGAAATGAACTCGCCTACGAGGATAAAACTCAGCCTGAGCTGCTGTTTATCAATGCACTGCGTGGCCTCAGAACTGGCTATGACCAGAAACGCAACTGGAGTGACGAGCAGCTCGATGGGGCCATCCAGCAGTTGCAAGAGACGGGTAAAACGGAAGAGGCTACCTATCTGCAAGCTTATCTATTGCTGCAGAACCAACAGTTTGATGCTGTGCTGGCGCTGTTGCCCAAAACAGAAGGACAAAACGCATCAACCCTGGCGTTTAGCCGCCAGTTGCTGCGCATCTGGGCACAGCAAGGAATGAAGGCGTTTGACCAGGCAGAGCAAGCCCTGATGACGCTCGTAGCGGCACCTCTCACTCAAGCCCAACAGGCATTTGTGGAGAACATGTTGGCAGATCAGTGGGGGCGTACCGGCAATACTGCGGCCATTTTCAGCAAAGAGAGCCCTGTCACTCAATTGCGGATCCGCACCGTCGTGTTAAAACAGTCGGCCGATCCGGACTTGCTTCGTCAGCAGGCTCGGCAGGCCACAAGCGCCCTGGAAAGACAAATCGCCCTGCATACCCTGCTGGTGAGAGACCTGATTGCAGAGGATTACGCAACATTCCTGAAAGACGTGACACTTATTCCGGCCGACTACAAGGAGGCTACCCCACCCAAGGATGAGCCGTGGCAACCGGTACCCAACGGTGATGTGCCCCTGTCAGCATTCAAGTGGGGAGGTGAAGGCACACCGCAGGACTATTACTGCCGTGATTTGACCTCCACTCTCGGCACACTGCTGCAACGCCCCGGAGATGGACATGCACTCAACTGCCTGGGTGAATATCTGCGCAACAAGGATCCCGAGATCAATTTGTGGCAAGGAAAAGAGATGGTTTGGGGCTTGCCAAAACCTGAGTCAGCCACCGCGCCAAGCAGGCTCAAGCTATATCAGGCAGTCATGGCCAACCCTAAAGCAGAGCCCGAAGACAAGAGCTATGCCCTTTACAGAGCCATCAACTGCTACGCACCATCAGGCAACAACGGGTGTGACGCTCAGGAGATCCCCAAGAGCATGCGGCAAGCCTGGTTCAACACGCTCAAGCAGCGTTATGGCAACTCGGTATGGGCCAAATCACTCAAATACTACTGGTAAACCATGCCGCACCCCCTCGGGCCTAGCCTGCTAATTCTGTTATCGACACTTGCTGCGCCACTTAAGGCAAGTGTCGATGCCAGCAGCTATCACGCATTCTGGCTCTGGTCTGCCACCCGGCATCAGCCAGTCCTGGCACAGGCAACAACCCTCTATTTGCATCAGGGGGAGATCCTGAACAGGCCATCCGGCCCCCGTTTTATCAAACTGGGGCGCGCTCCAACACCACTTCAGACCGAACAACTCTGGCTTGTGGTGAGAGTGAATACGCTGCCGCTCTCTGCCGATCACAAAAAGTTGCTGGTCAGGCTGTATCAGGAGTGGCGCAAGGCCGGAGCCAAAGTAACGGGTATTCAGATCGACTTTGATGCAGCCACCCGCCAACTGGATCGTTACGCCACCTCTTTGCAGCAGTTGCGACAAGTGTTGCCGGCAGAGTGCAAGCTCAGCGTAACGGGCCTACTCGACTGGGCCAAGACGGGGGATGTGGCACAACTCAACAGCCTTCCGGTTGATGAGATAGTGATCCAGACCTATCAGGGAAAACATACGGTACCAGGTTACAGCTCCTATCTACCCGCCATGAGGCAGCTCACCATTCCATTCAAGGTTGGTCTGGTGCAGGAGGGCGAGTGGGAACCCTCGTGGCAGGCAAAGCTTGCAACCTCCCCCCACTACCGGGGGGAGGTCGTCTTCTTGATCAATCGCTAGTCCAGGATATCCCTTACCCCACCTCCCCCAGCGCACCGATCAGGGCGTCGAGCCCCTGATCAACCTTCGAGCGAGGGCAGCCGACGTTGAGGCGGATATAGCCTGTGCCTTCCGGGCCGTAGGTGTCGCCGCGCATGATGGCGACCCGGTATTTCTCCACCAGCAAGGTTTGCAGCGCATCCATCCGTTTGGTGGAGTCGATGCCAAGCCCGCGCAGATCAATCCAGGCGAGATAGGTTCCCTCGGGCACCCGATAGTCGATGGCGGGGAAAGCCGCGTTAAGCCGCGTCGCCACATGGGCGAGGTTGCTGTGCAGATAGCTTTTCAGGGCATCTAGCCAGGCTGCGCCGTCCCGATAGGCGCTGATATGGGCCAGCACCCCGAGAATGGGCGGCGATGAGAGGCCATGGGCCGCCTTGAGCCGCTGCAGATAGGCGGCCCGCGCCGCGGCGTTGGCGATAAAGGCGTAGGCGCCGCCAAGGGCCGGAATATTGAAGGATTTGGAGCCCGAGCTCACCAGCGCCCAGTGGTCATCCGGTGCCACCTCGCTCCATGGCAGATAGCGGGCAAAGCTCACATCCATATGGATATCGTCCGAAATCACCTTGACCCCGTGACGCTGGCAGATGGCGGCCATCCGGCCGAGTTCATCCCGCGTCCAGACCCGGCCGGTGGGGTTGTGGGGGCTGCAGAGCAGCAAAATCCGGCAATCGGGGCGGGCTGCCTGTTGCTCGAAGCAGGCCCAGTCGATCTGGTAGCTCCCCTCTGCTTTTTTGAGCGGACAGGGCAGCAGCATCCTGTCGTTGGCAGCCAGCATATTGCCGAAGGCATCGTAGGCGGGGGTATGCACCAGCACCCCTTCACCCGGCGCCGACCAGAGGCTCACCAGCTGGGCAATCACATAGATGACCGAGGGGCCGTACACCAGCGTCTCGGGGTCGAGGTTCGCCCCGTAACGGCTGGCAAACCAGTTACTCACCGCCCCCTTGAAGTCGTCGTGATTCCAGCGGCTGTAGCCAAATACCCCGTGCTCAAGGCGGGTTGCCAGGGTCTGGCGAATGCAGGGGGCGGTCTCGAAATCCATGTCGGAGATGGTAAAGGGGAGCAGATCGGCATGGCCAAAACGGTCGGCTACATAGTCCCACTGGGTGCAGTAGGTGCCGTGGCGGTCGACCACATGGTCGAAGTCATAAATATCGTGCATGAAGTTTCTCCCTCCATAAACAGGAGACATATTGGGAGAGGCAAACAAGGGGGGCTTGCGCCCCCCGTTCGGATCTTATTGGCCGATTCAGGCCCCCATCAGGCTCTGCAGCTGGTTTTTCACCAGATGCACCTGCGGGCCGATCACCACCTGCAGGTTGTGCTCATCGAGCTTGATCACCCCGATAGCACCGTTCGCTTTCAATACCTTGTCATCGACCCGGCTCATATCCTGCACCGACATCCGCAGGCGGGTGATGCAGTTATCGAGCGCCAGAATGTTATCGGCGCCGCCCAGGGCGTTGAGGATGATTTCACCGTTGTAACCGCTGTTGCCGGCCTTCTTGCCTGCGGGCTGGGCGGCCTCGCTGGTTTCGATTTCGCGGCCCGGGGTCTTCAGGTTAAAGCGCACGATGGCGAAGCGGAACACGCTGTAGTAGATGGCAAACCAGATGACAGCCGCGACCGGCACCAGATACCACTTGGTGGCGGTGCCTTGCAGCACGCCGAACACCAGAAAATCGATGAGGTTGCCGTCAGTGTTGCCGATGGTGACGCCAAGCAGCCCCATGGTCATGAAGCCCAGACCCGTCAGAATGGCGTGAATAACGTAGAGTACCGGCGCCACGAACAGGAACAGGAACTCCAGCGGCTCGGTGATGCCGCCGATGACGCAGGCCACCACGCCGGAGACCAGCAGCGCCTTGATCTTGCCGCGATTTTCCGGGCGAGCGCAGTGATACATGGCGAGCGCCGCACCCGGCAGGCCGCCGAGGAAGGCAGGCATCTTGCCCTGAGAGAGGAAGGAGGTGGCAGAGACCGAGAAACCACTGGTGTCGGCGCAAGAGAGCTCGGCGTAGAAGATATTGAGGGCGCCACTCACCTCGTGACCGCATACCAGCTGGGTGCCGCCCGCTTCGGTAAAGCGGATCAGCGCCACCAGAATGTGGTGCAGGCCGAGCGGCAGCAGCAGGCGCTCACCGGTACCGAACAGGAAGGGGCCGAAGGGACCGGCGTGGGAGATGAGCGCCCCGATACCGTTAATGCCGGCGGCAAACCAGGGCCAGACGAATGGCACCACCAGACCGACGACACCCAGCACCAGCGCAGTGATGATGGGCACGAAGCGGGCACCGCCGAAGAAGGCGAGCGCATCGGGCATCTTGTAGGTGTAGAAACGGGCGTGCAACTTGGCGACGATCACCCCGACGATGATGGCCCCCAGAATCCCGGTGTCGATGGAGCTGATGCCGAGGATCGATTTCACCCCGTAGGCCTTCTCCGCCGCCGCGTCACCGATGACGTTGGCCACGGTGAGGTAGAAGTTGATGGAGAGGTTGAGCGCCGCATAGCCGACGAAACCGGCAAAGGCCGCGACCCCCTTCTCTTCCCGCGCCAGCCCCAGCGGAATGGCCACCGCAAACATCACCGGCAGGTAGATAAAGGCCACCAGCCCCACCTTGGTCATCCAGAGGAACAGCAGTTGCAGCACGGTATTGTCGAGGAAGGGCATGCTCTGCTTGACCGCATCGCTGGTGAGCGAGCTGCCGACACCGAGCAGGATGCCCGAGAAGGCCAGCAGGGCGACCGGCAACATAAAGGTCTTGCCGAGGCTCTGCAGGAACTCCCAGATGGTGGATTTGGCTTGAGGCTTGGCCATGAAACGGCTCCTTGTGAATAGACAGCAATGTCTGCGGCTGCCCTCCCCCGCTCGAGGCAATCTCGACGCAATCTCGAAACAAAGGCGCGGGTCAGCATCAGGTTTTGCTGGATGATAAAACGTTTTATCAACTTACAAGTGCCGACAGGATCACAGAATAAGGGGGCTGGCTGGCAGCAGGATCCAAATTTGTGAGCCGGATCGGCCAGATGGTGATGTAACGTTTCACTTGAGCATCTGAGCAGGTATGCTGGGGCCTCGCTTTCAACTGTCCGTCGTCCGTTCGCCCTATGTCGCCCAAATCCCTCTCTGCCAAAGCCACCAAGATCACCGATGTCGCCCAGCGGGCGGGAGTGTCGGTCACCACCGTCTCCATGGTGCTCAACGGCAAGGGGCGCATCTCGCCGGCCACCGCCGAGCGGGTGCAGCAGGCGATAAAAGAGCTCGACTACGTGCCCAACAGCGCCGCTGCCAACCTGCGCAGCCAGCAGTCCAATCTGGTGGGGCTGATCCTGCGCGACATCACCGACCCCTTCTATACCGAGGTGACCGCCGGGGTGAGCGAGGTGCTGGAGCAGCAGGGCTATCTGCTGTTTCTGACCCAATGCGGCCACAGCCCGGAGCGGCTGCAGCAGAGCATCCACTCCCTGTCACGGCAGGGGGTGGCGGGCATCATCTTCAATCCGGTGCGCGGCGCGGCGGCCAAAACCCTGGAGACCCTGCTCGACTCCGAGCTGCCGGTGGTGTGCGCCGCCCGCTCCTACTATCGCGATGACGTGGACTTTATCGGCCCCGACAACACCCACGCCGCCAAGCAGGCCACCACCTACCTTATCGAGCAGGGCCACCGCCATATCGCCTACGTCGGCGGTCGGGCCGACTCCCTCACCCGCGCCGAGCGGATCGGCGGCTACTGCGCCAGCCTGCTGCAATATGGCCTGCCCTTCAAACCGGAGTGGGTACTCGAGTGCGAGCGCACCCAGCGCAGCGCCGCCGACACCATCGCCCAGCTGCTGCACCAGCACCCCAAGGTGACCGCCGTGCTCTGCCACTACCCCGAGGTGGCGCTCGGCGCCATCTATGGTGTCGAGGCGAGCGGCCGCACCGTGGGCAAGGACAACTACATCGGCCAGCAGGTGGCTCTGCTCGGTTTTGACGATGTGGCGGAGGCCGAACTCACCTCCCCCGCCCTCACCTTCGTCAGCTCACCAGCCCGCGAAATCGGCCGTCAGGCGGCAAAACGACTGCTGACCCGGATGCAGCAACCCGAGCTCGCCCCCAACCGCCATATCATCACCCCCAATCTGCAAAAGCGGGAGTCGGCCTGAGCTGGCTGGACAAGCCCGAGCTCACCCCACCCGCCATATCATCACCGCTCACCAGCAAACCGCAGAAGCGGGCATCGGCCTGAGCTGGCTGGGCAAGCCTGCAGCAGCGCAAAACGTGAGGCCGCTCACTGCGCCGGCAAGGAGAGATTGAGAGCCAAGTGGAGAGGAATATGATGGGCACCTGCCTCACTTCACGAGCCCATTTATGAGCCACCCGCACGACCAAAATCCGCCAACTGAAATCCATCGCTGTGACAAATGCGGCGAGCGTACCCGCCATATCGTGGTGCTGGTCGCCCGCGATCACAGCCAGGACATCATGCCCAAGGATCCGCGCAAAGCCTTCTGGCAAGCCTTTACTTCCAGCAGCATCACCAACTGGGCGTTTGGTGAAACACTGGCCTACCAGACCACCCATGTAAAACATCTAATTTGCGAGCGGTGCGGGAAGAAGTTTCTGGAGTATTGAGTGGCGGTAGTACCCGGCAAGAGGTGAAGCTCAGCTTGCGCTCACAGCGCCAAGCGGACAGATAACACCCGCTTAATGAGCAATTTATTGATCTCTGGCAGGTTTTTGCCCGACTGCGGTTTTACCCTGCCCCTCTCTCGATTAATATGCCCCACTTGGCAACCACTCTTGCAGAGATAACCCTGTGCAGCCGTTTCGCCATCCACCACATCGCCGGATAACCGCAGCAGGCTGGAGGCTGTAATCCACGGGCGGTAGCGTGGTGTTTATCCTCCTTTTTACGAGACTACACAACCTAATATCCTCGTATGATAAGTCGCAGAAATAGACATATATCAACAGATTATTCATTAAACTTTTTAGTCGTTATCCCTTCTATTTTCATAAATATTCAAGCATTAAGTAAAAATATAAAAACTGACAAATTCAATGAATACCAGAAATAATACCCCTCTCCTCTTAGCCTGACTATATATTAAGGGTTTATTTATATAAATGGGAAGCGTTTATGCAAATACTTGAAGCTATCATTCACCATATTGACAAAAAAAGAAATGAAATTGCTTTACCCGCGGCCACCCGGAATACGCGACTCCCGATAGATGAGCGGTTAACAACGATAGTTAAGGATATTATACAAATTTATGGGCGAACAGTGAGCGGCTATGGTACGTTCAACCCTGATCGAGCAGTACATACATTTCCAAGTTTGCTTAATGGCTATACATCTCAAAGTGAGGACTTTATCCAATTCACACAAGATGTCACTCGACTGATTAGATCAAAAATGGCACGACTTCCTTTAGCTACCGGAGGATATCCATTATTCCTTCGCTTTACAAATCAAGGTCAAGATTGGGTATTAATTGCCATGCTGAAATTAAAGGCTGGCACAGGGATAAATCAAAATACTCTTGATTTAAGTGACACATTAAGTTTTGATATTAGCCATTTACATGAAGCGGTTAGAATTAACATAAATAAATGGAGACAAGATGAACAACCCTATCTCTCTTTTGTTAAAAAAAGGGCCAGCAATCAAGATGTCTCTCATTACTTCCTCGATGCTCTCGGTTGTACTGACTACACCGATTCGAAAGCTAATACCATAACTGTCCTTGAAGCATTAACTGATTACTGTGAAAATAGTAGCTTAAGTCCGGAGCAAAAAAATGAAGCAAGGCGCCGGACATATGAATATTGTGAAGAAAAGTTCAATGCAGGAGAGCCTGTTAATTTATCTTCACTTTCCTCAAGAATAAATGACCAACAACCTGATGAATTTGCTAATTTTGTACGTAATGGGGATTATGAAGTTGGGGAAACCTTTGAGCCGAATAAAACAATATACACTCGTCTTAAAAGAATCAAAGGAAGAGTCGGGAATACAAACATCAGTTTTGATGTTATAGATATCCAATCAGGAAACATTGACCTTGATGATTCAAACAACCTGATTATTCGTAATGTTCCTGCTACACTGGCAGCAGAGATTCGTCAGCACAAACAGAATAATATTTGAAATCATGCCATTACCAACAGATCAACTGGAACTTGCCATTCTGCTGCAAAAATTCGCGCAGCCAGAGAACATACACGACCGTCAAGTTAAGCTGATTTTTCCTATCTCAGGATTGGATTTTAATGATATATCTGCGGCACTTTCATCTAGTGGCTTATTAGTTGATGAAAGCACCAAGAGACAAAGCATTGAATATCAACTTCCTGCAAATTTCTTTATAAACTTGGGCGAGATATTAGTTTCCCCGAGCAGGAGATTGTCTCCACCAGATAAATTCTACATCTTGGAAAATGATTATTACTACCAAGATGGGAGCAACAATAAATCTGACAATAAAATCGAAAATTATCTGATTGCAACTCAACTAGCAAACGCTCTTCTTTCGATTGCAGATTATCATGGTGGAATAGGAAGTGAAAAAACCATTATTTTTCTTGGTAAAGAAAAATTAGAAATATCTATTGAATATGGCGAGCCAGATCTATTATTTGATATTAAACTTTCTAACTTCACCGCTACATACATTGACTCTCAGATCCATAAAGAACAGAAAAAAACAATTATTAAAACTGTGCTGTTTGAGTTGTTTTCTGGCCAAGAAAACGTGCAACTGTTAGAGTTGCTACATCAGTTTGATAACTTTCTTGAGAGAGTTCACACAAGTTATCAATTATACGTTGCTGAATTTTCATTTGAAAAAGTGAAGGAACAAATTGAAAAAGAAAAATTAGATGCGATGATGAAACTGAACAAAGTTTTCTCTGACATTCAAAATCAACTTTTAGCGATTCCTGCAGCATTAATTCTTGCCGGTGGTCAAATGGTCAACGAAAATTCTTGGAGCACTAAAAATACATCTATATGGCTCGGCGTTGTGGTTATGTCTATATTTATGACGATGTTGATTAGAAATCAAAGAAATACCTTGCAAGCAGTCAAACAAGAAATTGATCAACAATGGTTACAACTAGCAGGAAAATATCACTCCGTTGCGTCACGGTTTAACGACTCATATAAGCAACTAGACTCTAGGTGTTACCATCAAGAATGGCTCATAAAGATAATTAGCCTCCTTGTATCACTATCCCTTTTCATCACGACTATGCTACTACTTCATTATTCGGTAGACACAACAACCCTAATTGAGTCTTGTGTCATCGGAATTGGCACATCATTAATTCTGTTTTTTATTGAATCTATCTACCATCTGAGAAAGAAAAATTTCAAATCTGAAAATCAGCCTAGCCCGTAGGTTCGAATAGCGGAGCGTATTCGGACGTTCGCGTTATCACCTCTATCTTTTCAGCCATCCCTGCTCTTGCCACCACCCTCTCTGCCGAAACAGGCGGTGCAATTTACTTCGTTCATTGCACCCTACGGTACGCCGATGGCTGTGTTGTTTCTTGCCCGTTGTGGTGAGCTGTCTGGCACCGATTGCGCAACCCATTTATCCAGCTTGTTCTGCTCACGCCTCCCCTGCGCCCACCCCTCGCTTCCCGCCAGCAGGGCCATTTCTGTGCGTTGGCTCACATCCCGCCGCCGTTTTTCTCCTCACAAATTTACAGAAAGAGCGCTCCCATTCACTGAGTAAAAACTCACCGCACGGCCAAAGCGCTGAACCACGAACAAACACAACCAATTGATTTTAATCATCAATAAAAATATGAGCGATTCAATCCGCCCCTGTTTCAGCCGCTATTCAGCTTTGCGATCAGGGTCACACTCGAGGTGATAGCGCACAAAAATCCAGTTATTCGCACATTTGTCCGATAGGGTGACCTCTGCCCCGGCGCGATAATAGTCGGGTCAATTTTGTCTGCATGCCAGCCTGCAAGGGCGGCATGCCAACAGGCTCCGGCAACGGAGCGGGGAGAGCGCCATGATCACCACCTTGATCAATGAACATCTGATCAACCTCGATTTGAAAGCGACGCGTAAGGAAGAGGTCTTCACCGAGATGGCCCGCCTGCTGGCGTCGCAAGGCAAGGTCAGCGACGAGCAGGCCTTTATCAAGGATCTGTGGGCCCGCGAAGAGCTGGGCAACACCGGCTTTGAAGAGGGCGTGGCCCTGCCCCACGCCAAGAGTGCGGCGGTATGCAACCCGGCGGTCGCCATCGGCATCAGCCGCAACGGCATCGAGTACGGCGCCGAAGATAGCAAGCCGTCCCACATTTTCTTCATGATCGCCTCCCCCGATGGCGGCGCCAACCACCATATCGAGGTGCTGGCCGAGCTCTCCGGCAAGCTGATCGAAGAGGGCTTTATCGCCAAACTGCTGGCGGCCAACACCCCGGCCGATGCGCTGGCGCTGCTGCTGGCCAAGAAAGAGGAGCAGAGCGCGGCCCCGACCACCAGCAAAGGCTTTATCATCGGTGTCACCGGCTGCCCGGCCGGTATCGCCCATACCTATCTGGCGGCCGAGTCGCTGGAGCGCGCCGCCAAGGAGCTGGGTTATGAGGTGAAGGTGGAGACCAACGGCTCCATCGGCGTCAAGAACAGCCCGACCGCGGACGAGATTGCCCGTGCCACCGCCATCGTGGTGGCTTGTGACAAGCAGGTGGACATGGCCCGCTTCGCTGGCAAGCCGCTGATCAAAACCGGCGTCAAGGCCCCCATCAAGGATGGTAAGGGTCTGATCGAGCAGGCCCTGAAAGCCCCCGCCTATGTGGCTGGCAAAGAAGATAAAAAAGGTGAAGAGAAGAGCGCGGGCGGCAGTTCCGATCTCTATCGCTACCTGATGAACGGTGTATCGCACATGATCCCGTTTGTAGTGACAGGCGGTCTGTTGATTGCGCTGGCACTGGCCATCGGCGGCAATCCGACCCCGAGCGGCATGCAGATCCCGGAAGGGAGCATGTGGAACCAGATCCTCAACGTGGGCGTGGCAGCCTTTACCCTGATGATCCCCATTCTGGCAGGCTATATCGCCTACGCCATCGGTGATCGTCCGGCACTGGCACCGGGCTTTATCGGTGGCTGGATCGCCAATAACGGCAGCTTCTACGGCGCTGATGCCGGAACCGGCTTTATCGGAGCCATCATTGCGGGCCTGTTGGTCGGCTATCTGGTGCGCTGGATTGCCACCCGTCAGTACCACAAGATGGTGCAACCGCTGGTGCCGATCCTGATCGCCCCCATCGTCGGTTCGCTCTTTATCGCTGCGGTATTCATCTTCATCATCGGCTCTCCCATTGCCGACATGATGACCGGCCTCAACGCCATGCTGCTCTCCATGAGCGGTGGTAGTCTGGTGCTGCTGGGTATCGTGCTGGGTGGTATGGCGGGCTTTGATATGGGTGGCCCGGTCAACAAGGTGGCCTTCCTCTTCTCCGTCGGCATGATCGCCTCCGGTCAGACCCAGTTTATGGGTGCCATGGCTTGCGCCATCCCGGCCGCTCCCCTTGGCATGTCGCTGGCTACCGTGCTCGGTCGCAAGCTCGGTATCTTTGACGAGTCCGAGATCGAAGCGGGCAAAGCCGCCGGTGCCATGGGTCTGGTGGGTATCTCCGAAGGGGCGATTCCGTTCGCCGCCCGTGACCCGCTGGCCGTCATTCCGGCCAACGTGCTGGGCAGCATGACTGCTGCTGTGATGGCCTTCCTGTTCGGCATCACCAACAGCGTTGCCCACGGTGGCCCCATCGTGGCTCTGCTGGGTGCCGTCAACAAGCCGCTGCTGGCCCTGCTCTGCATGATCTGCGGTGCCATCGTCACCGGCGTGGTGGCGGTTGCCCTGAAAAAGCTGCGAGTCAAAAAGAGTGACGAGGTGACCCTGGCCAAGGCGGCCTGAGCTCCTCCTCATCATCATCGAGGCTCGTAAAACATGACAAGAGGCCACCCCACGGGGTGGCCTCTTGTTTTTTGGGGATGGCGGGCCGTTGTCCCCAATATCGCCCCCCCCGAGAAATAGTGGTCGATAAGCACTCTTCCCTCATATCTCCCTTCACCTCTCTCCTTGCCTTTCCCTGGCTCCCTTCTGGCCTATCCATCCCACCAGCCCAGCCCAGCCCAGCCCAGCCCAGCCCAGCCCAGCCCAGCACTCGCACAGAGCGCCAAACTGGCTGAAATGGCAGCAATCTGGCGTCAGCGGTGTGATGTTTCTCACGCTTTGCCCGCGAAAGCGCAAAAACTAGGAAAATTTCCTAGCCCCACTAGGGATGGCTCTCAAGCCATTTTTTGCCCCTCTTATTAGAGTCACCCCACCTGATGTCGTGACCCGCACCGCGACGGGCAATGCGCCCCGTCATCCCGTGCCGGGCCCGGGTTTATATGGATGGAGCGTCGAGCGCAGCAACGGCTGACAGCCCCGACGTTCCGTTCCCCCTTCCGTGGCGTGACCTCGAACAACCTATCTACAAATGAGGGGCGCGGCGGAAATACCGTCTATCTCGCAGAGGATGAACGAAGATGTTGAAATTGCTCCAACAGGTCCGGGTTCCCACCCTCGACCTGCCGGTCGAAGCCCGGCGCAAGCTCTGGTTCAAGCCGTTTATGCAATCTTATCTGGTTGTATTTATTGGCTATCTGACCATGTATCTGATCCGCAAGAACTTCAACATTGCGCAGAATGACATGATCCAGGAGTACGGTCTCTCCATGACCGAGCTTGGCATGATCGGCCTTGGCTTCTCCATCACCTACGGGGTGGGCAAGACCATCGTCTCCTACTACGCCGATGGCAAGAACACCAAGCAGTTCCTGCCGCTGATGCTGATCCTCTCCGCGCTGTGCATGCTGGGCTTCAGTGCCAGCATGGGCGGCACAGGTTTCAGCCTCTACTTCATGATCTTCTTCTACGCCCTGAGCGGTTTCTTCCAGAGCTGTGGCGGTTCGTGCAGCTACTCCACCATCACCAAGTGGACCCCTCGCAACAAGCGCGGCACCTATCTGGGTATGTGGAACCTCTCCCACAACGTGGGCGGTGCCGGTGCGGCCGGTGTGGCACTGTTCGGTGCCAACTACCTGTTTGATGGCAACGTGCTCGGCATGTTTATCTTCCCCTCCATCATCGCGCTGATCGTCGGCTTTATCGGCCTGCGCTTTGGTAGCGATTCGCCGGAAGCCTACGGCCTTGGCAAGGTGGAAGAGCTGTTTGACGAAGTGGCGAGCGAAGAGGATATCGCCACCGAGGAGCAGAAGCTGACCAAGTGGCAGATCTTCGTGAAGTACGTGTTGCTCAACAAGGTGATCTGGCTGCTCTGCTTTGCCAACATCTTCCTCTACGTGGTGCGTATCGGTATCGACCAGTGGTCTACCGTCTATGCCCACCAGGAGCTTGGCTTCTCCAAAGACGTGGCTATTCAGGGCTTTACCTTCTTCGAAGTGGGCGCACTGGTCGGCACCCTGATGTGGGGTTACCTCTCCGATCTGGCCAATGGCCGTCGTGGTCTGGTTGCCTGCGTGGCACTGGCGCTGATCATCGCGACTCTGGGTCTCTACCAGCATGCCACCACCCAGTTCATGTTCCTGGGCTCCCTGTTCACCCTGGGCTTCCTGGTGTTTGGTCCGCAGTTGCTGATCGGCGTCGCCGCCGTGGGATTCGTCCCCAAGCAGGGCATCAGCGTAGCCGATGGCGTCAAGGGCACCTTTGCTTACCTCATCGGTGACAGCTTCGCCAAACTGGGTCTGGGCATGATTGCCGATGGCACCCCCATCTTCGGTCTGACCGGCTGGACCGGCACCTTCGCGGCGCTGGATATCGCAGCCGCCGCCTGTCTGGTGCTGATGGGCTGTGTCGCGGTCGCCGAGGAGCGCAAGATCCGCCGCATCAAACGCGAACTGAAAGCCGCCGAGCTGGCCGCCCAGACCGCCTGATAGCCATAACAACAGACGCAGATTGTTCAGGGCCACCCACAGGGGTGGCCCTTGTTGTTTGGAGCAACCAGCCACCCGACTGGCCCGGCATGAGCCTGCACTGCCGTTCAAGGGGCAGGCATATCCCCATCAAGATCCCACTTTTCATATGCGCTTTTGGTAAAAGCCCCCCGCTGGCGCTATCTTGTTGCTCCCCCTTGTCAGCATCACAGAGAGCAGATGAAGATCGTCGCCGTCACCGCTTGCCCGACCGGTATTGCCCATACCTATATGGCTGCCGATGCCCTGCAAAAAGCCGCTACTGGGCTGGGACTCAAGATCAAGGTCGAGACTCAGGGCGCCATGGGCATGGAAAACATGCTGACCGCCCGCGATATTGCCAGCGCCGACCTGGTGCTGATTGCCTCCGATATCGAGATTGAGCAGAAAGAGCGCTTCCTCGGCTGCACCATCCATCAGGTGAGACTGGAAACCGTGCTGCTGGATGCCAACGCCGTACTCAAGGCCCTGCCGATCCCGGCCTGATGCTGACCCGCGAAATCACCTTCTACTGCCAGCAGGGGTTGAGCATCACCCAGGCCAAGCAGTTGAACCGGCTGGCGGGGATGTTCAAATCCACCATCCGCTGCGCCAACCTCACCCGGCGTCAGACCGTTGCCGCCAGCAACCAGCTGTCCCTGTTGACCCTCGCCACCCAACCCGGCGATCTCTGCCAGTTGCAGATCGAAGGGTGCGATGCCGAGCTCGCCCACATGGCCTTCACCTGCTGGTGCGGGGAGCTGGGTCAACCGCTGGTGCGCCCGCGCACCGCCGCGCTGGCGGAGTTGCGACTGGCCAACGCCCTGCCCGACTACCATTTTGCCCTGCGCCAGCTGGCCTACAGCCCCGAACCGCTGACCAAGGCCGAGGCGCTCGAGCATCTGATCGATCTGCTGCCCGCCGAGCTGGTCACCGACCGCGCCACACTGACCGCTGCGGTAGAGCGGCGCGAGCAGGTCTCGGCCACCATCATCCGCCCCGGCCTTGCCATGCCTCATGTATTGAGCGAAGGGATCAGCCAGCCAACGCTGGCCCTGCTTAGCTGCAAGGAGCCCATCGAGTGGGGCTCTCAAATCGGGCCGGTGCAGACCATTATTCTGCTGGCGGTGCCGGTTGGTAGCGGACGGGAGACCCTGCGCCCCCTTACCCGACTGGCGCAGTCGATGATCGACGATGTAGTCAGCCACGCCCTGCTGTTGGCGGGCTCGGCCCCCGCCCGTCAGGCTATCGTCATCGAGAGCCTGCTGAGCTAGGCGAATTAGCTCTGGGCACTGCTTGTTGTAACGCCAGCCATTCATCCTGCCCTCAGCACCCTGTGGTACACTCGCTGCCATCGTCTGTCAGAAGTGTGTATCCGATGAAATCTCCCCGCTCCCGTCTCTCTGTCAGCCGTGCGCCGCGCGATAACGCCCCGCGCACGGCGGCCAAACCAGCCGCACCCCGCCATGCATCCCCCCGCAAACCGGAGCTGGCCCCAGAGGATCGCAAATTGATCCTGCTGAACAAGCCCTACATGGTGCTCTGCCAGTTCACCGACGAGGCGGGCCGCGAGACCCTCAAGGATTACATCAAAGAGCCCGGCATCTACGCCGCAGGGCGGCTCGATCGCGACAGCGAGGGACTGTTGCTGCTCACCAACGATGGCAAGCTGCAGGCGCGCCTCACCCAGCCGGGGGAGAAGACCCCCAAGACCTACTGGGTGCAGGTGGAAGGCGTGCCGAGCGAGGAGAAACTGGCCGCCCTGCGCGCCGGTGTGGAGCTCAATGACGGCATGACCCTGCCCGCCGGGGCGCGCATCATGGATGAACCTGCGGTGTGGCCACGCAATCCGCCCATTCGCGAGCGCAAGGAGATCCCCACCAGCTGGCTGGAGATCAAGATCATCGAGGGGCGCAACCGCCAGGTACGGCGAATGACCGCCCATATCGGCCACCCCACCTTGCGCCTTATTCGCTACGCCATCGGCGACTGGACCCTCGATGGTCTGGCACCCGGCGAGAGCCGCAGCCTGCCCGCCCCCGAGCTGGCGCCGCTCTCCAACAGCCGCCCGCGCCTCTCCTCATCCCGTTCAGGCGCTCATACCGCCAAACCGGCCAAACCGACAGGGGATGCGCCACGGCGGGCCAGCCAGCCGAGACGGGACGAACGCCCCCGCAGCACTTACCCAACCGAGCGCGCAGCCACGAACCCGACCGGCGGCAAACCCCGCAGCAGTGGTCGAGGAACGGCACGCCGACCAGCCCGAGCGGGCAATCCCGATAGCAGCGACAAGGAGTCATGATGAGCAATCAGGCAGAGCAATCGACCACCAGCCACGCCCGCATGGAGGCGCGCCTGACAGTCGCCGCCCTGGTGCAGTGGCAGGGGCGCTTTCTGGTAGTGGAAGAGGAGATCAAGGGCCAGCGCCGTTTCAACCAACCCGCCGGCCATGTGGAGCCGGGGGAAAACCTGCTTGAAGCGGCCTGTCGTGAGCTGAAAGAAGAGACGGGTCTGACCGCCACGCCGACCGCCTGGCTTGGTACCTATCTGTTCAAACCGGCCGACAGCGAGGCCACCTATGTGCGCACCGCCATCATCTTCGACCTTGAAAAAGCGCCGGGTCAGCACCATCCAGAGGATCCTGACGGTGATGTGCTGGCTTGCCACTGGCTCACTCTTGAAGAAATAGCTGAATGCAAACCGGCCCTGAGAAGCCCCTTGGTGTGGCAGTGCATTCAGGACTATCTGGCAGGAACACGGCTGCCACTCTCGGCCCTCAAGGCCTTTATCTGAGGCCATTTGAAACTCTTTTTCGGTGACAAAGACCAACAACAGAAAAACGATTTCCTGCTATCAGGCTCCTGATGGGAACTGCGGCATGGATATGTGACCGGGGGCGCAAAACTCTGGTAGAATACGCCCCGTTTAAACGAACTGGTAACTTCGACTAATGACAGACAACAGCCAAATCAAGGTGATCGTCGGCATGTCCGGCGGCGTGGATTCTTCCGTCTCGGCCTACCTGCTCCAGCAGCAGGGCTATCAGGTCGAAGGCTTGTTCATGAAGAACTGGGAAGAAGACGACACGGACGAGTACTGCTCTGCCGCCCAGGATTTGGCTGATGCCAAGGCCGTCTGCGACAAGCTGGGGATGAAACTCCACACCATCAACTTCGCGGCCGAGTACTGGGACAATGTGTTCGAGCACTTCCTCGAAGAGTACAAGGCTGGCCGCACGCCGAACCCGGATATCCTGTGCAACAAGGAGATCAAGTTCAAGGCGTTCCTCGAATTTGCCGCCGAAGAGCTGGGTGCCACCTACATCGCCACCGGCCACTATGTGCGCCGTGACGACAGCACCGGCCGCCCGCGCCTGCTGCGCGGTCTCGATACCAACAAGGATCAGAGCTACTTCCTCTACACCCTGAGCGAGAAGCAAGTGGGTCAGAGCCTGTTCCCGGTTGGCGATCTGGAAAAGCCGGAGGTGCGCCGCATCGCCGAGCAGCTGGATCTCATCACCGCCAAGAAGAAAGACTCCACCGGCATCTGCTTTATCGGCGAGCGCAAGTTCAAGGACTTCCTGGCCAAGTTCCTGCCCGCCCAGCCCGGTAAAATCGAGAGCGTGGATGGCAAGGTGATCGGCGAGCATCAGGGGCTGATGTATCACACCCTGGGCCAGCGCAAGGGGCTCGGCATCGGTGGTCGCAAAGATGCCACCGAAGAGGCTTGGTATGTGGTCGACAAAGAGGTCGAGCGCAACGTGCTGGTGGTGGCGCAGGGCGAACATCCCCGTCTCTACTCCGATGGCCTGATTGCAAGCCAGTTGCACTGGGTGGATCGCACTCCCATTCGCGAGCCGCGTCGCTGCACCGTCAAGACCCGCTACCGTCAGCAGGATATCCCCTGCCTGATCCAGCCCATCGACGACGAGACCATCCGGGTCATCTTCGACGAGAAACAGGCTGCGGTGACCCCGGGCCAATCCGCCGTCTTCTACGACGGGGAAGTGTGTCTGGGCGGCGGCATCATCGAGCAGCGTTTCAGCCATCCGGTTTGAATCCTTAACAGAAGGCAGCAGACGTGAGCGATAAATTCCAAGACAGAACAATGGCCTTTGCCGGCATCTGCCAGGCCGCGTATCTGGTGCAGAAGGTGGCCCGAGACGGCAGCTGTGACGAGGCCGCCCTGCGCGAGAGCCTCTCCAGCATTCTGGTGACCAACCCGAGCCAGCCGCTCGAGGTGTTCAACAACACCCATCTGGCCATTCGCGACGGCTACCGTGCGCTGGTCGAGCAGCTGGGTGCCGACGGCAGCCAGAAGAATGCCGAGCTGACCCGCTACGTGGTAAGCCTGATTGCACTGGAGCGCAAGCTGGCCAAGCGCAAGGACATTCTCAATATGCTGGGTGAGCGGATCAGCCAGATTGGCCGCCAGCAACAGCACTTCGATCTGCTCGACGAGCAGATTTTGGCCAACATGGCGAGCATCTACAGCGATCTTATCAGCCCCATCGGGCCGCGCATCCAGGTGGCGGGTACCCCGCTGTTCCTGCAGCAACCGCTGGTGCAGCACAAGGTGCGCGCCCTGCTGCTGGCGGGCATTCGTGCCTGCGTGCTGTGGCGCCAGCTCGGTGGTAGCCGCACCCAGATCATCTTCGCTCGCAAGAAGATGGTGGAGCTGGCCAAACGTTACTAATCATCGGCTCGCGCGCGGGCAAGCGAGGTCAACATCAGGGTGAACAGCCGCACATCCGCCCTGACGACGACTCAGCCCCACGCGCGAGTGGATACGGATCCCCCACACAAATCATCAGGAGTTCACCCCATGGAGCTGTCCGCGCTGACTGCTGTTTCCCCGATTGACGGTCGTTATGGCGACAAGGCCGATGCCCTGCGCCCTATCTTCTCCGAATTCGGCCTGCTGCGTTTTCGCGTCGAAGTCGAGGTGCGCTGGTTGCAGAAACTGGCCAGCCACGCCGGGATCCCGGAAGTCCCTGCCCTGAGCGCGGCTGCCAACGCCCTGCTCGACGGCATCGTCAGCAACTTCAACGAGAGTGACGCCGCCCGCATCAAACAGATCGAGCGCACCACCAACCATGATGTGAAAGCGGTGGAGTACTTCCTCAAGGAGAAAGTCGAAGTGAACCCGGAGCTGGCGGCTGTCAGCGAGTTCATCCACTTCGCCTGCACCTCGGAAGACATCAACAACAACTCCCACGGTCTGATGCTGAAAACCGCCCGCGAAGAGGTCATCAAGCCTTATTGCGAAAAGCTGATCAGCGAGCTCAAGCGTCTGGCTCACGAGTACCGTGACATGCCGCTGCTCTCCCGCACCCACGGCCAGCCGGCCACCCCGAGCACCATGGGCAAGGAGATGGCCAACGTCGCCTACCGTCTGGAGCGCCAGTTCAAGCAGATCATGGCGGTGGAGATCCTCGGCAAAATCAACGGTGCGGTCGGCAACTACAACGCCCACCTTAGCGCCTACCCGAATGTGGACTGGCACCAGTTCTCCGAGGAGTTTGTGACTTCCCTCGGCCTGACCTGGAACCCCTACACCACCCAGATCGAGCCGCACGACTACATCGCCGAGCTGTTCGACGCCATGGCCCGCTTCAACACCATCCTGATCGACTTCGACCGCGATGTGTGGGGTTACATCTCCCTGGGCCACTTCAAGCAGCGCACCATCGCGGGTGAAATCGGCTCCTCCACCATGCCGCACAAGGTCAACCCCATCGACTTCGAGAACTCCGAAGGCAATCTGGGTCTGGCCAACGCCGTGTTCCAGCATCTGGCGAGCAAGCTGCCCATCTCCCGCTGGCAGCGTGATCTGACCGACTCTACCGTGCTGCGCAACCTGGGTGTGGCAGTGGGTTACTCCCTGATTGCCTATCAGGCGACCCTGAAGGGCATCTCCAAGCTGGAAGCCAACGACGCAGCCATGGCTGCCGATCTGGATGCCAACTGGGAAGTGCTGGCCGAGCCGATCCAGACAGTGATGCGCCGCTACGGTATCGAGAAACCCTACGAGAAGCTCAAGGAGCTGACCCGTGGTCGCCGCGTCGATGCCGAAGGGATGCGTACCTTTATCGACACCCTGGAGCTGCCGGAAGCTGTCAAGGTTGAGCTGAAGAAGCTGACCCCGGCCAACTACATCGGCGACGCCCAGCGTCTGGTCGATCTGCTGAAGTAAGCCAACCGGCAGTGACGAAGGGGCCCTGTGCACGATATGCCACAGGGCCCCTGTTATTTTCCCTGCCACGGCAGGATCCCGAGTGGCTTTTCCCAAGCCTGCCTTGGGCAAAACCTCTTTGCGAGACACGAGAAACAGCATGTACGAACTCAATCTGGATATCGCTCACTTCCTCGAGCACTACTGGCAGAAGCGCCCGCTCCTTATCAAGGGCGGCTTCAAGGACTTTCAGGATCCCATCAGCCCGGATGAGCTGGCGGGTCTGGCCATGGAAGAGGTGGTAGAGTCGCGCCTCGTCACCCGTTTCGACGGCAAGTGGGATGCGGCCCACGGTCCCTTCGAATCCTATGACCATCTGGGCGAAGAGAACTGGACCATTCTGGTACAGGCTTGCAACCACTGGGCCCCAGAGGTGAACGAGCTGGCGGTGCCGTTCCAGTTCATTCCGGGCTGGCGCTTTGACGATGTGATGGTGAGCTTCTCCACCCCCCATGCGGGTGTCGGCCCCCACATCGACAACTACGACGTCTTCATCACACAGGGTCTGGGCAAGCGTCACTGGCGGGTTGGCGATGCCAAGCCGCTCAACGAGTTCGCTGCCCACGCCGCCCTGCTGCACTGCGAGCCATTCGAGGCGATCATCGACGTCATCATGGAGCCGGGCGACATCCTCTACATTCCGCCCGGATTCCCCCACGAAGGCTACGCCATCGAGCCCTCCATGAACTTCTCGGTGGGTTTCCGCGCACCGGATGCCAAGGCGCTTATCTCCTCCTTTGCCGATCATCTGATCGACAACGAGGTGCGTACCGAGCGTTACGGCGATGCCGATCTCAAGCCCCGCGCCCGTCACGGCGAGATCCAGCCCCACGAGCTGCACCGTCTGCGCGAGCTGATGCAGCAGGCCCTCGATGACGAGACCCTGTTCAAGGAGTGGTTCGGCACAATGATCTCCGAGGCCAAGCACGATCTGGACGTCAATCCGGTCGAGCCGGACTACAGCGCCGAGGAGGTAGCCGACCTGCTGACCCAGGGCGAGCCCGCCATCAAGGTGCCGGGTCTGCGCACCGTCTGGTTTAGCGGCGAGAGCCAGCAGTGCTTCATCGACGGCGAAGCCTGGACGCTGCAGAGCGAAGACGCGGCAGCCATTTCGCTCTTGTGTGACAAAGACATCATCACTCAAGCCGACATGGTGGAGCTGGCCGATCAGGCTGGCTTCCTGCAACTGCTGACCCGTCTGGTCAACCGTGGTTACTGGTTCTTCAACTGATCCGGTGGTAAGCGAAGGATAAAAAGGCGCCTTATGGCGCCTTTTTTGTCACTCAGAGGCGGTTCAATTAACAATCGATGCGCGAAGCTGAACCTACTCTTGATGAACCGACAAGTGGTCATTTATTGAGCTAACATGGATGGGTATCATGCGTCCGTCCCTGTTCACAAGAGAAGCGCCACCATGCAAATCACCTCCCGGCCCATGCCGCTGCCCGATTACGGCAAATCCCCCTCCTCTCCGGCTGTCACACCCGAGCAGGTCAGTCAGGCCCGTAACGAAGCACTGACCAAGAAGGATGAATTGCAGGCACAGAGCGAAGAGAAAGCAACGGCTCGCAGAGCCATGGCGGTCTCTTATACAGCTAACCAGCAAGATAAAGCCGTGGTGGAGCGCTACCTGGAGGCCAGCGGTCAGGAGAGCGACAGCAAGTCGGGCCCGAGCACGGCTGATATGTATCAGGCTGCGACTCGCTACCAGCGCCAGCAGAATCTCAGCGACTACATGCAATTCCAGCAGAGCCCGCTCGCCCAGCAGATGGGTGACATGGTGGGCAAAGATAATCGCAAGGGCACCCAGCTCGACATCATTGCCTGAGCCAATTTGCTCGAATAAGCCCGGCAGGGATCAATACAAGATGAAAAAGCCCTCAATGAGGGCTTTTTCGCTATGGCTTGTCGCTGCGACGTCTCGCTATAAATGGGACACTTCTGCCTGCGCGTCCGGCAGCTCGTCGGGGAGTTCATCAAACAGGGGGTGATAGAGCACCTCACCCTGCACACCCGCAAAACCGCGCTCCTGTAGCTCCATCGCCATAAAGCAGTCGGCAGGCACCTCATAGATGCAGTGCAGGCCAAACTCGCTGGCCGGGCGGAAACCGAAACGGCTGTAATAGGCCGGATCCCCGAGTACCACCACCCCTTTCCAGTCCATCTCGAGCGCCGTATCAAGCCCTTCACGGATGAGATCAGAACCAATCCCCTGACCTTGCCAGTCGGGATGAACCGCGACCGGCGCCAGACCAAGCCAGGGACCTTCCATGCCGTTAATGGTGATCGGGCTTAGCATCAGGTGCCCCATGAACTCGTACTCTTCCTCTTCGACCATGGTCACCACGGCAGCACCACATTCGCGCAGGCGGTTGACCAGTTCGGCCTCATCGGCACGACCGAAGGCGGCACTCAGCAGCTCATAGACCGGCAGCATGTCACCGGGGCGCTCGGTTCTCAACATCAGGTATTACTCCTCGTACAGCAGAGCGGGCATTATTCCACACAACGGCTGGTCATTCTGAGTACCTTTGTCCAAAAATGGGAGGGTGCACTCAGGAAAACGAGCTGCAAGCTGCAGCTGCAAGGCGGTTAGCGTCGCCGGGGTGGCCCTGTTCATCGCCTCGCGGTAGGCCAGCCAAAGGGCGGGAGCCTCCCGCGCCAACCGCTCAAAGGTCAGTTCGGGCGTTTGATGCCAACAGCCATCCAGCTCGTCGACCAGCTCCGGCAGCTCCACCAGCAGCCGTAACTGCTGATAGCGTATCTGCGACGAGTCACCGTTGCCGCCCAGCGCCTGCGCCATCAATTGGTTGAACCAGTGGAGCCGTGATGCGCGCTCCTCGCGGCTGAGCAGCGCTGGCCCCTGCCGCTGCAGCGCGGCCAGTTGCAGCAGCCACGCCAGCCCCTGTTCATCCCTGTCTTTCAGCAAGACGCCGCCAAGATGGGACAACTGCTCCGGTTCGGCCTGCTCCAGCAGATCGACGGGATAACAGTGCAGCGCCAGCAACCTCTCAAGATGCGGCGGGCAGCGCAGAAAACAGGGCTTCTCCCCCGCGCCCCTCTCATCCACAAAGAACGAGATAGCCAGCTTGCCGTTGGTACTCTGCCGATTGGTCGTTGCGGGATCACACAGGATCACTACGGCGATCCGCTCATCCGCCAGCCAATGATCAATCTCATCAAGTAAAGGGGCTGGCAAGGAGAGGGGGCGATCCAGCCGCCAGTAGCTCACCTCGCACGGCTGGCGACCACTGATATGGCGCCGCCCGCGATAGTGCATCCCCAGTTTTGCCATCACCCGGCCGGAGGCTAAATTGTCTGGCATATGGCGAGCCGTCAGCGCAGGCAGTTGCAGTTGGTCAAAGGCGAACCCCTTGACCAAGCTGGCGGCCCGGGTCGCCAGACCGCGATTTTGCCAGGGCACGCCCACCCACCAGGCGAGTTCGCCATTCCAGTGCAGGGAGATCACCCCTAGCAACGCCGCACCTTGTTCCTCTAGCAAGGTGATAGCCCAGCTCCAGCCAAGGCCAAGCGCCGCCTTGCGCCAGCTGAGCGCCAGCCAGTCGCGGGCCCCCTCCGGCGGATAGGGGTGAGGAATATTAAGGGTGTAGCGCGCCAGCGCCTCGTCGCTGCAGTAACGCACTATCTCGCGCTCATCGTCGGCCTGCAGTTGTCGCAATACGACGCCTGATAGCGAATGCCCCTCAGCCAGGGTCGGCACCGTCACGCGGCGCGCCAGCAGGCGATTGAGCACGGCGCCCAAATCGGCCTCGGGGGTGAGCGGCAGATCGGCCCCCACAGGGCCAAGGGTGAGCAGTCCCTGCTCCCTGGCGAGGGTCAGCAGCGAGGTGGAGGCGCTGATCAGGACTTGGCGGCTGGGATCAACATGAAAATCCGCCAGCAGATCCCCATCGAGCCAGGCAGCCAGCAGGGCTCCCGGGCAGAGCACCCCGTCTGGAGGGCTGCTCGCCCAGGGTGCATCGGTTTGATCGAGGGCGGCCGCCGCCTCTTTGCCCAGCAGCAGCTGCCAGCGATGACCTTGCTGCTGCCAGTGCAGCAACAGCGCAGCCCACTGCGGTTGCCACAGACTGGCCTCGATCAGCAGTTCCATCAGCTGGCCTGACAGGCCGCTGGCAGCGTCAGGTGACGGGGATGGGCTTCGATACGGGCGATCCAGCTACGGATAGCGGGCCACCCCTGCAGGGAGAAGATCCCCTCCTCTGCCACGTGGGTGTAGGCATAAAGGGCGATATCGGCGATGGTAGGCGCATCACCGCACAGATAGGGGCTCTGTTTCAGCTGCTGCTCCATTACCGCCAGCGCCTTCTCGCCACCGGCTTTCAGCCCGTCGAGACGCGCCTCCTGGGACTCGGGACGGCCGAGATAGTGAACGATAAAGCGGGCCACCGCGATGTAGGGCTCATGGCTGTACTGCTCAAAGAACATCCATTTGAGCACCTCGGCCTGCTGGCGCGGATCGGTTGGCCACAAGGCACTGCCTTGCCCCAGATAGAAGAGGATGGCGTTGGATTCCGCCAGCATGTCGCCTTGGCCAATCTCCAGCAACGGGATCTTGCCGTTGGGGTTCATGGCCAGAAATGCGGGGGTACGGGTATCCCCCGCCTGAATATCCACCTCTACCCACTCAAGGGGCAGATCCAGCCAGCGGGCCAGCAGCCACACCTTGTAGCAGTTGCCGGAACGCAGATCACCATACAGACGCATACACACTCCTTGTGAAAACAGATTCGAATAGCGCGCTCAGGGAGCCAGACGCTCGATATGCCAGCCATCCCCGTCGCGGGTGTAGTAGAAGCGGTCGTGCAGCCGGTGCTCGCCCCCCTGCCAGAACTCCACCGTCTCGATCACCACCCGGAATCCGCCCCAGAAGCTCGGCAGCGGCACTTCGCCATTGGCAAACTTCTGCTTGAGCTCGAGGAACTTGGCCTCCAGCACGCCGCGGGCCGATATGCGGGTCGACTGCTTGGAGACCCAGGCTGCGATCTGGCTATCCTTGGGACGGCTGTGGAAATACTTCATCACCTCGAAAGTGCTCATCTTCTCCACCCGACCGGTCACATGCACCTGACGGTCGAGCGTATGCCAGGGAAAGAGCAGGCTGATACGGGGATTGCCTTCCAGCTGCTGCGCCTTGCGGCTGCCCATGTTGGTGTAAAAAACCATCCCCTGGGCGTCGTAGTGCTTGAGCAGCACGGTGCGCTGCCAGGGCTGACCATCGGCATCCACCGTCGCTACCACCATGGCGGTAGGATCGGTCAGTTTGGCCTCACAAGCCTGCGCCAACCACTTCTCGAACAGCGCCAGCGGCTCGGCCGGCAGATCGGCCCGGTGCAGCCCGCCACGGGTATACTCACGGCGCAGATCAGCAACATCCATCATCTTGATTTTCCTTCAAATAAATAATGGTTCCACGACCATCAAGAGAGTGACGCAGGCATTGTGCTCTGCTCATCTGTCAGTGACAAGCCATAACACAGCCGAGCTGCTCCACCGCAGAACAGATAACACTTCGGCAATTGCTCTTGCCAATTTCAGGCGTAGTCACAGTCAACACCTTATATATCCACCTTGCACCGCATGACCCTTACACCTATCATTGCGCCGGTTTATCTGTTTTAGAATCATCCACAGCTACTCGGATGGTTCATCTTTATCTGGCCAAGGTTAATCTCATGCTCAAATCCCCACTGTTGCCCCGTTTCGGGGATCTGGTCGTTGCCATTGTTGACGATGTGCTCGGTCAGGGTCTTACCCTCGACCGCGCCTATGCCCGTCACTTCTCCGGCATCGAACTCAAACCGCAAGAACAGGCAAGGATTGCCCTGGTCACCGGCGACCTGCTGCGCCGTCTCAGCCTCTATTGTTTCCTCACCGGTATTCAGGTGCGTCAGGCCGAAAAGAATGTCTGGCCACTGCTGCACAGCTGGCACGCCTTCCACAAAATTGCCCAGCCCAACCACCCGACCCTGGATCGCTTCAATGAAGAGGCATTCCGCCGCCGTCTGACCGAGGCGAAGAAGAACCCGGTATTGATGGATGGTTGCCCGAGCTGGCTGGAGAAACTGGGTAGCGAGCAGCTGGGTGAAGCCTGGCCTGCCGAGCGTGCCGCCCTGGCCTGGATGCCCAAGCGATACCTGCGGGTCAACACCCTCAAGTGCACCCGTGATGAACTGCAAGCCATGCTGGCCAAAGAGCAGGTCACCACCATTCCGGTTGAAGGTGTGGAGACTGCCCTGCAGGTCACCTCTGACGCCGCCCTGTTCCGTACCAAGGCCTTTGCCGATGGTTGCTTCGAACAGCAGGACGCTGGCTCCCAGCTGGTTGCTGCCGCTTTGGAAGTTGCCCCAGGCATGCGCGTTATCGACGCCTGCGCCGGTGCCGGTGGCAAGACCCTGCATATCGCCGCCATGATGCAAGGCAAAGGCCGCCTGCTGGCGATGGATGTGGAAGAGTGGAAGCTGGAGAACCTCAAGCAACGCGCCCGTCGCACCGGTGCCCACAACGTGGAGACCCGGGTCATCACCAGCAGCAAGACCGTCAAGCGCCTCAAAGAGAGCGCCGACCGCGTACTGCTTGACGTGCCCTGTTCCGGTCTTGGCGTCCTCAAGCGCAATCCGGATGCCAAGTGGCGTGATACCGCCGAGCGTCTGCCGGTGCTGGTCGCGCTGCAAGAAGAGATCCTGCAGCGTTACAGCCAGATGGTGAAAGTCGGCGGCCTGCTGGTCTATGCAACCTGCTCCATCCTGCCCGAGGAGAACCGCCAGCAGGTAGACAAGTTCCTCGCCGCCAACGAAAACTTCCGTCTGCGTGACGATCACACCGTGAGCCCGTCCGAAACCGGCTTCGACGGCTTCTACATGGCTCGTATCGAACGGATCGCCTGATCCAGCGTGACCTGCTCCTTGCGCCCTTATCGCGCACGGCAGGTTCGATGAAAAAAGAGCGGCAGCCCTCGGGCTGCCGCTCCTTTTTATTGATAAGGAGCGCCGCGTCAGGACTCCAGCGCAGCAATCGCCTCTATCTCGATCTTCACATCCTTCGGTAATCGAGCCACTTCTACGCAAGAGCGCGCCGGATACATGGCATCGTGCTCGGTGAAGAAGTCGTTGTAGACCTGATTCACCGCAGCAAAGTCGTTCAGATCCGAGACAAACACCGTGGTCTTGAAGATGTTGCGCACCTCGCCGCCTGCCGCCTCGACAATCGCCTGTACGTTTTGCAGGGAGCGCAGGGTCTGCGCTTCGATCCCCTCCGCAACGTCGCCGCTCACCGGGTCCAGCGGGATCTGACCGGAGGTGTATAGGATGTTGCCAATCCGGGTGGCCTGCACATAGGGGCCGATGGCGCTCGGCGCCGCCTTGGTAGTGATAACCTGTCGCATCTGGTACTTCCTCGTGCTGACAAACAAAAAGTAGGCCCGGAACAAACCTGCTCACTCCGGGCATGAGAGTTACATCATGTTGGTGAAGGTTCTGGAGATGACGTCCTGCTGCTGCTCGCGGGTCAAGGCGTTGAAGCGCACCGCATAACCGGAGACCCGGATGGTCAGGCTGGGGTACTTGTCCGGATTGTCGATGGCATCCAGCAGCATCTCGCGATTCATCACGTTGACGTTGAGGTGCTGACCCCCTTCCACATCCCGCTCATGATGGAAGTAGCCATCCATCAGCCCCACCAGATTGCTCTCGCGATTGGCCGGCTCCTTGCCGAGCGCCCCCGGCACGATGGAGAAGGTGTAGGAGATCCCGTCCTTGGCATATTTGAACGGCAGCTTGGCCACCGAGGCCAGCGAAGCGACCGCCCCCTTGCGATCCCGACCGTGCATCGGGTTGGCTCCCGGCGCAAACGGCGCACCGGCGCGGCGGCCATCCGGGGTGTTGCCGGTCTTCTGGCCATAGACCACGTTGGAGGTGATGGTCAGGATCGACTGGGTCGGCACCGCATTGCGGTAGGTCGGCAGCGCCTGGATCTTCTTCATGAAGCGCTCGACCAGATCGCAGGCGATGGAGTCAGCCCGCTCGTCGTTGTTGCCGTACTGGGGATACTCCCCCTCAATAACGAAATCGACCGCCAACCCGTCGGCATCGCGCACCGGCTTGACCCGAGCGTACTTGATGGCTGCCAGCGAATCGACCGCTACCGATAGACCGGCGATACCGCAGGCCATGGTGCAATAGACGTCGCGGTCGTGCAGCGCCATCAGCGAGGCCTCGTAGCTGTACTTGTCGTGCATGTAGTGGATAAGGTTGAGCGCGCTGATGTACTGCACCGCCAGCCAATCCATAAAGCTGTCGAGGCTGGCCATGACGGTCTCGTAATCCAGCACTTCGTCCATGATGGGCGCCACTTTCGGGCCGACCTGGATCTTCAGCTTCTCGTCCACCCCACCGTTGATGCAATAGAGCAGGGTTTTGGCCAGGTTGGCGCGAGCCCCGAAGAACTGCATCTGCTTGCCGATCACCATAGGGCTCACGCAGCAGGCGATGGCGTAGTCATCGCTCTCGAAGTCGGTGCGCATCAGATCATCGTTCTCATACTGCAGGGATGAGGTATCGATGGAGACGCGGGCAGCATAGGTCTTGAAGGCCCGCGGCAGCCCTTCCGCCCAAAGGATGGTGAGGTTGGGTTCGGGCGCTGGCCCCATAGTCTTGAGGGTGTGGAGGTAACGGAAGGAGTTCTTGGTCACCAGAGTACGACCATCCAGCCCCATGCCACCAATTACCTCGGTGGCCCAGATGGGATCGCCGGAGAAGAGGGAGTCAAACTCGGGGGTGCGCAGGAAGCGCACCATGCGGATCTTCATGATGAAGTGATCGACCAGCTCCTGGGCATCCTGCTCGCTGATAAGCCCCGCCTTCAGATCCCGCTCGATATAGATGTCGAGGAAGGTGGCGGTACGACCGAGGGACATGGCCCCGCCATTTTGTGACTTCACCGCCGCCAGATAGGCAAAGTAGAGCCACTGGACTGCCTGCTGCGCCGTGCGTGCTGGCCCTGAGATGTCAAAGCCGTAGCTGGCCGCCATCTGCTTGATCTGCACCAGTGCCCGCTTGTGCTCGGCCAGCTCCTCGCGCTGGCGGATCACCTGCTCCAGCTGCTCTCCCCGCTCGAGCGCCGGTTGCAGATTTGCAAACTGCAGCTCCCGCTCACGGATTAGATAATCTATGCCATAAAGCGCGACCCGACGATAATCTCCGATAATGCGACCACGGCCGTAACCATCCGGCAAACCGGTCAAAATCCCTGATTTTCGGCAGCGCAACATCTCGGGAGAGTAGACGTCGAACACCCCCTGATTATGGGTTTTGCGCAATTCGCTGAAGGTATATTCAAATTCGGGATCCATCTCCCGGCCATACGCTTCAAAAGAACTGCGGATCATATTTACGCCGCCAAACGGATGCAGCGCTCTTTTAAGGGGCTTGTCGGTTTGCAGGCCAACAATCTTTTCCAGCCCCTGCTCGATATAACCCGGCCCGTGGGCAGTAATGGTCGTGGCAATATTGGTATCAAAATCGACCGGTGCGTGGGTGGCGTTCTCGATACGGATCCCCTCCATCACCTTGTTCCACAAAGTGGTGGTCGCTTCTGTGGCATCCGCTAAAAACTGTTCGTCACCTTCATAGGGGGTGTAGTTCTGCTGGATAAAATCACGGACGTTGATCTCGTGCTTCCAGTTTTCACCGGCAAAACCTTGCCATGCCTGACGGAATTTATCCTGATCCAATTGCATATCAACTTTCATCAAATAAACCTCATTCACTACTCATGACACTACAGTGGAAGATGTCAGACGCACTCGGCCTGACGAACCTGCTGCCCCAGACGAATGGCATCCAGCGCGATCATTTTCTCTTCATTGGTGGGAATAACCGCCGCCAGCACCATGGACTCTGCCGCCGAAATAACCCGACAACCCTCGCTATTGGGACGCTGGTTAAACGGCTCGCTGATCGCTACGCCAAATACCTGAAGCCGTTCGCATACCAGCTTTCTGATAAAGGCCGAGTTCTCGCCGATCCCGCCGGTGAAAATAACGGCATCCAGCCGGCGCAATGAGGTGGCATGACCACCGATATGGCGGGCAATTCGATGGACAAAAGCGTGAATAGCCAATTTTGCCCCGGGATGTCCTTCGTGGTAGGCAGCTTCCAATACCCGCATATCGGAGGAGAGCCCCGAAATACCCAGCAGGCCGGACTGCTTGTTCAATACCCGCTCGATATCCTCGATGGATTGCCCGGTCTTGCTGGCGATATAGGCCAGCGCGCCAAAATCGATATCGCCGCTTCGGCTGCCCATGATCAACCCCTCCAGCGGCGTCATCCCCATCGAGGTATCGACGCTCTTGCCATCCTGTACAGCGCAAATAGAGGCGCCATTGCCCAGATGGGCGATGACCAGACCGGCATGCTGCTCATCCAGCCCCATAAATACGCAAGCCAGCTCGGCAACATAGCGATGGGAGGTGCCATGGAAGCCATAGCGGCGCACGCCGTAATCCTGCAAATATTGGTAAGGCAGCCCATATATATAAGCTTCCGGCTTGAGGGTCTGGTGAAAGCCGGTATCAAATACCGCAATTTGGGGCTGGTTGGGAAATAGCTGGCGGGCGGCCATCACGCCGCTTAAATTGGCGTGATTGTGCAGGGGAGCCAAGGGTGACACCTGCTTGATTTTGGCCAATACATGTTCATCAATGATCACGGCTTCACTAAATTCACTACCACCATGAGCAATTCGATGACCAACCAGTGCAATGGCATCCAGCAGATCCCGTTTTTTCAATTCCGCCGCGATGGCAGCCAATGCACAGGTGTGGTTATTTTCAGGTAATGACATTGCGGGCTCTTTACCCACTTGCAATTGGGGATGGGCTGTATCAATACCATCCGCCATACCGGATATCACCACCTCACAGGTTTTACTGTCCAGTACCGAGAATTTGACCGACGAAGAGCCGCAATTGATAACCAGAACCAACGAATCAAACTTCATTACATCGCCTCGATATTTATGATGTCGAGTCACTGCAGTCAGAACATATTTACCACTGAGTGTGGTGGCCAAATCACGGATAGCCTTGCCCTGGGCCCACATAATTGGGCCAACCAAGAACAGGTTATTACGCACTTCTGACTGCGCCATCCAGACCCCGCCAGGGGGGCCTGAATGGTTGATGACTTGCAGAAAAGGTTTTCAGAACAGCTTGGAAACTATATTCAGGATGGTCAGCACACCTATGATGGTGACAAACAGGTTGCTGGCCTGACCTTTATATTTTGCAAGTGCCGGTGTCTTGCTCACCGCATACATCGGCAGCAGACAGAGCAGGGAGGCGATGATTGGCGCCCCCATTGCCTCAATCAGGTCGAGGATGTTGGGGTTCACATAAGCGACCAGCCAGGTGGAGCCCATGATGAACAACATACTGACCATGTTGAGTTTTTTACTGGAAACCTTGCTCTTGTCGCCCTGATAGCCAAAGCGGAGGATAAGGCCGTTCAACCCTTCCAGCGTCCCCAGATAGTGACCGAAGAAGGATTTGAAGATAGCAACCAGCGCGATAATGGACGCCGCATACTCCAGGGTGGTGGCAAACGCAGACTTGCTGCCCGCCATTGAGGAGAAGTGGTTGGCCAGATAGGAGAGCACCGGAATGTTCTGGGCTTTGGCTTCCGCCATATTTTGCGGTGACAGGGTAAAGAGGCAGCTGAAGGCAAAGAACATCACCACGGCCACCATCAGCATGCTGGCACCGGAGATAATCTTCGAGCAGCGCTTCTCGGTAAAATCACGCCCGAACTCCTGCTCATACTCTTCCCGTTTGGAGACAATGAAAGAAGAGACAATCGGTGAGAAGTTGAAGGAGAAGACCATGATGGAGATCCCCAGCCAGACGGTAACCAGAATACCATCGTGACCAAACATCGATATCTCGCTCAGATTGACCTGATCAAAGACGGCACTGTTCCAGTACGGGACGAGGGAGAGAGAGATAACGATCAGACTGGCAATAAAGGGAAAGACCAGATAGCTCATCACCTTGACCATCAGATCTTTACCGAAGTAGATCACGAATGCCATCAACATCAACAATGCCAGTGCAACCACACCTCGATTAAGCGGAACCAACTGTAGTTGATGCTCCCAAAATGCCATAAAGGTATTGGTGATCGTCACACCATATATCCACAGCAGTGGGCAGATGGCAAAGAAATAGAGGAAGGTAATTACCACTCCACCCATTTTGCCAAAATGCTCTTCGACGGTTTCGGTGATATTGGCTGAAGGATTACTGCCGGAAAGACATAATCTGGCCAACGCCCTGTGGCAATAAAATGCAATGGGGTAAGCCAGCACCAACATGATTAATATTGGGATCAGGCCACCATATCCAGCCCGGATTGGAAAGAACAAGACCCCCGCCCCGATAGCAGTACCGAACAGACCTAATCCCCATGTGGTATCCGATTTACGCCATGCACGCGTATTCTCTTTACTGCCGGTGACAACACTGTCTAATATCATGACTGCATTCCTTACAGGCTAAATTGACGAATATTGTTCTGTTCGATAATTTCGGCGATCCGGGTCAGATCAATATTGCCACCCGAAATAATGCTGACGGTCTTTTTACCTTCGACATAATGTTTCAGCTTGCCACTGAGCAGCGCTGCCGAGGCCAGAGCTCCCGCCCCTTCGGTAATCACCTTGTTGCGCTGAATAAGGTCAACCATGCTATGACGAATATCATCCTCGGTGACCAGTACAATATCATCCACCAATTGTTTGACGATTTCGAAGGTCAGTGAACCGGGTCTTGCCACATCACAGCCATCGGCCAGCGTGCTGCTGGTTCTGTGATTGGTCATGGTACCGGCATAGAAAGAGGCCGCCATACCGTGCACATTCTCGGATTGCACACCAATCACCTTGATGGTCGGATTAATAGATTTGATAGCCATGGCAACACCGGCAATCAAACCACCGCCACCGATCGGCACTATGATGTTATCGACATCATACAAATCTTCGATAATTTCCAGGCCAATGGTGCCCTGGCCGGCAATCACTTTTGCATCGTCGAAAGGGGGGATAAATACGCGGCCTTCCATCTCCACGATTTCGCTGACTTTGGCAATGGTGTCATTGAAGCTATTTCCATGGAGGATCACTTTGGCTGAATAGTCACTGGTTGCAGCAATTTTTGATTTGGGGGCACAGCAAGGCATGACCACCTTGGCATCAATTCCCAGCATAGCACTGGAGAGTGATACACCTTGGGCATGATTGCCCGCCGAGCAGGCGACAACACCTTTTTGTCGGTCTTCCAGACTTAATGAACTGAGTTTGTTGAAGGCACCACGAATTTTAAAAGAGCCTGTACGTTGCATGTTTTCAAGCTTGAGGTAAACCTCGCCATGACAACGTTCGCTGATGTAGTTAGAGGGTAGTTGCGCGGTCTTGTATATATGATTGTTCAGTCTTTTTTTGGCTTCAGTAATATCATGAAGACCAATGGGCAGATTGCTATACATCTTCATCGCAAATCTCTTTTTATTTATTAATTTGTAGGGTTTTATTTCACAGGGCGAAGCGATACTAGGTTCTATCACTTGCAATTAATGTGAGCATAAACACAAAAAAATCTACAAAGAGACTGCGTTACGGTGAAATTATCAAAAAATGTGATGACAGCAACACTTGAATCTAAATGGATTAAAAAAAGTAATCAGATATTGGCAATCAATATGATTAACAACTCAAAAACAAAGCCGTAAAGATTAGATTTTTCAGGGCAATTGTGTTGCTTTTTGCAACCGGCAATCAGTTGCTTGCCTGCCAGAACCGGGACAATAAAAAAGGGAACCTATAAGGCTCCCTCTCGACAACACAGAACCGATTACTCGGCTGCAGCATCATCTTTCTTGTACTTGGCAGCAGTCTCTTTGATCAGAGCCTGCAACTCGCCAGCCTGGAACATCTCGATCATGATGTCACAGCCACCGATCAGCTCACCTTCAACCCACAGTTGGGGGAAGGTCGGCCAGTTGGCGAATTTTGGCAATTCGGCGCGGATATCCGGATTTTGCAGGATATCAACGTAGGCAAACGGCTCGCCGCAGGACATCAGAGCCTGGGAGGCCTGGGCAGAGAAGCCACAGCTGGGTAGCTTGGGGGAGCCCTTCATGTAGATGATGATGGGGTTGTCAGCCAGCTGCTGCTTAATCTTTTCAATAGTTTCCATAGGTGCCTCACTAGAGCGATTTCGGCGGCCATTCTACTGCAATCTTGCCCGAGCACAAACTGACAAAGGGGTGACCCGGCTCGAATTGCGCAAAGAACCCACACAGGATTGATCGCGATCATGGCGCCAATCAAGAGTTGTTAGGCCATCTTTGATACTGCTACAATCCCTTGGCTTTGGGCTACCCAGCCCCATCATTTTAAAAACAACTCTTTTCACATATAGAAAAGAGTACGCAATGTCTTGCAACCGTCGCCTTCGCACGGTCCAGCCAATGGAGAGTAGAAAATGGCATTCGAACTTCCCGCTCTGCCCTATGCAATCAACGCTCTGGAACCGCACATCTCCCAGGAAACTCTGGAATATCACCACGGCAAGCACCACAACACCTACGTGGTCAACCTGAACAACCTGGTGCCGGGTACCGAGTTTGAAGGCAAGTCTCTGGAAGAGATCATCAAGACCTCCAACGGCGGCATCTTCAACAACGCCGCCCAGATCTGGAACCACACCTTCTACTGGCACTGCCTCTCCCCGAATGGCGGTGGCGAGCCGACTGGCGCCTTGGCTGAGGCCATCAACAAGGCATTCGGCTCATTCGCCGAGTTCAAAGATGCCTTCACCAAATCTGCCATCGGCAACTTCGGTTCCAGCTGGACTTGGCTGGTGAAGAAAGCTGACGGCTCTCTGGCTATCGTCAACACCTCCAACGCTGGCTGCCCGCTGACTGAAGCCGGTACCACCCCGCTGCTGACCGTTGACCTGTGGGAGCACGCCTACTACATCGACTTCCGCAACCTGCGTCCGAAGTACATGGAAACCTTCTGGGCTCTGGTTAACTGGGAATTCGTGGCCAAGAATCTGGCTGCCTAATCCGCTTCGCTTGCCAAAACGCCCCGCTCTGCGGGGCGCTTTTTTATCTCTATGTGACTGCGAGAATGAATAAGGCGCCCGCAGGCGCCTTTTACATATCGAGATAGCCCGTTTACTGGTCCAACTCGTCCATATATTCATCCAGATTGGCATCGTCGGCCTGCTCTTGCTGAGACGCTTTCAGCTCGGTCTGCTTGCCCGTCACCTTGCCCTGGTTATATTGCAGGTAGAAGTCCTTGGTCAGCGCATAAGGATCGAGGGAGTTGTCGATGATCCGCTCCTGATCGATCAGCTTGGCACGTGTGCCCAAGCCATCCAGTGCCCAGTGTGCAACCTTCATCGGGAAGGTTAACAGGGCATAGGGGAAGTAGAAGCTGTCAATCGCATCGCCAACCAGCTCCCGGGTGGTAGTCGGGCCGTAGACAGGCACCATGATGTAGGCACCATTACCGATATCGGCCCTGCCCAGCACGGTGTCCATTTCCAGCTTGTTACGCTCGAGGCCAGTATGTTTGGCCACATCGAAGATACCCAGCAGACCGACCGTGGTGTTGAGGGTAAAGCGCCCCAGGTTGGTGCCAGCCCCCTTCAAATCACCGGTGATCAGATGGTTCACCATGCTGCTTGGCTCATCAAAGTTGGCAACAAAGTTGGCAATGCCATCCTTCACCCCTACCGGAATGTAGCGGGCATAGGCATGTACCACTGGACGTGCCACATAGGGCTCCAGCACATCATAGTTGACCGCCCACATGGCCCGGTTGGCCCCCTGGAAGGGATCGCGGGGATCGGCCGCCGTACTGGTGGCTCCCGGATTATTCATGCCGGGATTGAGATCCAGACTCTCTGGGCCAGGCTTGGGTGGGCCACCGGCACAGCCAGCCAGCAAGAGGGCTGCCAGTATGGCCCCTGAACGAAGATACATATGATTGTCCTGACGTTTTATTTTGATTTATCAGAAGTATAGATAACCCGGCTCCTATCCAGGAGCCGGGTTATCCAAAGGCATATTAGAGGGCGTGATCGATGCGGATGTCAATCGGAGCAGCAGGGATCTCGGCCGTCTTGATCGGCACGGATACCCCTTCGAAGGCTCCTTCCTTGTTCATCACATTGCCACCGCGCGAGAGACGTGCCTTGAACTGCAGCTCCGGATAGGCCGCCAGTTTGCTACCTTCCATCATGGCATCGCCATCCCCGAGTGACAGGGTAACAGGCAAGGTTGGCCCTGCGATACGCTTCACGGCGATGGGCATGGGCGGCCCGTTGGGCACCACGGCAAAGACGAAGAGATAGGCATCTTCCGGCATCTGAATGCCCGCCGCCAACGTGACGTGGATGGGGAATTCCCCCTCCTTCACCGCCAGCGGTTGTCCCTCAACTGCGCCCGCTTTGGCTGCGCCTGAATTAGTCACCTCGATGCCGCGCTGTTTAAGCTGCGCGCGGGCGTACTCCATGGAGCGCTCGACCATCACGTAACGAGGAGTGCCTTTCTCCATGAGTGGCAACATCGCCTGCCAGCGAGCCAGCGCGGTCTGGAAGTCCTCTTTTTGCAGCGCCATAAAGGCATAGACGGAACGCGCTTCAATATTGTCCGGATCCTGCGCGATAGCAGCCTGCAACAGGGCATCCGCTTGCGCCTCATCCCCCGTCATCATCAGCGCCTGCGCGTAGGGTACCGCCACCAGCGATTTCTGGGGAGCCAGCGTGTAGGCCCGCTCCAGCGCCTCGCTGGCCATCTCGGGATCATTGCCATCCAGCGCCAAACGTCCCAGCAGCAGCCAGCCGCGGTAGTCGTTCGGTTCATCCTTGAGGCGGGTACGCAGTGCCAGCGTGAAATCCAGCAGATCCTGCTCGGTCACCTGGCCATCGCGTTCCACCAGAATGCGGTTGCTCAGCTCGCCAAGACGGCTGCTGGCATCTTGCCAGCGACTCACCTCTTGCCAGGAGCCCAACTTGTAGTAGAGCCCCAGACTCACCACCAACAGCACCAGCACACCCGGGATCCAGGTCAGACTCTTTCCACTGCGGGCAGTCTGCTCCACATCGGGAATATCATCCAAGAGGCTTCGTTGCAGCTCGACCAGCGAGTCGGACTCCTCAGCCAGGACACCCTGCTCGCGCTCTTCGCCAATCTCCAGCAGCCGCTGGCGATAGAGCTGTTTGTTGAGCGCCGAGCGACTGATGCTCTGTTTGCCTTCACCACGCCACAGCGGCACGACGAGCGCCAGACTCACCAGCACCAGCAAGCCCGCAATCACTATCCAAAAAGCGGTCATTGTTTCTCTTCCTCTTTGAGCAGCTCGGCCAGTCGGCGCTGCTCCTCCTCGCTCAAGGCGTTATCCAGTTGTTTTTTCACCGCAGGGGGCCGGCGGCTGCGCATCACGACCACGGCACCACCGATCAGGATCACCAACAGCGGGCCGAGCCAGAGGATCAGGGTGGAGGCCATCAGGGGCGGGTTATAGAGGATAAAGTTGCCGTAGCGGGCCACCATGTAATCCACGATCTCCTCTTTATCCTTGCCCTCGCGCACCATCTGGTAGGTCTTGTCGCGCAAGTCCTTGGCCAGCCCCGCATTGGAGTCGGCGATATCTTGGTTCTGGCACTTGGGGCAACGCAGCTCCTTGGTCAGTTCGCGAAAGACCTGCTCCTGATTGTCGTTGTCGAAGGTGTAGACATCGATAGCGGCCATGGCCGGCGCTTGCACCACCCATCCCAGCAACAGCAGCAGGGAAGCAATAAATACTCTCATCAAGACTCCCCTCACTTCATGGCATCAAAGATGGGTTTGAGGGTCGACGCCCAGTTCTCGGGGTTGATGTCCCCCACGTGGCGATAACGGATGATCCCCTTGCTGTCGATAAAGAAGGTCTCCGGCGCGCCATATACCCCGAGATCCAGCCCCAGCATGCCGTCCGGATCATAGAGGTTGACCTGATAGGGGTTGCCCAGCTCCGCCAGCCATTTGATCGCCTTGTCACGCTCATCTTTGTAGTTCATGCCGATGATGGGAATGCCCTGCCCTGCCAGCTGTTTGAGGTAGGTGTGCTCGCCATAGCAGGTCGGGCACCAGGTGGCCCAGACGTTGAGCAGCATGGGGCGACCGGTCAGGATACTGCGATCGTGCTGTTTGTTCAGATCGTAAATGTCCTGCAGGGTGAACACCGGCACCTCTTTGCCCACCATCACGGACTCAAGCTTGGTGGGATCGGAGTAGAGCCCTTTGAACAGGAACACCGCTCCCAGCAAAAAGACGATAAAGGGGATTAAAAACAACCAGGTCTTTTTGTTCATGCCTTGGCCTCCTCCTCACGACGGCCGAAACGGTAACGCTTGTCGAGCATCGCCAGCACGCCACCAATGGCCATAAAGACGCCGCCGAACCAGATCCAGCGCACGAACGGCTTGTAGTAGATCCGCACCGCCCAGGCACCGTTGTCGAGCTGTTCCCCCAGCGCCGCATAGAGATCGCGGGTAATACCGGCATCGATGGCCGCTTCGGTCATCGGCATCCGGCTCACCTTGTACATCCGCTTCTCGGGCTTGAGCAGGGCGACCTGCTTGCCATTGCGGTGCACTTCCAGAACCCCCTTGAAGCCATCGTAGTTGGGGCCGTTCTTCTCTTTTATCCCGGTAAAGACGAACTCGTAATCGGCAAAGTGCACCCGATCACCCGCCTGCATTCGCAGATCCTTCTCGATGCTGTAGTTCTGGGTGCAGGCGATACCTATGATGCTGACTGCCAGCCCCACATGGCCAAGGATCATGGCCCAGTGGCTGTTGCCAAGCTTGCGCACACCGACCGCAAAGCTGTGCTTGTGGGTCGCTCGCGCCCAAGTCTCCTGCACGCTGGTGACGATGATCCAGGCCCCCAGACCAATCCCTACTGCCGCCCACGGCTTGAAGGTTTCGGCAAAGAGCAGCGGCAACAGCAAGGCTGCGGCCAGACTCAGCACCAGTGCCACAACCACCTTGCTTTTGAGTTCCCCCAGCTCCTGACGACGCCAGCGAAACAGCGGGCCAATCCCCAGCAGCAGGGCAAACGGGATGATCAGCCAGCTGTAGATGTGGTTGAAGAAGGGAGTACCGATGGAAATGCTCCCCAGCCCCAGCTCCTTGTGCACCAGCGGCAGCAAGGTACCGAGCAACACGGTCAGCAGACCCGCCACCAGCATGATGTTGTTGCAAAGCAGCAGGGTCTCGCGGCTCCACAGCTCGTGTTTGCCGTGGCTCTTCACCTGCGAGCCTTTAAAGGCAAACAGCAGCAAGGAGGAGCCGATCACCGCCAGCAGGAAGCCGAGAATAAACAGACCGCGGGTCGGATCCGAGGCAAACGCATGCACCGAGACCAGCACGCCGGAGCGCACCAGGAAGGTACCCAGCAGGCTCAGCGAGAAGGCTGAGAGGGCCAGCAGCACGGTCCACGCCTTGAAAGTGGCGCGCTTCTCGCTCACCGCAAGCGAGTGCAGCAGAGCGGTGCCCGCGAGCCAAGGCATAAACGAGGCGTTTTCTACCGGATCCCAGAACCACCAGCCGCCCCAACCGAGCTCGTAGTAGGCCCACCAGGAGCCGAGCACTATGCCCAGGGTCAGGAATACCCAGGCCGCCATGGTCCAGGGGCGCGACCAGCGAGCCCAGGTCGCATCGAGACGGCCGGTCATCAGCGAAGCAATGGCAAAAGCAAACGCCACCGAGAAACCCACATAACCCATGTAGAGCATCGGCGGATGGAAGATAAGACCCGGATCCTGCAGCAGCGGATTGAGGTCGCGACCATCTACCGGGAAATAGGGCAAGGTGCGGGTGAAGGGATCGGAGGTGAACAGCACGAAGGCAGTGAAGCCGACCGAGATCAGCCCCAACACGCCGAGTACCCGCGCGACAGCATCGAGCGGCAGGCGGCGACTGAACATGGCCACCGCCGCGGTCCAGCCCCCTAAGGTCAGAACCCACAGCAGCAGGGAGCCTTCGTGGGCCCCCCATACCGCCGAGATACGATAGGCCAGCGGCAGCAGGCTGTTGGAGTTAGTGGCCACATACTGCACGGTGAAGTCGTTATCGATAAAGGCCCAGGTCAGGCAGAGAAACGACAGCAGCAGCAACAAGAACTGGGCATAGGCGAGCGGGCGGGCCGCCGACATCATGCCAAGACGCCCCCAGCTGGCGCCAAGCAGCGGGTAGCTGCCCAGCAGCAGAGCAGTGGCAAAGGCCAGGATCAGCGCAAACTGACCTAATTCCGGGATCATGAAGGCATTCCTTTCAATTGAACGGTGACAACAGCCGCACCAGGCACGGCAGGCAAAGCGGAAAAGGCAAACACCAGAGGGGTCACTGCTTGGCTCCCTTCAACTGTGCCTCGGTATACTCCGGCTTGAAGTGCATGCCGTTGGTGGCATCGGCCACTTCCGGCGGCATATAGTTCTCATCGTGCTTGGCCAGCACCTCGAACGCCTCTACGGTCGTGGCATCCTTGAGGGTGCCCTGGGCAACAATCCCCTGCCCTTCACGGAACAGATCCGGCAGGATGCCGTCAAACTCGACCTTCACCAAATGACCGCCGTTATCCACCAGCTTGAAGGCAACCTTGAGGCTCTGGGGATCCCGCTGTACCGACCCCGGCACGACCAATCCACCGATGCGCAGGCGCTGCCCCTCTTCCGGCTTGATCTTGTCCGGCCCCTTCCCCTCCACCAGCTCGCTCGGGGTATAGAAGAGGTCGATATTCTGACTGAGGGCGTAGAGCACCAGCCCGCTGACGGTCGCCAGACCCAGGGTGATGGCAAGAATGATGGTGAGGCGTTTTTTGCGTCTCGGATTCATAGGGTGTTCTCCATCTGCTGGGCCGCCTTGCGACGGGCCTCACGCGCCTGTTTGCTGCGCAACTCAGCGAGCAGGCTGCGGGTTTTCATGCGAGTAGAAATGATGATGCCGACCAGACACACCAACGTCAGGCCAAAAGAGAGCCAGACATAGAAGGCGTAACCGCCCATCGCCATAAAATCACTGAAAGAGGCAAAGTGCATGCTTACTTCTCCTGCTCTGCAATCTCTTTGACCCAGGGGCGATGCCACTCCCGCATCAGGAGTTCATTACGAAAACGCATCAGGGTCAGGGCCCCGAGAAACGCGGCAAACGCCAGGATCATGATCAGCAGCGGCCAAAGCATCTCGGGTGAAATGGAGGGTTTGTCAAATTTGGTGATGGTGGCCCCCTGATGCAGGGTGTTCCACCACTCCACCGAGTAGTGAATGATGGGTAGGTTGATCACCCCAACCAGCGCTAGAATGCCGGCCGCACGGCCAGCGACCACCTTGTCGCTGAAGGCGTTGTAGAGGGCAATCACGCCGAGGTAGAGAAACAGCAGGATCAGCTCAGAGGTGAGCCGTGCATCCCACACCCACCAAGTTCCCCACATGGGCTTGCCCCAGGCGGCACCGGTAAAGAGGGCAATAAAGGTAAATACAGCGCCGACCGGCGCAATGGCTGCAACCGTCATATCCGCCATCCGCAGTTGCCACACCAGGCCGATAAAGGCGGCCACCGCCATGGTGGAGTAGGCTCCCATGGAGAGAATGGCGGAAGGCACGTGGATATAGATGATCCGGAACGAATCTCCCTGCTGGTAATCCGCTGGCGCAAACGCGAGGCCCCAGACAGTACCGATCACAAACGAGAGCAGACTAATCACCGCAAACCAGGGCAATAGCGTGCCTGCCAGCTGATAGGCACGCTCCGGTTTGGCATAAGGGTGCAACCATTTCCACATAGCTCACAAAACCTTTTTGTTATTAATCGTTTGGCGAGGCCTACCATACCGACCACAGGGCAGCATCAAATACCCCGAAAGCAATAAGCGGCACTCTCCTTGATCCATCGCAACATTATTTTTTGCAAAAAGACTCCGTTCGGAGCCAAATTCGGTTCAGCTCACAGCCATCAGTTGAGGCTGACCCGCAACGCCGCCGACACAGCCAGCGGCGTCAGTGTCAAAGCCCCCACCAGCATGGCGGCCAGAATGGCAAGCTGCCCACCATAGGGCAAGCTCATCCCCGCGGCATCGATGGCTGAGGTGGCAAAAATCAGTACCGGAATATAGAGCGGCAGGATCAGCAGACTGAGCAGAACCCCGCCTTTGCGCAATCCCACCGTCAACGCAACCCCGACCGCGCCGAGCAGGCTCAATACCGGAGTGCCAAGTGCCAGCGTCGCGACGACGGCTAGATAGGTGTTCATATCCAGCGACAGCAAAATCGCCAGCAAGGGAGAGATAAGCAGCAGCGGCAAGCCGGTCAGCAGCCAGTGAGCAACCACTTTCGCCAGCGCCAGCAAGCCCAGCGGGTGCGGCATCAGCATCATCTGCTCCAGCGCGCCATCGGCAAAGTCGTCGCGAAACAGTCGCTCCAGCGACAGCATGGCCGCCAATAGTGCCGCCACCCAGATGATCCCCGGGGCAATACGGGCCAGCAGTTTGGGCTCCGGGCCAATCCCTAACGGAAACAGGGTGATGACGATGAGGAAAAACCAGAGCGGATTGAGAATATCGGAACGCTGGCGCAGAGCCATCAGCAGTTCACGGTGAATAAGGTGCATAACAGCGCGCAACATGGCGTTACTCCTGCAATGTCGATGCGAAGGGGGTCAACGAGATAGTCTTCAGCCGTCCCTGCATCAGGGTCAGATCCTGATGGGTGGTGAGGATCACCATGCCGCCCCGCTCGGCGTGGGCCAGAAAGAGCTGTTCGAGCACCTTGACCCCCTGCTTGTCGATAGCGGTAAAGGGCTCATCAAGGATCCAGAGCGCCGGTTTCTGTGACAGCCAGAGTCTGGCCAGAGCCACCCGGCGTTGCTGACCGGCTGAGAGTTGCCCAGTCGGGTTCTCTTCAAAACCGGCCAGCCCAACCCGGGCCAATATCTGCCACAAGTCAGTCTCTGTTTGCTGCGGGTGATGTAACTGCTGGTAGAACTTCAGGTTTTCAAAAGGGGTCAGCGCCGCTTTGACACCGGGCTGATGGCCGAGATAGAGCAGATTGGCATGATACTCATCACGACAGTGACGAATATTCTCCCCATTCCAGCACACCTCACCGGCAAACGGCTGCGACAGCCCGGTCAACAACCGCAACAGGCTGGTCTTGCCGACCCCGTTGGGCCCTTCAATTTGCACCAGATCGCCGGGCGCAACAGAGAAAGAGAGGTGTTCAAACAGAGTGCGATCTTCACGCACGCAGCTCAGATTGTTAACTTGAAGCAGCATGGGGATTTTTTCAGAGAAAATGAAGCGGTCTGCATCTTAACACAGTATTGGAATACGTCTTTTCAAAGATGCAACAATTGAACTGACTGGCGACCGGGATCACAAAGAAAATGCGGTAGAAACCATCCGCTCAACGCAGCTGAGGGGCAAGCGGCTGCACGCCATAAAATTCAGGAAGGCAATTGCCTTCCTGAATCATCAAGAGCGACCTTTTCGCAACGATATCAAGAGCTCAGCCTCTGCCTTTGGCAACTCGCACTCACTCATGACTTCATCAAGATCGGCGCCCAGTTCGACCATCTTTGCCGCTCGGCTGTAGAGCCTGCGTTCGGGATCCTGCATGGTCAGCTCTTGCTGGCGCTCATTGACCTGCTGCATCGCCCCTTCCACCGACTGCAGACGCTGCCCCATGCCAATGGCGCCGGTATGGAGTTCCATCATCTGCTTGCGCAAGCTTTCCAACTGACCTTGCAGGGTTGCCACACTGTCCTCGGACTCCTGCTTGCTGCGTTTGCTCTTGAACCAGAGATAAGAGGCAAACGCCAAGGCAATCAGGGACAACCCCAAGGCAACCATCTCGATTATCAAAACATCACCTTACTTATCAGAGGGAACCGATATCTTCCCACTCTTCATCGGAGAGCAGCTTGTTCAAGTCAACCAGGATCAGCAGTTGCCCATCACGATTGCTCACCCCCTGAATAAACTTGGCGCTCTCTTCAGTACCGACCGCAGGTGCCGCATCGATTTCGGAAGAGCGCAGATAAACCACTTCTGCCACGCTGTCGACCATGATGCCAATCACCTGCTTCTCGGCCTCGATGATCACGATCCTGGAGTTTTCACTCACATCACCGGAAGGCAGACCGAAACGGGAACGGGTATCGATGACAGTCACCACATTGCCACGCAGGTTGATGATCCCCAGTACGTACTCAGGCGCACCCGGCACCGGTGCAATTTCGGTGTAGCGCAACACCTCCTGAACCTGCATCACATTGATGCCGTAGGTTTCGTTTTCCAGTTGGAAGGTTACCCATTGCAGCACTTCATCTTCGGCCAGATTCTGTGCAATATTGCGCTTTTCTGTCATGTTTTTATTCCTTTTATGAAAACGTCTACTGCTAAAACTAGCAATAAAACAGCTCGATTGCAGAAGTTATCAGCGACCTTCTATGTTAACCCCACGCTCCAGCAACAGGAGCAGTTCGCGGACGTGTAACAGGGCACACATTTTTTCTTTGACCATACCAGCCAACCAGGGGCGCTTGCCCTCCTGATGGCGCCATTTCACCTGGTCACGGTGTAACAATTCAGTCCCTTTGAGATGATGGCAGGCTAATCCCCACGGCGATTCACCAAGCATAATCAGATACTTGTAATCATCCATCTCGAGATGCTGACCCGGCATGACCCACTGGGCAGTATCGACCACATTCATCTTCTGCTCGCGGGAGGTCATGATCCCCTTGTACCAGCCAGGCTGGCCAAACAGGGAGGTGATCTCACCCAGCTGATGAATACCACCCAGCTCGGTCAACGGCACCGCAAACGTGACGCCCGCGACTTCAAAGAAAAGGGCCTGAAACTCTTTGCCGGTATCGATATTTTCCCAGGTAACAGGTTCACTGGCCTCTACCGGAGCAACCTCCAGCGTTGTCTCGGTCAGGATAGTAGTATGGGGCTCCGCAACCTCGGGGAGCAGAACCTCCGAAGGCCACTCAGGCTCCACCGGCAACAGTGACTCCTCCGCCACAATCTCCAGCGGTGCGGTGAGAGTCGCTTCCTGGGTGAAGGCGTCATTCTCAAACTGGACTTGTCCCACCTGAGCCAATAGCTCACCAAGTTGGGCAAGCCGTGGATCGCTTTCGAGGTAAGGTGCGGCGACTACCTCAGGGACGCTTTGGGGCTGACGTTGCAACTGTAAAACAGGGGCAGATTGAACCTCTTCCACTTCATCCAGCACCAGTGGCTCATCGAGCAGCAGGGAGTGGAAATAGTCATCCATCGCCCGCACTTGAATGGTATCTCTCATGCCGTCACCTCATGAACCCGTTGCCGCTCAAGGGCATCAAGATGGTTGAGCAGCGTTTCATATGCATAGGTTCCACGACTCCCGGGAGAATAGATAGACGGGGGGATATGCAGCAAGCTTGCATCCCGAAACTTGGTATCAATAGGGATCACCGCATTCCACACCGAATCCCCATATTGATCCTTGATCGATTTCAAGGTCATCAAAGAAGCACGGGTGCGCTTGTCGAACATGGTCGGGATCACGGTATAACGGAACTTGTCACGCTTGGAACGCTGCATGATCTCGAATGTTTTCATCATCCGCTCCAACCCCTTGAGGGCCAGAAATTCTGTCTGGACAGGCACCAGAATGCGATCGCAGGCAGCCAGCGCGTTGACCATCATCACCCCCAGCACTGGCGGGCAATCGATCAGCACGTAATCATATTGATCCTGAATGCGCAGCAGTGCCCGTTTCAGTACCAGTCCCATCCCCTCACGATTGCCCATCACCCGATCAAGGGTCGCCAAGGTAATAGATGCTGGCAGCAAGTTGATATTTTCGAATTTGGTCTTGAGCGTCAGTTTATTGACAAGCTCGGCTGTCGGTTTGACAGCTTGAAACAACTCATAGAGGGTTCCATCCAGGCGATCTGAATCAAAATCAAGATATGCAGTCAGCGAAGCATGGGGGTCGGTATCAATCAACAGCACCCGCTGGCCACGCTGGGCCAGGATCCCCGCAAGCGAGACCACTGTGGTGGTTTTACCCACACCACCTTTCTGGTTGGCAACCGTCCAAACAATCACTGTATCAATCCTGCCTTGTTGTTATGCGTATGCCACCACCGGGCAAGGTGATCACCTTTATCTCCCCTGCATCCACCGCCTGTTGTACAGCAGGAACCGGTTCAGCAACTACCGTAGGCGTTGCAACCACAGGTGCTGGAGGCACCCAGGCAAATTTGGAGATAGCGACCACAACCTTGCGATTCTGCAGTCTGCCCTGTTCGCTGCCGTTGTCAGCAAAAGGGGAAAACTCGCCATATGCCTCGAACGCCAGACGCTGGGGGGCGATCCCATCTGCAATCAAACCATTGAGTACCGCTTCGGCCCGAGCAGCAGAAAGCGCCCAGTTAGAACGATAAATTTCATTATTTATCTGTTGGTTATCGGTATAACCCCGAACCCTTACATAGTTATCGACCGGTTTGAGAATACTTGAAAGAGTATTAATGACCGGTGCAGCGTTTGGTCCCAAAAAGGCACTGCCGCTGCCAAACAACAAGCCGGAACTGAGTTCAACCGTCAGCCAGTTCTCGTCTTGCGTCAATTTGACGATACCGGCATCCACCAGCGAGCCCATGCTCTGTTGCAACTGCATATCGAGTTCTGCAAGTGTCGCGCCATCTTGCAGCACTGGCACACCAGAAATGGGAGCAAGTGAAGGAGAGGGGGATGCTGGGCTTTCCAGCAACGATGGAGAGGCAGATACCGGGTTATCCAGCAGGGAATTACCCTGCCCTTCAAGCAAGCCATTGCCGCCAGACTGCATGACACTGAACGCCTGGCTCATACCATCAATCACAGCGCGATACTTGTCCTTGTTCACCAGCGCAACAGAGTAGAGCACCACGAACAAGGCAAAGATCAGCGTCATATAATCGGCATAGGAGACCAGCCAGCGGTCAAGATGCTCGCGACCCTGCAAGTGCAACCGATAGCGCTTGCGCATGGCTACTCTCCTTTCAAATAGGCCCTGAGCCGGCGTTCAACCTGCAAGCCGTTTTCACCATGAGCGATAGCCAGCAGCCCTTCCAGGGTCATCTCCTGAAAGAGTGCATAGTGGTAGTGAAATGCGCGTAGCCGATTGGCGATAGGCAGGTAGATGAGGTTGGCAAACCCCACTCCATAGATGGTTGCCACAAATGCCACTGCTATCCCCGCCCCCAGTGCTGACGGGTCTTCGAGATGAAACATGGCCTGGATCAGGCCCAGCACGGCACCGATGATCCCGATGGTCGGACTGTACCCCCCCATGGCTTCATATACCCTGGCGGCATGTTCATTACGCTCCTGCTCGATATCGATATCGGCTTCGAGCAACATGCGAATGTCCTCCGTGGAGACCCCATCGACAATCATGCCAAGCCCTTGGCGAGTAAAGTTGTCCTCCTCCTGCTCGGCCTGATTTTCAAGGGCCAGCAGCCCTTGCTGGCGCGCAAAGACGGCCCATGACTGCAACCGTTCGGCCTGGGTCGCGAGATCTTGGCGGGGAGGGGTAAAAATCCATAACAGCTGGCGCAACGCCAGCAGGATGTACTTGGCTGGAGTCTGCAACGTGACGGCACCGACGGTACCACCCAGCACGATCAAAAAAGCGGGGCCGTCCACCAGCGTCAACAGGGAGCCGCCATGCCACAGTTGGGCAATGGCAATAGCCCCCAATGCCAGGAGCAGACCGAGCAAGCCCATGATTAGCGCCCCAACTCAACCAGAATACGCTGGGCCACCTTGTCCAGAGGGAGTGATTCGCTAGCAATCCCCGCTTTGGCAACCGCTTGCGGCATACCATATACCACGCAGGAAGCCTCATCCTGAGCCCAGATGGTTGATCCCTGCTCTTTCAGCAGTCTGGCGCCATCACGGCCATCAGCCCCCATACCGGTCAGCACAATCGCCAAAACCTTGTCGGCATAGGTTTTGGCCGCAGAGGCAAAGGTGATGTCCACACAAGGCTTGTAATTTACCTTGTCGTTGCCATCAACGATGCGAATGCGGGCTCCTGCACCACGACCTTCCAGCAGCATCTGTTTGCCACCGGGAGCAAGGTAGGCATGCCCTGGTTTAAGCACATCGCCATCTTCCGCTTCCTTGACGCCAATCTGGCATAACCCGTTGAGACGGGCAGCAAACGCGGCAGTAAAAGTGGCTGGCATATGCTGGATAAGCAGGATGGGATGGGGAAAATCCCCCGGCAACTTGGTCAGCACATTTTGCAAAGCAACAGGTCCGCCGGTAGAAGTGCCGATCGCCACCAACTGATAACTCTTGCCACTGCGCTTGAATGAAGCACTTGGCACAGTGCGTTGCAGGTCAGGCTGACGATCAGGAGTTCTGGGCGCTATGCTGCCCAGAGGAGCACGAGCAACCGGTTCAGGTGCTTTGGGACGAGCAGCGGATGTCATCAGGAAGCGCTTGCGGGAGATCTCCTTCACCCGTTGTTGCAACAGTCTGACCGCTTCATCTTTGTCTCTGGCAATGTCCTCAAACTTCTTGGGCAAGAAGTCGAGTGCACCGGCGTCCAGCGCATCAAGCGTAGCCTTGGCCCCTTCATGGGTCAGGGAGGAGAACATCAGAATGGGGGTTGGGCACTTGGCCATGATCTCCCGCACCGCACTGATGCCATCCATCACGGGCATTTCGATGTCCATGGTGATCACATCAGGGCGCAGCGACATCGCCTTGTCCACCGCCTCACGTCCATTCTGGGCCGTATCAATCACCGTCAGCATGGGATCCTGATTGATGATCTCGCTCACCCGACGGCGAAAGAAGCTCGAATCGTCGACAACTAATACCTTGACTGCCATTGTTGTTTTTCTAACTCCTTGGGCCTGAGCTATTAATGTCTACGCGCATATGCTTTGAGCAGACTCGGCACATCCAAAATAAGAGCAATTCCGCCATCACTGGTAATTGTCGCCCCGGCCATGCCAGGCGTACCTTGTAGCAGGTTATCGAGTGGCTTGATCACAACCTCTTCCTGACCAATCAGACTGTCTACCACAAACCCGATTTGCTGAGTGCCAATCTGCACGATCACCACATGTCCGGTATCCTGGCGTGAACGCTTGTTGGCGCCACGAATCAACCATTTGTGCAGATAGAAGAGCGGTATAGCCTTCTCGCGCACAATGATGGTGAGCTGGCCATCAACCATGTTGGCCTTTTTCAGATCAAGATGGAAAATTTCGTTCACACAACCAAGGGGAAGTGCGAAGGTCTGCTCACCCACTTCCACCATAAGAGTCGGCAGAATGGCTAGCGTCAACGGAACCTTGATTTCGAGACGGGTACCTTTCCCCCAAGTGGAATCTATATGCACCGACCCATTGAGACTGACAATGCTGGTTTTAACCACATCCATTCCGACACCACGGCCAGAGATATCGGAGATCTCAGCCTTGGTTGAAAAGCCCGGGGCAAAGATCAGGTTATAGGCATCGTTGTCGCTCATGCGAGCGGCAGTATCTGCATCCAGAACACCGCGACTGATTGCGATAGACTTGAGTTTCTCAGGATCCATCCCTGCTCCATCATCCTCGATGCAAAGCAGAATATGGTCACCTTGCTGGGAGGCGCTAAGGGTGATCGTCCCTTGCCGCGGTTTGCCCGCTTTCTCACGAACATCCGGCATTTCGACCCCGTGATCGCAGGAGTTGCGAACGAGGTGAACCAGAGGATCGGCGAGCGCCTCCACCAGGTTTTTATCCAGATCTGTCTCTTCCCCCACCATCACCAGCTCAATCTCTTTCTTAAGGGTTCTTGCCAGATCACGTACCACGCGCGGGAAACGACCAAATACCTTCTTGATTGGCTGCATGCGGGTTTTCATCACCGCACCTTGCAGGTCAGCCGTTACCACATCCAGATTGGCAACCGCCTTTGACATCTCTTCATCATTACTGGCAATACCCAAGCTCACCAGCCGGTTACGAACCAGTACCAACTCACCTACCATGTTCATGATGACATCGAGGGTCTTGGTATCCACCCGCACCGTCGTATCGCTTTGCACGGCACTATTTTCTGCTGGCGCAGGCGCAGCCTTGGCGGCAGGCGCTGGTGCTTTGGCTGCTTCAGCGGGTTTTGCGGGGGCTGCCGGTGCTGGTTTGGCAACAGGAGTGGCCGGTTTGGGCGGAGTCACCGCAGCAGGTGCGGCAGGTGCGGCAGGTGCGGCAGGTGCGGCAGGTGCGGCAGGTGCGGCAGGTGCCATAGTACTCTGAGGCCCTTGACCACGACCATGCAATTCATCAAGCAGGCGTTCAAACTCATCATCATCGATAAGCTCGTCCACCTCTTTTTGCACGGACTTCAGAGGATTCACCTCTGGCGCCCCCATGTGCTGTCCCTGGCCATGGAGCTGGTCCAGCAAGGCCTCAAACTCATCATCGGTGATATCGCCAGAGCCACCGGCTATCGGGGCTGCTGCAGCCGTCTTGGTCGGAGCCCCACCCACGCCGTGGAGCTCGTCCAGCAGACGCTCGAATTCGTCTGCAGAAATTTCATCGATCGAGCCGCCGCCATTGACAGGAGCAGGCTCGCTGCTGATGGCTGCAGGTTCAACAACTTCTGGAGCAACTTCTTCAACAACTACCGGTGCTGCAGGTTCAGATTCTACAGCCGCAGCCACACTGGTAGCAGTGCGCAGTTGCTCTTCCCCTTCCGGCTTGCACAACTCATGGAGGTCATGAAGCAAATCATCTGACGCAGGGCTGGGTGCTTCGCGATTTTGAACCTGGGCGAACATGACATTGATGGCATCCAGCGCTTGCAGGATCACATCCATCAGCTCCGCAGTAACGGTTCGCTTGCCATTACGCAAGATATCGAACACGTTTTCCGCACCGTGGCATACATCAACCAGTTCACCGAGCGACAGAAAACCTGCCCCCCCTTTCACGGTATGGAAACCGCGAAAGATGGCATTCAACAGATTCTTGTCATCGGGCCGCTTTTCCAAGTCGACCAGTTGTTCAGACAACTGTTCCAATATTTCGGATGCTTCGACCAGAAAGTCTTGCAGTATGTCTTCATCAACTTCGAAGGCCATGCGTCACTCCATTAGAATCCCAAGCTAGACAGCAGATCGTCCACATCATCCTGACCATTGACCACATCGGCACGAGCCTCGGGGTTCATGATAGGGCCCTCTGCTTCAATCCCGTTGACAGGAATACTACGAGTTGAATGCTCAGCAGAAGCCTCACCAAACATGGTCAGCATTTCTATTAATTTTGTTTCAACTTCCTGAACAAGCTTGATGACCTTGCGGATCATCTGACCTGTCAAATCCTGAAAATCTTGTGCCATCAGGATTTCTGTCAGCAGTTGCCGTAATTTATCGGCATCAGACTCTGAAGCCTTAATAAAATCATCAAGTTGGTGACATAAGGATTTGAACTGCCCCACGCTCATGTCACGAGACATGAGGGCATTCCAGTTCGGCATCACCAGCTGGATATTGTCATTCAGGCGATCCGCTATCGGCAAACTGGCTTCCACCGCATCCATTGTGCGATTGGCCGCTTTGTCGGTCATATCGATAACGTAGCTCAAACGCTCCCGAGCATCGGGAATGTCATGGGTAGCCAAATCGGGAATACGGGGATCGAGGCGAAATTCTTGAAGTGAATCATGCAGTTGTCGGGTCAGCTGACCTACTTTTTCAAACAGATCGGCTGCGTTGGGGGCACATACTTCGGCAAGCAGTTCATCGGCCAGCTCAAATTCGCCTTGCTCCAGATGAGCAACAAGCATCCTTGCCTGGTCGAGCGAAATCATTGCTCTCGTTTTGGCCATCATCCCTGCAGCTCCTTAGCCAATTCGTTCGAAAATTTTGTCGAGTTTTTCTTTGAGCGTTGCTGCGGTGAAAGGCTTGACGATGTAACCGTTGACGCCAGCTTGGGCGGCTTCAATGATCTGCTCACGTTTGGCTTCAGCAGTTACCATCAGTACCGGCAGATGCTTGAGCTTCTCATCGACACGGATGGCTTTAAGCAGGTCAATACCTTGCATGCCAGGCATGTTCCAGTCGGTAACTACAAACTGAAAATCACCATTTTTCAGCATCGGCAGCGCTGTATTGCCGTCATCCGCCTCATGGGTATTGTTGAATCCCAAGTCGCGCAGCAAGTTCTTGATAATCCGGCGCATCGTTGAAAAATCGTCAACAATGAGGATTTTCATGTTCTTGTCCAAAATTCCCTCCTAAATAGCCACCAGAGTGGCTCACTTACATGATGCTAAAAACGGGTTGTGTCGTGCGGATTATGCCTTAGAGTTTCATCTCAGTGTAGCCAGTACAAACACTTATAGATGCCAATCTCTCAAACGAGCACGCAATCTGTGCATTGCCTGACTGTGGATCTGGCTCACACGCGACTCGCTGACATTCAAAACCTCGCCAATTTCACGCAAATTCAGCTCTTCATCGTAGTAAAGAGAGAGAACCAAAGCTTCTCTCTCTGGTAGACGACCAATTTGCTCGGATAATTGAATCTGAAATCGCTCGGCAGCCAATTCATCGAATCCCGAGCCTGAAGGGGCATCATCGGGGTTGCCGATCACATCCTCGCTGACCCCCAAATCTTCGATGCCGATAATTTTGCCGCAGGAGACGTCTTGCAGCATCGCATGGTAATCAGCGATGGAGACCCCCATCTCGGCAGCAACTTCGGTATCTCGCGCGTCACGCCCGTGAGTCTGCTCGACATTCTCGATCGCCTCTGCAATAGCGCGACTGTTGCGATGCACAGAGCGGGGTACCCAGTCACCACGCCGGATCTCATCCAGCATGGCGCCTCGGATGCGGATCCCGGCATACGTCTCGAAGCTGGCCCCCTTGCTACCGTCAAAGTTGCGGGAGGCTTCAAGCAGCCCAATCATACCTGCCTGGATCAGGTCATCCAGCAAGACACTGCTGGGCAGGCGAGCCAACAAATGCTGGGCAATTCGCTTGACCAGGGGAGCATGACGCTCCACCAGCACGTAGGAATCCTGATGACGCAAGTACGCTTGGGCTTTATTCACGGGAACCTTCCTGTGTTGTGGCCGGTTTCTGCAACAAATTTTCCAGGAAAAACTCCAGATGGCCGCCCGGCTGGTTGGGAACCGGCCAGCTCGCCGCCTTGTTGGCAAGGGCCCGGAACGCCAGTGCGGCCGGCGACTTGGGAAACGCCTCGACAATCAGCTTCTGCTTGCGCACAGCGGCACGCAGATTGGTGTCATAGGGTACACAGGCGACCAGCTCCAGCGAGGTGTCGAGGAAACGATCCGTGACCCGGGTCAGTTTGGCAAAGAGCTCCTGCCCTTCGCGCAGACTGCGCACCATATTGGCCACCACCTTGAAACGAAACACGCCGTGATCCTTGGAGAGGATCTTGATGAGGGCGTAGGCATCGGTGATGGAGGTCGGCTCATCGCAGACCACCACCATGATGTCTTGAGCTGCTCGGGTGAAGCTCAGCACCATGTCGGAGATCCCCGCAGCCGTATCCACCAGCAGGATGTCGACCTGGGTCTTCATCTCGCTGAAGGCGCGGATAAGCTCGGCATGCTGCACCGGAGAAAGCTCGACCATGGACTGGGTGCCCGAGGTCGCAGGCACGATCATCATGCCGTAAGGGCCTTCGACGATGATATCGTCGATGGTGCATTCACCCGCCAGCACGTGAGAGAGGTTGCGATGAACCCGCAGCCCAAGCATGACGTCGACGTTGGCCAGACCCAGGTCGGCATCCAGCACCATCACCCGCTTGCCTTGGGCGGCCATGGCTCCGGCCACGTTCAGGGTCACGTTGGTCTTGCCCACGCCACCTTTACCACCGGAAACGGCGATTACTTTTACTCGATTGTTTTGACGCATTTTGCGCAGACCACTCGCCTGATCCATATACATGTTACTCATAAAACTCCGAATCTTCGGCCTCGCCAAAGCCTGCGCCCCAGAAATAGGGCTCCTCTGTTTCTCGCTCCAGCGAGCCCATGGCAGCCCCGACGAGCTGCGCCGCATTGGCAACCTGAATATCTTCCGGAACCCTTTGTCCGTCAGTGATATAGCTGATGGGCAATGAATTCTGGATACACACGTTAATCACTTCGCCAAGATTCAGACTTTCATCCAATTTGGTAAGTATGCAGCCGCTTAATGGAATACGCCGGAAATGGTCAACCGCTTCCTGCATCACCCGACGCTGGGAAGTTGCCGACATCACCAGATAACTGCGGATCCGTACCTTGGCATTCTTGACCAGGGTATCGAGCTGCTCGGTCAACCGGATATCCCGTTGGCCCACCCCGGCCGTATCGATAAGTACCAGCCGACGATGGCGGAACTGATAAAGGGCATTGGCCAGCTCTTCGGCATCACGCACCTGCCGTACCGGACACCCCATGATGCGACCATAGGTCTGCAGCTGTTCATGGGCACCAATCCGGTAGTTGTCGGTGGTGATCAGCGCCACCTGCTCGGCGCCATACTTCATGGCGAAACGGGCCGCCAGCTTGGCGATGGTGGTGGTTTTGCCCACCCCGGTCGGACCAAGCAGCGCCACCGCGCCGCCCTGACGCATGATCTCGTCCTCACTGATCTTGAGCTGGGCCGTCAGCACTTCGGCCAACTGGGCCATCGCCTGATGGATGGACATATCTTCGGGGATCAGTCCCGCCAATTGATCGGCAAAGGCATCATCAAAGCCCAGTTTCTTGAGCTCCTTGATCAACAGGGCCCGCATCGGTTCGCGGCGCTCCACCTCTTGCCACATCAGCCCGGAGATCTGGTGCTCCAGCAATTTACGGATGCTGGCCATCTCCTTGCGCATCCCTTCCATCTCCTGATCCCGCTGGGCAGGTTGAGGGGGGCGCTGGCCGGACGCAACCCGGGCCTTGGGCTTGGCAGGTTCCGGAGCGGCGCCCCACTGCCCCTGCTCGGCCAATGTTCTGGGCGCTGCATTGGCAGCGGCCAGACCGGCCGATTGGGTATTACCCAGTGGCGCCCCATTGCCCGGCTTGAGCTTCTGCTGGCGCGCCAGCAAGGCGGCCAGGGTATCGGCATAATGTTCGTTCTGCTCCTTCGCCGGCGTCGGCTCGGGGCGGATCATCTGCCGAGCAGCAGACGAAATATTGACGCTCTCATCGTTCAGCTGACGGCGAACCGGCGCATCTTTGGGCCCCGGAACCTGGGATTGATAATCGACTGCGGCGACTATCTCTACCCCTCCGGTGACCTTCTTGTTGGACATGATGACGGCGTCAGGCCCGAGAGTCTCCTTGACCTCGGCCAGAGCCGTTCGCATATCCTTGGCAAAAAACCGCTTAATCTTCACCCGTCGTCTCCGCTAACTAGTTCTGCCCTACCGCACTGACGATGCGGATCTGCTTGTCGTCGGGCACTTCCTGATAAGACAGAACGCGCAATCCAGGAATGGCATTCTTGACAAATTTCGCCAGGGTATTGCGCAAGATCCCCGATGTCAGAAGCACGGCCGGTTGGCCTTCCAATTCTTGTCGTTGAGTGGCTTCCACCAGCGAACGCTGCATCCGCTCAGCCAGACCCGGTTCAATACCGGCACCATCACCGCCACCAGCCTGCAGGGATTGATGCAATATACGTTCCAATTCCGGCGCCAAGGTAATCACCGGCAGCTCGGGATCGGGGCCTGCAATCTCTTGCACAATCAGGCGACGCAGGGCAATCCGGCAAGCAGCAGTGAGCACTTCCGGATCCGGACTGCGCGGCGCATATTCAACCAGGGTCTGCAGGATAGTGCGCATATCGCGGATTGGCACGCCTTCATTGAGCAAATTCTGCAATACCTTCACAAGGTTACCCATGCTGATCACTTCCGGCACCAGCCCTTCGACCAGCTTGCTCTGATGTTTGCCAATCATGTCGAGCAGCTGTTGTACCTCGTCATGACCCAGCAACAGAGCCGCATGGTTGGTCAGGATCTGGCTCAGATGGGTAGCCACCACGGTCGCGGTATCTACCACCGTATACCCCAGCGTCTGTGCCTGAGAGACCATCTCCTTGGCAACCCAGACCGCTTCCAGCCCGAAGGCGGGATCCCGGGTCGCTATCCCCTGGATCTGGCCGAACACCTGCCCCGGATTGATGGCCATCTCCTTATCATGGTAGACATTGGCCTCGCCGGTACTGACCCCCATCAAGGTGATGCGGTATTGGTTTGGCGCCAGATCCAGGTTGTCGCGAATATGGACGGCCGGGACCAGAAAGCCCAGCTCTTGCGAGAGTTTCTTGCGCACCCCTTTGATCCGGTTGAGCAGTTCGCCACCCTGATTGCGATCCACCAGCGGGATCAGCTGATAACCCACTTCAAGCCCGATGATGTCCACCGGCATCACATCGTCCCAGCTCAGCTCTTTCTGCTCATGGGGTTGTTCGGCAGTGGCAGGCAGCAGCTCGCCCTTGGCCGCTTTGGCGGCCGCCAGTTTCTCGCGGCGCAGCAACCACCAGGCGCCAGCGGCGGCAAGAGCCCCCAGACTCAGGAAGGCGAAATGCGGCATCCCCGGCACCAGTCCCATCATCAGCAGAATACCGGCGGAGATGATCAGGGCTTTGGGATTGTCAAACAGCTGACCCAGCACCGCGGTTCCCATGTCCTGATCGGTATTCTGACGGGTCACTATGATGGCGGCGGCGATGGAGAGCAGCAGGGAGGGGATCTGCGCCACCAGACCGTCACCGATGGCCAACAGGGTATAGATCTCGGCCGATTCGCTGAAGGTCAGCTGGTGCTGCATCATCCCGATGATGAAGCCGCCGATGATGTTGATAAAGAGGATCATGATGCCCGCAATGGCATCCCCTTTGACGAATTTGGAGGCACCATCCATGGAGCCGTAGAAGTCAGCTTCCTGGGTCACATCCTGACGACGCTTCTTCGCCTCTTCCTGATTGATGAGACCGGCGTTCAAATCGGCATCGATGGCCATCTGTTTGCCCGGCATCGCATCAAGGGTAAAACGGGCACTCACTTCCGCGATCCGCCCGGCACCCTTGGTAATGACCACAAAGTTGATGATCATCAGGATGGTGAAAACGATGATGCCGACCGCATAGTTGCCGCCGATCACCACGTTACCGAACGCCTCGATCACATGACCGGCCGCCGCACTACCATTGTGACCTTCCAGTAACACCACCCGGGTCGAGGCAACGTTCAACGCCAACCGCAGCAAGGTAGCGAGCAGCAGTACTGTAGGGAAGGCAGCAAATTCGAGGGGACGGCGGGTATAGACGGATACCAGCAGCACCACGATGGAGAGGGCAATGTTGAAGGAAAAGAGCACATCCAGCATCAGCGGCGGGATAGGTAACACCACCATGCCGAGCGCGGCCAATACCAGCAGAGGGGTACCAAGGCCTTTGCCCAATACTCCCCGGTACTCTTTGAACTGGCCCAATACTGCCTTGAATTCCATCGCGCTTCTCAATTTCAACCTGCTGGTGCCAGATTAAAGCAAACATCAAGCCAATAATACAAGACATTGAAATGCAATGGATTTATTTTGACTACGTCAGAACTTTGTCATTTTCGATATTCGGTCGGAATGGGCAGATCTTTAGCCAGCGGTTGGGGACGGCGCCCCTGACCACGGCGGAATTTCTTGAGCTGGAAGACATAAGCGAGCACCTGGGCAACCGCCGCAAACAGCCCTTCCGGGATCTCGTGGCCCAGCTCGGTTGAGTGGTAAATAGCCCGGGTCAAAGCCGGTGACGGCATGATGGGGATCTCGTACTCTCTGGCGATCTCCCTAATCTTCATTGCAATTTCATCGGTGCCCTTGGCCACGACCTTGGGCGCGGCACCGGGTTTGCCCGCATCATACTTGAGCGCTACCGAGTAGTGGGTCGGGTTGGTGATCACCACATCGGCCTTGGGCACATCCCCCATCATCCGGCGCATAGCCATCTGCATCTGCAGCTGACGGATCTTGCCCTTTACCTCGGGCTTGCCTTCGCTGTCCTTGAACTCGTCCTTGACCTCCTGTTTGGTCATCTTGAGCTGACGCATGTGGTTCCACTGCTGGAACGGCACGTCGATGGCAACGATGGGAAGCAGGGCGCAGCAGAGGATGATCAACATCCAGAGAAACAACTCCAGCGCATCGATAATACCGCCGGGGAAACCCTCCATGGAGAGGTTAAGCAGGTGATTGAACTGGCTGGATAGCATCCACCAGGCAAACAGGGTGATGAACACCACCTTGGCGATGGATTTGACCAGCTCGATCAGCGACTGCACCCCGAACATTCGCTTGAGGCCACTGAGCGGACTCAACTTGCTCATCTTGGGCATCATGGCTTCGGTGGAGAAGTTCATCCCTCCCATCAGGGTGTTGCCGATAAAAGCGGCAATCGCCACCAGTGCAAACAAGAGTCCCAGCGGAAGCACCAGTTCCCCCAGCAGCGCCGGCACCATGGCGATCATGGCATTGGGATCGAAAGCCTGCTCCCGGTCCAGGGTAAAGCCCATGGTGACAACCTTGACCATGGCGGTCGCCAGCGAGCCCTTGAGCATCAACAGGCCAAAGACCGCCGAGAGCAGAACGCTGGCGGTCCCCAGCTCTTTTGAACGTGCAATCTGCCCTTTTTCACGGGCCTGTTGCAGTCGTTTGCCCGTGGGTTGTTCGGTACGTTCCTGGTCGGTATCAGCCATGAGCGCCCCCGAAGCACTGGGTGTTGATCAGCTCGCAGCTAACCTCCTGCACCCGCTCCCACATGATGTCGAAGTGACCGAGGAACCCGCCGATAGTGAGCCAGAGGATCAGCAGACCCGACATCATACTGACCGCAAAACCGATACTGAAAATGTTGAGCTGCGGCGCCGCCCGGGTCATGACGCCAAAAGCGAAGTTGATCAGCAGCAGGGCGACGATGGCAGAAAGGGCCATCACCAGTGAGGCCTGATACATCACTCCGAGAAAACCGATCAGGGTACGGATGGCCGGTAAAGTGAGTCCAGCGTCCGACACCGGCAAGGTTTCAAAGCTGAGGATCACCAGCCGCAGCATCACCAGATGGCCATCCAGCGCTAGAAACACCAGGGTCGCCAGCATCAGATAGAATTGACCCACCACGGGGGCCGACTGGCCATTCATCGGATCCACCAGGGTGGCAAAGCCGAGGCTGGTTTGCATGGCGATGACCTGACCGGCCATCACGAAGCTCTCCATCAGAAACTGGGTCATCAGACCAAGGGCAATACCGATCAGCAACTGCTGGCCCAATACCAGAAAACTGCCAGCAGAGAAGAGCTCGATAGGGGGCATTTTCGGAAGCAACGGGGCTATCAGAAAGGTGATGGCCAAAGCCAGCCCCATCCGTACCCGCGCAGGAGCAAGGCGGCTGCCAAACACCGCCATCACCATCAGCAGACTGCTCACCCGCGCCAGCGGCCAGAGGATGGAAGACAACCACTCCATGATCAGAGCGGTTGTGTAGGTCATCCCACCACCTCGGGGATTTGGTTCACCATCAGCACGAAGAAGTCCATCAGACTCTGCAAGCCCCAGTGAGCGCCAGCCCCCAGCGCAAACAGAGTCACGATAAGACGGGGCAGAAAGCTCAGGGTCTGTTCGTTGATGGAGGTGGCCGCCTGAAAGATGGCCACCACCAATCCGATTGCGAGGCTTGGCAGGATCACGGCGCTGACCATGATATTGACCAGCCAGAGCGCCTCGCGAAAGACGTCGACAAAGGTTTCAGGACTCATGTTCGGGCTCCTTGCGCTCGACCGGCTAACCGGCACCCAATCCGAAACTGTTGGCCAGTGACCCCAGAATGAGGTTCCAGCCATCCACCATCACAAACAGCATCAGCTTGAAGGGCAGCGAGACGATCATCGGCGAGAGCATCATCATCCCCATCGCCATCAGAATACTGGCGACCACCAGATCGATGACTAGGAACGGTAAGAACAGCATAAAACCAATCTGGAAGGCGGTTTTCAGCTCGCTGGTGACAAACGCAGGGATCAGCACCCGTAGCGGCACATCGGCAGGTTTCTCCACCTGCACGTTGGCGATCTCCATAAAGGTGTTGAGATCCTTGATCCGGGTCTGGGCCAGCATGAACTGGTGGATGGGCAACTCGGCCCGCTCCAGCGCCTCCTTTGCCTGAATGGTCTCGGCCAGATAGGGCTGCAACGCCTCATCATTGATGCGCTCCAGCACCGGCGACATGATGAAGAACGACATGAACAGGGCAATGCCGATCAACACCTGGTTGGAAGGGCTCTGTTGCAAACCGATCGCCTGGCGCAAGATACCCAACACCACAATGATGCGGGTAAACGAGGTCATCATGATCACCATGGCCGGCAAGAAGGAGAGCGCGGTCATCAGCGCCAGCACTTGCAGGGTCAGGCTGTACTCCTGAGAGCCATCCCCCATGGTCTTGACGGTCACCGCCGACATGGCGTCCTGTGCAAGCGCAGGGCAGGAGCAAAACAGTGGTATCAGCAGGCTGACCAGCAGCCCCGTTTTCAGCCATAAGCCGTTAGCTTTTTTCATGCTTGCCCATCAATTTGCCAAGCTGCTGGGAAAACGCCTGCGGCTGGTTTTCGTCCAGCGGCTCCTCCAGCCGGTAGAGAAAGTTGACCTGCTGCGGTGTTACGCCGACCAGCAACTGCTGTTCGCCCACCTTGACCACCAGCAGCTTCTCTTTGTAACCCACCGGCAACGAGGCGATGACCCGCATCTGGCCGCCCCCCATGGCGGTCGCCAGCTTGCTCTTCTTGAGCAGAAATCCCAGCACCAGAATGAGACCAATCACCATCAGACTGGAGAGCAACCAGGAGCTCAGACTAGGCACGTTGGCAGATGCCGCTGTCTCGGCAAAGGCCGGAACAGGCAGCAATAACAACAGGAGGCGCATCATTTGAGCTTCTTGATCCGTTCAATCTGGCTGATGACATCGGTCAGGCGGATACCGAACTTGTCGTTCACCACCACCACCTCGCCGTGAGCGATCAGGGTGCCGTTGACCAATACATCCAGCGGCTCGCCTGCAACACGATCCAGCTCCACCACCGAGCCCTGGTTCAGCTGCAACAGGTTGCGAATGCTAATCTGGCTGCGGCCCACCTCCATGGCGATAGTGACCGGAATATCGAGAATGGTGTCGAGCTTGCGACGCTCCTCGGCACTGATGGGGGCATCATCTTTCAACTCTTCCAGCGGGGCTGGCTTGGCTTCCGCCGTCACCTGCTCCTCCAGAGCCGCAGCCCAGGCATCAGCCATCAGATCCTCTTCCTCAGTTCCGCTCATCTTGTTTCCTTATGCTACTTCGTGACCGTTTACCGTAATAAACCGTCAATTATCGCTGTTGATCTTCGATACTGCGCTCGAGCTCTTCCAGCTCGGCCTCGCCATCAATTCGTACCCCGCCCCGGGTCACCAGATGCATCTCCGTCTTGACCCCTTCCGGACGTTTGAGCTTGTCGGTGATCTTGAGCGCCACATTATCCTTGGTGCGGCCCATCTTGGCGTGGAAAGTGGGCAAGTCCTCCACAAAAACCAGCAAATTTTCCGGCATATCGACCGGAATGATATCGCCGGGTCGCAGCTCCATCAGTTCACGCAGGGTGAGTTCGGTCTCCAGCAGCTTGGCCCGCAGCTCCACCTTGACGTCCATGATCTCGTCACGCAGCGCCTTGCTCCAGCGTACGTCGGTATCCCCCTTGTCGCTCTGCACACCGGCGTCCAGCAGCTCGCGGATCGGCTCCAGCATGGAGTAGGGCATCGCCACGTGGAAGTCGCCACCGCCACCATCGAGCTCGATGTGGAACGAGCTGACCACGATCACTTCGGTTGGGCTGACGATGTTGGCCATCGCCGGGTTCACTTCCGAGTCGAGATACTCGAACCCCACATCCATCACCGGCGCCCAGGCATCCTTGTAATCCTCGAATACCAGTTTGAGCAGCATCTGGATAATGCGCCGTTCGGTCGGGGTAAATTCGCGCCCTTCAATCTTGGCGTGATAACGGCCATCGCCACCGAAGAAGTTCTCTACCAGAATGAAGACCAGTCGAGCCTCCATGGTGATGAGCGCCGTCCCCTTGAGCGGGCGGAACCGCACCATGTTGAGACTGGTCGGCACAAACAGGGTATGAACATACTCGCCAAACTTGAGCATCTGCACCCCGTTGATCGAGACCTCGGCGGTACGACGCATCATGTTGAACAGGCTGATCCGCATATGGCGGGCGAAACGTTCATTCACCAGCTCCAGCGTCGGCATGCGACCACGGACGATGCGGTCCTGGGAGGAGAAGTCAAACTGGGCTACGCCGGGGTCTCCAGCGCCGCCTATCTCTTCCTCTTCGACATCATCGACACCGTGCAAGAGGGCATCAATTTCGTCCTGACTTAACAGATCGCTCACGCTTCACCTACTGCATTACAAAGCCGGTAAACAGCACTTGTTCGATAACGGGGGAAGAGACCAGGTCCTTGAGCACCCGACGGCACTCTTCCAGTGAATCCTTGCGCAGCTTCTCCTTGCCTTCAAAGGTCATCAGCTGTTCAGCACTGGCTGCGCTGAATACCCGCAGCAAGGTGCCTTCAATCAGGGGGATATTCTGTTTGGCCAGCGTCTCGTCGGCGGTACCGCGCACCATCAGCTGGATCTTGATCTGCACCAGTCGATCTCGCTGGGCTCCTGCGACGTTGAAGACAAAGGGGCGCGGCATACCGACATAGAGGGAAGGTTTAGGCGCTTCCTCCTTGGGTGCGGCCTCGGCACCTTCCGCCGCTTCAGCGGGTGGTTTATCGGAGCCGGAGAGCATCAGGAAGGCGCCAGCACCACCACCGCCCAGCAAAATTACCGCCAGGGCAATGATAATGATCAGCTTCTTTTTCTTGCCCGCAGCCGGGTCTTTTAGCGTCAACTCGTTATCGTCAGCCATCCCTTGTCCACCCTAGTCTCAAACTTGTTCGATATCATAAACTTACTCGGGATTGCATCAAGCATAGAAATCAATTCCGGAACCGTTTGTCGATTCCACCAGCAAACTGGGGTTGGAAGTGGTGAGTTCCCCTTCAACCAGCCCGTTACCGGACCGCGGCTGACTACTACTCTGACCTTGCTGCCCCTGCCCGTTAAAGGTGGGCTGGCCCTGTTGCTGCTGTTGTTGCGACTGCTGCTGTACCTGCGTCTGACCAAGCTGGATCCCCTGCCCTGCCAGCATGTCACGCAGCCGGGGCATCGCCTGCTCCAGCATCTCGCGGGTCTGTCCATGTTGTACCACAAAATGGACGTTGGCCTGGCTGTCGGCTCCCATCTGGATCTGGATCTTCATCTTGCCAAGGCCGAGGGGGTCGAGCTGAATTTCCGCCTGTTGCAGTTTTTCGGCCAGCATCACATTGACCTTCTGGTGCAATTCGGCAGGCGCTTCCTGACTGGCCAGTTTCAAATGGGGTAAATTCTGCGGCTCACGGCGCAGCGTCGTCTCAGCGGCGGGCGCCCGGCTATCGGCTACCTGTGGCTGAGTCTGGCTGTTCTGGCCATGCTGAACGGTCTGGCTCGGGCTGCTCTCACTGCTAGATGTCGTCGCAACCAAGCTCTTCTCCGCCTCACCGGCCTTCGGTTTTACCTCAAGCGAAACCGCTTTTCGTACCTCGTCGGTGCCCGTCACTTCCATCTGTTTGATGCCGGCTGAAATGGTCGACAGCGGCGCTTGCGGCCCCTGAGATTCGGCCTGTGCCAACACCTGCTGCGGCGCCACCATCACGGGGGCGGCAGCGCTATCGCTCTGAGTCGTCGCATTTGTCGTTACGCTGCTCTGGGCTGCGGCACTTTCTGCGGCACTTTGCGCCGTCCTCACGGGCGCCGAACCTTGATTAGCGGCGGTGGCTGGCTGCTGGCTACCCTCGGCGGCACCCTTTTCTGCCCCCTTGCCAGTTGCACCACTGCCCTCAGCCGTGGCTGTAGCTGTGCCCGCCTCAGACTGCTTGAGTCCCTCGCTGAAGGCCTTGAGCGCAGCCCCCTGAGTCGCGGCTTGCGTCGCCTGCCCCTTGTTAGTCAAAGCATTGCTGGCGGCGGGATCGGATTTGCTGTCGCCAGCCTCTTTTGCAGCGAGTGACTCCGCGGATTTGGCGGTGCTTGCCGACTCATCGACCGGCAGCACCTTGGCCAGCTGGGCCATCCGCTCTGCCCCCGTGAGGGGCTTGGTGTGCTTGCCATCTGCTCCGAGGGTTTCGCCCTTGGCAGAGGCTTTCTCCCCGGTCTGCTCATCCGCAGTAGTGGCGGTATCTTCACCTTCAGAGGAGAGAATGGCAGTAGACGCATCGCCCTTCGCCACCACTCGCGCCGCTGAGGACGATACGGTGGTTTCTGGAGTCGAGTTGGCAGTCGTCGCCAGCGGCGACTGCGCCCCGGTCTGACCGGCAAGCTGTTGGGCAATCCTGGCAGCGGCAGGAGTCTGCTCGCTTTCATCAAACGCAATCCCCTCCTGCTCACCCTCTTGCGGCAACGGATTGCCGTCTACCACAGTGGCACTCTGTTGGGCTGCCACCGCCAGCTGGGGTGTCACTAGCGAGGTATCGAGCTTGAGGGAGTCTTGCAGGCGCAGCAGAAAGTCGGTGGCAGGGACCTCCTCCACCTTGGTATCGGCGTCAGGATCCTGCTCCTTGCCGATCTCCTCTTTGGGAGAGGCGCTCTCGGTCGCCAAAGATTTGGCTGAGCGGACATGGTTACCGCCCTGAGTGGCCTCGGCGGCGCCCTGTTCGCTGTTCCGGGCCTTGGCAATCAGGGTGGCGAAATCCCCCTTGCTGTCGCTGCCGGTTCCCCCATCGATACTTTTGCTCTCGACGGAACCGCTCAGAGGCGCTTTGTCCAACCCGTTGGCCGGAGCCGAAGGCGTTTGTGTCAACAGTGTCTGCATCATGATGGGATCCCTGAATTCTGGTGGCCCCCAAAGAGATGGCCGCCGACAATGTCCATATCAAAGCAAGTTACAGGCCAGATTGATGAAAGCGTCGCAACATGGCGTACTCATCCAGCATCTTCTGCTCCTGACGCTGGGCTTTCTGCTGCTCGCGGCTCGCTTGCTTCTCCAGCAACAGCTCCACCGCCTTGCGCCGCTGCTGGGCCGCCAGCCACTCTTCACGGCGCTGTTCCAGCGCCTGACGCACCTGCAACACCCCTTCGTACTGCTGGGTCGCTGCCTGCTCGAGCTTGTTGATAAAGGCGTGATACTGGGTGTTTTGCTGGGGTGAAATCCCCTGCAGGCCGCGATCGGTCCACTGCTGGTGATAGATCTGGCGGTACTGGTTGAGAGCATTTTGCTGATCCATGAACAGCTTGAGATCCTGCTGCGCCTTCACCAGTGCCAGCGCACACTGCTGCTCCGCTTCCACCAGCCGATCGGCCAACAATACCAACCCTTTACTCATCGTCGACCTCTCTGTTACCGACCATCATCAGCGCATCAATGGCATCGCCACCATCTGCAAGGCTTGCAGGCCATCATCGTAGTGAATGACCTCGCGCATCCCCTGCTGCAAGAACTGATCCAGATAGGGTTTTTGAATGATGGCGCGGTCAATGCGCGGATCGGAACCCTGACTGTAGGCACCGATGGTGATGAGATCCCGGTTCTGCTGATAGAGGGAGTAGAACTGCTTGAGGGTGCGCGCCAGATCCATATGTTCCGGCGAGGTCACCATGGGCATGACCCGGCTGATGGACTTCTCGATGTCGATGGCCGGATAGTGGCCCGCATCGGCCAGCTCGCGCGACAACACTATGTGGCCATCGAGGATCGCTCGCGCCGCATCGGCAATGGGATCTTGCAGGTCATCCCCCTCAGTCAGTACGGTGAAGAAGGCGGTGATGGAGCCCTGGCCGTCACTGCCGTTACCCGCCCGCTCCACCAGTGCCGGTAATTTGGCAAATACCGAGGGCGGATAACCCTTGGTCGCCGGCGGCTCGCCCACCGCCAGCGCGATCTCACGCTGGGCCTGGGCATAACGGGTGAGGGAGTCCATCAAGAGCAGCACGTTGAGCCCCTGATCGCGGAAATACTCGGCGATGGCGAGCGCCGTTTCACACCCCTTGAGCCGCATCAGCGGCGAGGCGTCGGCGGGAGCCGCCACCACCACGGAGCGGGCTCGCCCCTCCTCTCCCAAAATGTCTTCGATAAACTCTTTCACCTCACGGCCCCGTTCACCGATGAGGCCGACCACTACAACATCCGCCACCGAGCCGCGGGTCATCATGCCAAGCAGTACCGACTTACCGACACCGGAACCGGCAAACAGCCCCATCCGCTGGCCCTGCCCCACCGTCAGCACGGCATTGATGGCGCGTACCCCCACATCCATCGGCTGATGGATCGGGCGGCGAGAAAGCGGGTTGATGCGGTGCTGGGCAAACTGCACGGTCTGGGAGGAGAGAATGGGGCCGAGGCCATCGAGTGGCTGGCCGATGCCGTCGATGACCCGACCAAGCAGGTTCATACCAACCGGAATGCCGTGCTCTTCGGTGATAGGCACCACCCGGGCACCGGGGATCACCCCCTTGAGCTGCTCGCTCGGCATCAGATAGAGGCGATCGCCAGAAAAACCGACCACTTCAGCCTCCAGCGTCCCATCAAGGGTATCGATGCGGCAGAGGGCACCGATGGCGGCACGGCAGCCGATGGCTTCGAGGGTCAGCCCCACCACCCGGGTCAATTTGCCGGCGACCGGCGGTTTGGGGGCGCTGTCGCGTACCTTGTACCCTTGCAACCGGTTCAGTAGCGAGCCGCTCATCTGGCCTCCTGAGAGCTAAAAAGTGCAGCCGGACGGCAACGTCCGGCATCGGTTATGGGCGTGAGTCCTGCGAAGCCGGCTTCTGCGACGCATTGTCCCGCAAGAAGTTGCGCAGCAACTGATCGATGCGCGCGGAGAGGGTCAGATCGATGCTGGAGAGCTCGGTAGCCAGTTGCAGATCGCCGGGGGAGAGGGTGGGTTCGCTCTGCAATCGCCAGTGGCGCTTGGCGCACTCTTCGGCGCCAAATGCCTGTTCGATTCGCGCGATATCGTCGGGATGCAGCATCAGGGTCACCCCCTGTTCGGCGGCGGGCAGCAAGGCCAGCCCCTCTTTAAGCGCCTCCAGCAAAATGCGGGGGGAGGTCTCCGCTTCGTGACGAATCAGCGCACGAGCCAGTTGCATCACCAGCGAGACCAACTGCTGCTCCACCGCCTGATCCAGCTCGTTAAGCGGATTGGCAAGGCGCGCGGCGAGCCCCTGCCAGTGGGCGATCTCCTGCTCCACCAGCTCGCGGCCCATGGCCAGTCCCTCCTCGCGCCCCTGTTCGAGACCGGCAGAGTGGCCCTGTTGCAATCCTTCCAGCTTGCCCTCTTCCATCCCCTTGGCATAACCGGACTCGCGTCCCTCGGCCATCCCCTCTTCCCAGGCGGCCTGACGGATCGCTTCAAGCTCTTCGGCGGTGATGCTGGGGGTCGGCTCCTGTTCGGGCTCCGGCTCCACCACCTCCTCTTCCTGCTGATACCAGTCAGGGGCCAGGCCAAGAGCATTGGTAGGCGCTCCCGCCTCTACCTCGACCTCCATCTCGGGCCAGCCCCAAGTCTCAACCCGGGCATCATCGCCCTCGGGGCGCACATACCCACGCAGTTTGTTGTTCATGCTTTGCGCGGCTCCTCACCACTGCCTGATGCGGGCTTGGCATCGCGGTTCTGTTTATGGGCCATGACTTAGAGGAACTCCTCGCCGCCACCGGCGCCCAGCATGATTTCGCCGGCATCCGCCAGACGACGAGCGATGGAGAGGATCTCTTTCTGGGCTGCTTCCACTTCGGAGACCCGGATCGGCCCCATGGCCTCCAGATCGTCCGCCAGCATTTCGGCCGCCCGTTTGGACATGTTCTTGAATATCTTCTCGCGCATCTGATCGTCGGAGCCCTTGAGGGCGCGTTGCAGCAGATCCCCAGGCACTTCCCGCAGCATGGTCTGGATGCCGCGATCGTCCACATCGATGAGGTTTTCGAACACGAACATCAAATCCTGGATCTGCTGGCTCATCTCTTCGTCCGACTCGCGGATGGAGTCCATCAGCTGGCCTTCGATATTGGTATCCAGATAGTTCATGATGTTGGCGGCAGCCTTCAGGCCGCCCATCTTGGCTGCCTGGGCACCGGCCGCACCGGCGAACTGTTTCTCCATGATGTCGTTCAACTCTTGCAGTGCCGCCGGTTGTACCTCTTCGAGGTTGGCGATACGCATCACCAGATCGAGGCGCACCTGCTCCGGGAACTGGCTCAGGATCTCGGCGGATTGCTCCGGCTCCAGATAGGAGAGCACGATAGTCTGGATCTGCGGGTGTTCGTTCTGGATGATGCTGGCCACCTGACGGGCATCCATCCACTTGAGCGAATCGAGACCGCGGGCGCCGGAACCGAGAATGATCTGGTCCACCAGATTGCTCGCCTTGTCCTCGCCAAGGGCCGCCACCAACGCCTTGCGCACGAAGTCTTCGCTGCCGATACCGATGTTGGTGTACTTCTGGATATCGTCGATGAATTGACGGTGCACCGCTGCCACCCGATCGTGACTGAAGTCGGACATGGAGGCCATCGACATACCGAGCCGCTGCACCTGCTTGGGCTCGAGATGACGGAAGATCTGGGCGGCATCCTCTTCATTGAGGCTCAGCATCAGCACCGCAGCCATCTCCATCCCCGACATCTGGTCGAGGATCTGGCGCTGACTGTCGGTAATGTCATTGCCGGTGACTTGACTCTTCTTTTCTTCAGGCATCTTTGTTCGTTACCCATTCTTTAATGACCTGAGCGGCCAGATCCGGCTCGTTCGCCACCAGCGCACGTACCGCCTTGAGCAAGTCTTCGTCACGGTGCAGATCCGGCAGTTTCAGCTGGCCATCGCGTACACCAAATACCTGATCGTTCTCGACTTGTGCTGACAGCAGGCTCAACTCGTCGTCGCCACCCAGTACGGTGTGGTTGTCGAAATCCACTTCCCTTTCCGGTTTGGCATCCGGATAGAGCAGTCGCTTGAGCATGGGGCGAACCACGGTGACGATCAAGACGATGATCACCAATACCGAGGCGGCAATCCGCACCGCACGCCAGAACCAGGGCTGATCGTAGAGCGGCACCTCGGCCACGGTATCCAGCTCTGGGCGATTGAACGGAATCGCGACCACCTCAAGGGTATCACCACGGGTCACATCAAAGCCAAGGCCACCGCTCAGCAAACGACGCAATGTATCGAGTTCTGCCTGGGTGCGCGCCTCACGGGTCACTGCCCCATCGGCACCGGGCACAGCCTTGTAATCCACGGCAACCGAGACGGTCATGCGGCGAATGCCACCCATCTGGCGACGGGTATGGCTGACGGTGGTATCCAGCTCGAAGTTGCGAGTCGCCTCTTTGCGGGAACGGCCAGAAGCGGCAGCGCTGGCACCATCACCACCGGTCGCCTCCTCGGGAATATTGGAGGCGGCAGGGGGCTGGTTGGAGAGTGCACCAGGCACACCACCGTTACTGCCGCTGGCGCTGTTCTCTTCCATGGTCATCTCGGAGCGCACAGCAGGCAAGTCAGGGTTGTAAGTCTTGCGGGTCTGCTCCTGCTGGGAGAAGTCGAGGGAGAGATCCACTTCCGCCGTATAGTTGTCGGCCCCCAGCACCGGGATCAGGATGGCGTCAATTTTTTGTTTGTACTCCAGCTCCTGCTTCTGCTGCATGGCAAACTCTTTGCGAGTCTGGGCCGAGATCGGGTCTTGCGAGCCGGAGTTGAGCAGGCGGCCATTCTGGTCGGTGACGGTGACACGGGTCGGCTCAAGGCCGTGTACCGCAGAGGCCACCATATCGACGATGGAGTCCACCTCCCCCTGCCCCAGCGCCGCCCCTTTCAGGTTGAGCACCACGGTGGCACTGGGTTTGCGTTCGTTGCGGGCAAACACGTTGTCTTTCGGGATAGCCAGCAGCACCTGGGCCTTGGCCACATTCTGGAACTGCTCGATGGCGCTCGCCAGCTGGCGCTCGCGGCTCAGCTTCAGACGTTCACTCTCCATCCGCTGGCTGACGCCGAAACTGGAATCTTTCAGCAGGATATCTTCACCACCGATGTTGCTATCGGTGGCATTGGCAAGACCGGCACGGGTCAGGGCCAGCTGGATAGTGGGGTAACTTTCGGCGTTGACCAGCACGCTCTTGCCATCCACCTCGTAGGGGATCTTCTGCTGATCGAGGAAGTCGAGAGTCTTCACCAGCTCCTGGGTGGTGTAGGTGCCGAGCGGACGCATATCCGGCTCCTTGCCCCACAGCAGGATAAACACCGCGATGGCCAGACAGATGGCAAGCCCCAGGATCAGGGTGATTTGCCGCAGCACATCGGTGTTGGACAGGAAGCCCAGCGCCGAACTCTTCTGCTCATTTTCATCGAGGGCGGCGGTGCCCTCATCGTTTATCAGCAGATCGCCGTTTTGGTCAGTAGCCACGATTTATGTCCTTATTGCTGACATGTTCATGATGTTCAGTCGTCATGGTTTATTGGCGTCGCTTATACCGGCATGTTCATGATGGTCTTGTAGGCATCGACCATCTTATTGCGCACCTGTACCGTGGCTTCAAAGGCGATGGAGGATTTTTGGCCCGCGATCATCACCTCGGCCAGATCCACCGACTTGTCACCCATATCGAAACGGGTACGCAGATCATTGGCGGCGCCTTGCAGCTCGTTGACGTTGCCAAGCGCCTGTTGCAGCAGCAGACCAAAGTCGGAGGTTACCTGACGACCGGGTTGTGCCAGCGGCGTTGCGCCTGCTTCGATCTTGAGCGCCTGCATCTCTTGCATCAGGCTGCTTGCACTAATTTCCATTTTCCATCCCCAGACAAATCATTGACGCTGGCATGCAACAAGCAATTAGAGTGCCAATGCGTTAAAAGCGCGATGCGGATGAGTGGCCAGACCAGGCTGGACGGGTTCGACAACGGCAGGGGGCTCTGATTAAATCCGACTCTGACGCCCACTTTTGCTGGCTGGCAAGGAGTCCGCTCTGGATTATCGCAAACCTGTGTTCAAGGCGATGGACTACATCAGCCACCATCTGGATGACAATCCGGGCCTGGATGAGGTCGCAGCAGCGGCCGCTATCTCCACCTTCCACTTCCACCGTATTTTCAAGACGATGGTCGGCGAGACCATTGCCGGATTTACCCGGCGCCTGCGTATGGAGCGCGCTGCCCGTCGCTTGCTCGCCTCCCCCCAGAGCGACATCACCACCCTCGCACTGGCCGCCGGGTTCTCCAGCTCGCAGAATTTCGCCAAGGCCTTTCGCCTGCACTTCGCCATGAGCCCCTCGGAATACCGCCAGCAGCAGGGGGGAAACTGGAAAAGCAAGATTGGAAACGATCCCCTTCCCTTTGACACCTATGATGGCCTGGTCATGCACCCGGTCACCGAACACCCGGGTCTGTTGCAGGGGGCAAGCGTCAGGCTGATGCCCGCCCGGCGCGTGGCGTACATGCGCCGCCTGGGCCCCTATGGCAAAGAGACCTGTGAGCAAGCTCATCGGGATTTGCTCGCGCTGTTCGCCTCAGACGAGGCGATGACACCGGCGGGTACCCTGAGTCTCTATTGGGATATCCCCGATATCACCGATGAGACCCGTTGTCGTACTGACGTCTGCATCGAGCTGGGGCCAGAGATCCCCGCTGGGCGCCAGTTAACCACCCAGACCATCGCCGCGGGCCCCTATGTGGTTTGTCAGTTTATCGCTCGCGGCGATCAACTGGTTGCCTGCTGGGAGACAGCGTTTCGCTGGGTAGTAGGCCAAGGGCTGAACTGCGACGATCGCCCGTGTTACGAGCAATACCACTCAAGCACGGACTCCGACCGGGATCATTACGTGTTTGATATCTGTATCCCGCTGATCAACCGATAAGCCGATACCCCATTTCCTTTACCCACTTCGATGCCTTCGGGCACCGAAGCGACGGAGTCATGCCCATGAATATCAAAACGCTGTTTCTCGCCAGCCTGCTGGTAACGCTTCCCGCTGCCGCCAATGTCCAGTCACAGAGCCAGACGCTGATCTTTGGCGGCACCATCTACAGTGGTGATCCGGCGAACCTTCACCCGGAAGCGGTCGGCATTGAAGGTAAAAAGATAGTGGCAGTCGGCAGCTATCAGGAGGTCAGTGCCCGCCTCGGCTGCCATGCCAAGCGTCTTGATCTGAAAGGAAAGTACCTGATGCCAGGGCTCGTCGACAGCCATGTTCATGCGGCATTTGCCGGTTTTCAGGGGATGACGGTTAACTTTCCCGATGCCATGAATGAGGTTGAGCAGGTGCAGCAATTTCTGACCCGCAGCAAGGATGATCCCCGCCTGACACTGGGCGATGTAGAGCTATACAGCAATGTCTCCCTCGACTACTGGCATCAGCTTCCCCTGCTCGATCAGGTGTTCAATGGCCCGCAATACCGGCAGATCCCGGTAGTGCTTGCCGGTTCGGATGCCCACACCGGTTGGGCCAATCAGGCCATGCTGCGCAAGGCTGGCATTGATGCCGACACCCTTGACGGTCGTTATGCTCCGCTGAAAGGCAATTTTGGCCTCACCCCATCCGGCAAGCTCAATGGCTTTGCCTCGGAAGGCGGCTGGGATGCCATCCTCAAGGCGCTGCCCCCCGTCAGCGACGAGACGATTGCCAGTGCCATCATGACTGCCGCCAAACAACTCAATCAGGTGGGCATTACCGCCTGGATGGACCCTATCAGCAACATTCGCCCCCTTGCGCCCATCTTCAACGCCGAGCCGGATCGCCGCGATACCGGCCTGCTGCCGGCGTACAGCATGCTCTCCCGGGAAGGCAAACTGACCGGACATGTATCCGCACTGGCACTGGTGGGGATCCACGCATCACCCGCCATCATTGATGACGTATTGGCGCTGCAACAGCAGTTTCAAGATGCCCCGGACGTTAAACTGGTGGGGATCAAGATCCTGCAAGATGGTGTCATCGAGTATCCATCCCAGACCGCCAAGTTGAGCGAGCCCTACCTCAACCGTCCCGGTTACAGCGGCAAGGACGATCTGGACAAGCAGCGTTTCAACGAGCTGATCCGCACCGCGGATGCCCATCAACTTATCGCTCACTTTCATGCCATCGGCGATCGGGCCGTCCGAGAATCCCTCGATGCCATCGCCTATGCCCGGGCCCACAATCAGGATCACCGCCTGCTGCACAGCATCACCCATCTGGAGGTGGTGAGCCCGGCCAGCATTGCCCGTTTCAAACCACTCAATGTGGCCGCATCGATGCAACTGTTGTGGGCCGGGAAAAACGTGGCGACTACCCTGCTGCTTGAAGGAAAAGTGCCTCCGGCACTGCTAGCCCGCCTCTATCCGGCAGGCAGCTTGCTGCAAAGCGGCACCATTATCGCCGGTGCCAGTGACTGGCCGGTCTCCAGCCCCAACCCTTTCCTCGCCATGTATACCGCGATCACTCGTCAAGGGGAGCTTGGCTTGCTGCCCCCCGCCAGCGAGCAGATCAGCCGTCAGGCCATCTTGCAGGCCTATACCCTCAACGCCGCCAAGGTAATTGGACGGGAGAAAGAGATTGGCTCCATCAGCGCGGGCAAGGGTGCTGACCTGATCTTGCTGGATCGCAATCTGGAACAGGTAGCAAGCGAAGAGATCAAGGAGACCAAGGTGCTCTGGACCATGTTCAAGGGCAAGCAGGTCTATTCAGCCCACTGACACCGAGAGAACAAACAGGCCCGCACTGCGGGCCTGTTGGCAAGATCACGACAAGCGCATGGCGTGCAGTGAGCAACCGATAACGGCGGGATTAGCGGCTCGTTTCAGTCAGGTCCTTGTCAATCCAGTACTTGGAGCCGGAGATATTGGCATCGAGCAGCAAACCCTTCTCGCCAATCTGGTAGATGGCCATGCCGCCATTGTATTTGGCGGTAAGCTCGGCGCTCTCCTTGCCTGCCACCACGCCCACTTCGGAGGTAGCCTCCCACCCCTGGGTCACGAAGGCATCGAATCTGGCCTTGTCTTCAAACAGGATCACCTGCTGATAGAACTTGCCGCCAATCCCGGCCGCCAGACCCGCTCCAAACATCTTCATATAGGTGTGCTTGCCGGTTTTGCGATTGACTGCCACCCCGGCCCCCTGATTGGTATGCAGCATCAGGGAGAACTTGCGCGAATCGAACACTGCATAGCCATAAGCCTTGTCAAACAACAACTTGGCTGATGGCTGCTCGTTGAACAACCGGATCAGCGCAGTGTCGGCCATGGTATTGAGCGCGATCCTCGCCTCTTTCGCCGTCTTGGGGTTGAGCATCTCGTTGAGCTCCTTGTCGGCTGCCTTCAGCCACTCCTTGCCGGTCGCGATGCTCTTGTCGGTCCAGACCCCGGCGGTATTGAAGGCATCCTCTCCCCAGGCCGAGATGGAGGCCCAGCTCTTCTTGGAGAAATCGCTGACATCCTGCCACACCTCCTTGCTGGTCTCGCTCACTGCCGCTCCCAGATCGGACGCTGCGGCCTTGAGCTTGGCCCAGTCGGCATAACAGGGTGAGAAGGCCAGACTCAGTGACAAGGCCAGCAACCAGTTACGCTTGTTCATTTTTTCACTCCCGTATTGTCGAGTGTCTGGGTTACCTGAGACGATCACCTACAACAGGCTACCCGCTGAAAATCACTCCCGCATTATCGGAAGGGGAATCCGGTTAAGCAATCATTGAGTCCTGTTTATACCGCCACAGCCCGACTGCGGTTAACAAAAAGGCTGCTCATCAAAGAGGAGCAGCCTTGTTAAGCACAGTAAAACCGGACGGGCTTATTCGACCATCATCACCTTGCAGGTGTTGGTACTACCCACAGTTTCCATCTTGTCACCGTGAGTCAGCAGCACCATGTCACCGCTCTGCAACAGCCCCTTCTCCTTGAGCACGGCCAGCGCGTCACGACACACTTCGTAGACCGGTTTGGTCTCGTCACCGTCAAACATCACCGGAGTGACGCCGCGGTAGAGATTGGTCCAGGCCAGGGTCTTGTTGTGGGGAGACATGGCGAAGATCGGCAGACCGGAACTGATACGGGACATCAGCAGCGGCGTGGTGCCGGACTCGGTCAACGCCACGATCGCCTTGACCCCTTCCAGGTGGTTGGCCGCATACATGGTGGACATGGCTACAGCTTCTTCAACGGAAGTGAAGGTGTAGCTCATGCGGTGGTTGGAGACGTTCAGGCTCGGGTGCTTCTCGGCACCGACACAGACGCTCGCCATGGAGGTCACGGTCTCGATGGGGAACTGACCGGCAGCAGTCTCGGCGGAGAGCATCACCGCATCTGTACCATCCAGCACGGCGTTGGCCACGTCCATAACTTCTGCACGAGTCGGCAGCGGCGCATTGATCATCGACTCCATCATCTGGGTAGCGGTGATCACGACGCGATTCAAACGACGGGAGTGGCGGATCAACTTCTTCTGTACGCCAACCAGCTCGGGGTCACCGATCTCGACACCCAGATCGCCACGAGCGACCATCACAGCATCGGAACCAAGGATGATGTCTTCCATCGCCTCATCGGTGGCGACGGTTTCGGCGCGCTCAACCTTGGCCACGATCTTGGCATTGGAACCGGCTTCGCGGGCCAGCTCGCGGGCGTAGCGCAGATCGTCGCCACAGCGCGGGAAGGAGACAGCCAGATAGTCCACATTCATGCGGGCAGCGGTCTTGATGTCTTCCTTGTCTTTCTCGGTCAGGGCCGGAGCGGAGAGACCCCCCCCTTTCTTGTTGATGCCCTTGTTGTTGGAGAGCGGCCCGGCCACGGTCACCGTGGTGTGAATGCGGGTGCCTTCAACCTGCTCGACCTTCAGCTGTACACGGCCATCGTCCAGCAGCAGGATGTCGCCCTGTACCACATCGTCTGGCAGGCTCTTGTAGTCGATACCGACCTGCTCCTGACAACCTTCACCCTTGCCGAGCGCCGCGTCGAGAATGAACTTGTCACCGATGGCCAGATAGATTTTGCCATCCTTGAAAGTGGAAACACGGATTTTCGGGCCTTGCAGATCACCCATGATGGCGACGTGACGACCGAGCTTGGCAGCAATGTCACGCACCTGATTGGCGCGCAGGATATGGTCTTCAGCAGTGCCGTGAGAGAAGTTCATCCGCACCATGTCGGCCCCGGCGCGGATGATCCCTTCGAGGATCCCTTCGCGGTCGGTGGCCGGACCGAGTGTGGTTACAATCTTTGTACGTCTAGGCATGAAAGACTCCAATATGAAGTTGATATGACTTGAGATTCTGCCCCATCAAGCCCATGGCTCGATGCACCCGTTTACAAACCATCTGGGTGGTTTTTGTTATTAAATTACAATACTACACCAAGGCGGGTGGCATAGACAGTCGGGGGCCGGACCCCCCGACGGTTCAGGAAGAGTGCGGGGTTTCGAAGCGGGATTCGCGCAATCCCTCTTTTACTTTCTTCAGATTTTCGCGAAATTTCATCCCCCGGCGCAGGGTAAAACCGGTCGCCAGCACATCCACCAGCGCCAGCTGGGCGATGCGGGATGCCATCGGCATATAGACATCGGTATCTTCCGGCACATCCATGGAGAGCACCAGATTGCACTCGCGGGCCAGCGGGGAGTCCTTGGCGGTCATGCCGATCACGGTGGCGTCGTTCTCGCGAGCCAGCGCGGCGATCTCGACCAACGCCTTGGTGCGGCCGGTGTGGGAAATCAGCACCACCACATCCCCTTCGCTGCTGTTGATGCAGCTCATGCGCATCATGACGATATCGTCAAAGCTCACTACCGGAATGTTGAAACGAAAGAATTTGTTCTGGGCATCGCGGGCAACGGCGGAGGAGGCACCAAGGCCGAAGAAGCTGATCTTCTTGGACTGGGTCAGGATATCGACGCAGCGGTTGATGGCAGAGATGTCCAGGCTATTTTTGGCGGCATCCAGACAAGCCATGGTGGATTCGAAGATCTTGGCGGTGTAGGTATCCGGCCCATCTTCCGCTTCCACATGACGATTTACGTAAGGGGTGCCATTGGCCAGGCTCTGGGCCAGATGGAGTTTGAAATCAGGAAAGCCCTTGGTATCGAGACGGCGGCAAAAGCGGTTGACGGTCGGTTCACTGACGTCGGCCATCTTGGCCAGAGCGGCGATGCTGGAGTGGATGGCGGTCTGGGGAGACGCCAGGATCACCTCGGCAACCTTGCGTTCTGATTTACTGAAACTTTCCAAGTTGTTCGTAATTTTATCAAGGGTATTCATCATCACCACCAGGCGTTTTTGTAATTTAGCTTCAGTGTCTTTGCACTCAATCTACGGCTAAGCAAGTTTCCATTCAAGCTAAGGACTATACAAGACAAGCGGTTATCGCAACTAACGCCTGCCATACAAAGTATGACTCATCTCTAATTATTTCGTACTTTTCGTTACAAAACGTCACCTAGCCATGAAAGCGCTTACAAATGTTGCAAAGCAACAACACTGTGAGCAGGCGCACGTTTGTATCGATCCGGCGGGTGAGCAAGCCTGAGCTCGGATAGAATGGGCCGCATAATCCAACAATAATCTCGGGACACCAGAGTCGTCCCCATCCTGTAACGAAGGAGTTGTTATGCAGCATACCCATGCGCTGGTCGGCGATGTCGGCGGCACCAATGCGCGTCTGGCCCTGTGTGAGCTGGCCACCGGTACTATCTCTCAGGCAAAGACCTACTCAGGTCTGGCCCATCCCAGCCTTGAAGCCGTGGTACGCCTCTATCTGGAAGAACACAAGGCACAGGTGGCTGAAGCCTGCATCGCCATTGCCTGCCCCATCAACGGTGACTGGGTTGCCATGACCAACCACAGCTGGGAGTTCTCCATCAGCGAGATGCAGAGCAATCTCGGGCTGGCACGCCTGCAAGTGATCAACGACTTTACCGCCGTCTCGATGGCGGTGCCGGTATTGGCTGAATCGGATCGCATCCAGCTTGGCGGCACCGCGCCGGTAGCGGGCAAGCCCATCGCCATCTATGGTGCGGGCACCGGCCTTGGGGTTGCCCATCTGGTCAAGGCGGGTGAGCAGTGGCTGAGCCTGCCGGGTGAAGGTGGTCATGTGGATTTTGCTGCCAACACCGAAGAGGAAGATGCGGTACTGCAAGTAATGCGAGGCGAATTGGGCCATGTCTCGGCAGAGCGTTTCCTCTCCGGCCCGGGTCTGGTCAATCTCTATCGCGGGCTGGTGAAATCCGATGGCCGTGAGCCCGAACCGTTTGCCCCCAAAGACATTACCGAGCACGCACTGGCCGGGGAGTGCCTCGATTGCCGTCGCACATTGAGCCTGTTCTGCGTGCTGATGGGCCGCTTTGCCGGCAATCTGGCCCTCAATATGGGCACCTTTGGCGGCGTCTATATCGCAGGTGGCATAGTGCCGCGCTTCCAGGAGTTCTTTACCGGTTCCGGTTTCCGGGTCGCCTTTGAAGACAAGGGGCGCTTCAAGTCCTACCTCAAGGAGATCCCGGTGTTTCTGATCACCCATGAAGGGCCGGGGCTGCTCGGTGCGGGCGCTTACTTGCGCCAGTCGATGGGGATCACTATCTGATTGAAGAGGGGAACGAGGCGGGATCATCCATGGTTCAGCCTCGATTCAGTGTGAATGGCATAAAGTAGCCGCACGTAACCAAGAGTGTTGTGCTTCACAAGGAGTGGAAAGCGACTCTCATCCGCTGGATACGTTTGTCACCTGACAAGCCTGAACTGTTTCAACCGGCCTTTTGGCCGGTTTTTTTATGTCTGACATCCGGGATTACTGGGCCAGCGCCTTCAACTGCGCCTTGTCTGGCGGATTGTTCCAGTCGATGGGGCCATGGGTAAAACGGTACTGCAACCGTGGCAGGCTGGTCTCCAGCCACTCTTCCCGAAAATAGGCATAACCCTGATCCCAATCCGGATCATTAGCCCAACCGCTCTGGAGGAAGTAGAGGCGAGTACCCTGCCCTTCCGGCACAAAGCGCAGGCAAACCTGGGTCTTTTGCTGGCGGATATGGGGCAGGCTGGGCGGGAAATTCCAGCTGAAACTGAGCAAGTCATAGGGCATGACGGCCATGACCCGGCACCCTTCGCTGCCACGTTCACCCAGCGGGGCATCAGGCCTGAAGTAGATCTCGAAAGGACCATTCGGTTCGGCCACCATCAAACATTCGGGAGCCAGAAAACTGCGCAGACCGCTTTCGGTAGTCCAGGCGTGCCAGACATCGTCTATATGCGCCGGAACAAAAATGTTGCCTTCAATCAGTTTATTGTCCATAAATCAGCGATCCTCAAGCCATCCATACAAGGGACTCCGGCAGTATAGCCCCATGGCAAATACAATGGACAGTGCTTAATCACACCCTTGTCATTTGCATCGATTAACCTGCCGCTGTGCAGCGGCCTCAATGAACATTGGCTTGATCCGGGAGGACATCATGATCCGGCTCATGGAAGAACACGACATTCCCCAACTGGCCCGGCTGTTTTTAAAGAGCCGCCGCCACACCTTTCACTGGGTCGATCCCGCCCGTTTCCAACTAGAAGATTTCGAGGAACAGACCAAAGGTGAACAGGTGTGGGTAGCCGAACAGGGGGGCAATATCTGCGGCTTTATCGCCATCTGGCAGCCCGATCACTTCGTCCATCACCTCTATGTGTCAAGCGACTGGCACGGTCAGGGGATAGGGCGCGCCCTGCTGGAGCGTGGCCTCGCTGATTCGCCGTACGGCTCGCTCAAGGTTGCGACCCGCAACACGGCGGCAGTAGCCTTCTACCATCGGCTGGGCTGGCAAAACAGTGATGAGACAGGCCACTGCGAGGTCACCGGCCCTTGGTGCAAGTTGTTTAGAAACTAGCGGGACGCCCGGCACCTGCGCTTTGTGGCTGAACAGGCACCAGCGGTGCCGGGGGGAAGAACCAGCGGTAGAGATCGAACCAGCCATCTCGCTGAGCAATCACGACCTCATGCACCGGATCGCGCTGGAAGATCGCCACCTTGTTTTCAGTCAGTGGCACCCAGGCATAGTTGACCAGCGCATATTGCGACTGGATCAGGTTGTACTCATTGAGATAGGAGTCATCGTTACCCGATTCGTGCAGTTGGGTACGACTGTCGATGAGGTAAACAAGCTGGTTGAAGAAGGTCAGTTGAAAACCGGTCACCCGCCACTTCTCCCTGGTCACCTCCTCCTCTTCGATCACGGTAATTTTGCCCCAGCGGCACACCCCGTGATAGTTGACTCCATTGGCTGACATTTTCAGGTCGTAATGACAGCCCAGACTGTTGATAAACATCCCGACCACAAACAGCAGCACGACAAGCAGTGGCAACAGCAGCAAGGTATTTTTCAGCGTTCGTTTCATCAGAGATCCCTTACAGCGTTTTTTCGAGCTCTTTATAGGAGAGCACGCGAACCTGGTGGCCGGAGACCAGCACCAGCGATGCCGGTTTGACTGGTGGCACATCGCTCCGTGCCTCCATCTGGCAAACAACGCCGGTCGGCGAGTCGGTGCAGAGCACATGGAGCCACTCGAAATGGAGATAGCTGGCGACAAACGCCACCAGCACAGCCAGTAGCAGATTGACGTACATCAGGCTCCTGACCAACATTGGCCGCCCGATACCGCTGAGAAAGGCAAGTTTGGCCCGCTCACCAAAAGAACGGGGAGCGGCGGCAGCAGGATCTTTGATGACCTCGTGGTCGGAGCTTGATGGTGTCGACGGTGGCTGCGCAGCAGCTGCAGGCGTGGGCTCGCTCATCGGCTCGGGCAAGGGCTCACTCTCTGTTGGCAGTGCCTTGCCGTAATAGCTCTTCATCTTGCAGTTCAGATGCAGGGAGTACCCTTTTTTCGGGGTACTTCTGATATCCAGCGTCTGGGGGGATGAGGTGAAGTGGCGACGAATATTGGCGATGGCCACGTTCAGGGAATTGGGGCTGATGGGGCGACCCAACCAGCCGATTTCGAGCAACAGATCCTTGTCGCACACCTCGTCATGGTGATCGAGCAGATAGCTGAAAATGAGGCTCTCTGCGGATGACAAACGCACCACCCGGGCGCTTTGCAAGTTGTCCTTGTCGGCACAGAAGATCAGCTCTCGCCTTTTGACATCAAAGACATAATCACCGAAGTGATAGGCTGATATGTTATTGCCTGGCGCAACCCCCGTCATACCAACCACCTGTTATTTGCATTCATCATGAAGAAGATGGGATTCCACACCTGATAAAGCCAGATGGCGGCTCAGGACTCGCTGTAATTAAACGAAATTCTAAAGGGTCGGGATCAGCGGCACAATAGATGCAGGCAGGCATGAGCGGGGAAAATGAAAATATGCGTCCAGCGCTGTCGGACAGCATATCGGGCAGAGCATGATGTTGCGAGTTTCGCCTATCACGGTCACGCCAATCTCAACTGAACAGTGACATGGGCATGACGAAAAGCTCTGCTGGACAAGGCCCCTTGCCCCTCACAACATCTCGCAGCGCCTCACAATAAAGGGAACCTTACCTGCCCCGCAGGATGATCCAACGGGGCGAAGTGAACTGACTAGACCCGAAACTGCTTGAGCAGGGTGTCGAGCTGGGCCGACAGCTGCCGCAGATCGCTGCTGGCTTCGGCAACCTGTGCCACTCTGGCCGCACTCTCGCTGTTGAGCGTCGCAATCCGATTGACGCTGTGGCTGACTGCCTCCGCCACCGAGTGTTGTTCTTCCGATGCCTGGGCGATATACATGTTCATCTCGCGGATCAGGCTGACCTGATTTTTAATCTTCTCCACCGATATCTGCACATCTGCCGCCTCGATGCCGGCGCGGGATGCCTTCTCCTGACTCTGTTGCATGCCGGCACCGACATTCTGGGTCGCTTGCTGCAACCGCTTGATACTGGCACTGATCTCCTCCGTCGACTGGCGGGTACGGCCCGACAAGGTGCGCACCTCATCCGCCACCACCGCAAAACCGCGCCCCTGATCACCCGCCCGCGCCGCCTCGATGGCCGCGTTGAGGGCAAGCAAATTGGTCTGCTCGGCAATGCCGTTGATCACTTCGATGATGGTGCCAATGCTGCTGCTCTCGGTCGAAAGGGTGCGCATCAGGGTGGCGACTCGCTCCACCTCCCCCACCAGTTGATGGATGGCCTCATTGGCATGGCCCGCCAGATTGTAACCCTGCTCCACATAGAGGTTGGCCTCATCGGTAGCGCCAGAGGTTTTCACCGCGTTACCAGCAACTTCCTGCACTGCCTGACTCATTTCGGTAATGGCGGTAGCGACCTGATCCAGCTCGGATTGCTGGGCGTCACTGCCTACCCGGGTATCTGCCGAGAGAGAGTCACAGAGTTCAGCGGTTTGCAACACACCGGCAGAGAGCTCGTTGATCTCCGCCACCATCTCCTGCAACTTGGCAATAAAGTGGTTGATGTTGGTGGCCAGCGCGCCCATCTCATCCTGACGGCTGATCTTCAGACGCCGGGTCAGATCCCCCTCTCCTTTGGCCAGATCGAACACCGCCTGATTCATCTGGTGAAGCGGCCTGAGCACGTTGCGATGAATCAGCACCATCAACAGGGCGATGATGCAGAGATCGAGCACAAGGATCTGCCAGACGGTGGTGATCAACTGCTGGCGCAGTTGGGCCTGAATGGCAGCATCACTGGTTTGCACCAGCAATCGGGCCACTGTGTTTTTCTGGCCGCTGTCGTCATAGACCAGATCATATCCCCCATAGGCAGCGGTATCGGCAGGCATGGCTGTCACGGGGGCAATGCTCCCCGCCGAGTCACGGGCAAACCCGGCCACCAGCTTGTCCTTGTTGACCACCAGCAAAGCACTCAGGATATCGGCCGCCAGCTCGGACTTGAGTGATGCCTCGATGAAGGCCGATTCATAATTCCACAGCGGGCCGGGCAGGGAGAGCTGTAGCCGGCCAATGGCCTGTTCGACCAGCGCACTCTGTTTGCTGTAGCTCTCCGCCTTGACGGCGTGGTAGTTGTAACCGCCAAACAACACCAGTAGCAGACTCACCGACAGGGAGGTCAACACGGCAATCCTGAACGTCAGACTTTTCCAATCCATGGTTTCCTCCCGGTTTTACGGCAGCCGGCGCAGTGCCATTGAGCGGCACTTGCTATTGGTACTGTTACTGGTACTTGGCATTGATCTTGTCGATGGTGCCATCCGCCTTCATGGCAGCGAGGATCTCGTTAAGCTTGGTGATGAGCTCATCGGGCGCATCCTTGTTAAACGCCAAGCTCATCTGGGTTTCCTTGAACACGAAGACCGGCTTGGGTGAGGCCACCTTCTCCTTGCTGGCCAGATAGGGCGCCAGATACTGGCCGGTTGCCCAAAGATCGATGCGGCCCGCCTCCAGTTTCTTCACGTTGGCGGTATCGTTGGCCGCCAGCTGCAACTTGGCAAATCCCTGGGCCTTGAGATATTCGGCGGCCGCATCGCCGTTATAGCCACCCACCGAATACTGCTTGGCATCTTCCAACGACTTGACCGTGATATTGGCGGTCGAGCTGGAGAAAAACACCCAGTTGTTATTGACCAGCGGCCCTACCCACTTGAACAGTGCTTCCCGCTCCGGAGTGCGGGTCGTGGAGTAGAGGGCGGTATTGGGGGTGCCGAGGGTATCTTCGTACGCCCGTTTCCAGGGCATCAGGGTCAGCTTATATTCGACCCCGGCACGCTTGAACAGCTCTTCGACCACCTCGGTCGACAGCCCGATAATCTTGCCCCCCTCTCCCTGCATGTTGAATGGCGGGTAATCCTCGGTCATCACGTTCAGTGGCGCAGCCTGAACAGCGCTTATCGCCATCATGGAAGAGACTGAAAAAATTGCACTTTTCCACAGCAGTTGATAGTTCATTGCAACCTCGCTTTGCTTGCCATTCATCCCTGAACATCCGCCGTTACCGATGGCGGTGCACGTTTGACCCGCTGGGGTCATGCCGGCTTTCACGGCTCGCCGCCCACCCATGTGCAACAGCAAACAGATCCGGATTTTGCCTGTGCGCAACGAAACGCAACCGGCGAGGGAGGCTCACAACAAATCGAGGAGGAAACATGCCAGGGCAGCATGAGGGGAGTGCGGAGTGGGGCGGATAAGCCTCTGCCATACAACAGCGCCGTGGCCAAGAAGAAGCGCATCGTTTTATGACAGGGGTCTGGGAGAGAAATGATATAAAACGCCAACATCCATTTTCCCATACTGCTCGAGGAGACCTCAGAGCCAAACCTGTCCTTTAGCTAAGGTCACGAAAAGAGATACGTCAAATGAGAATGCTAACCCCCTCATCTGCTTCCAGATTAGATTCCAGATGAGCCCTGCCGAGCCGAAAAGTGGCGCTAGATACCCGAAAATGAGAAGGCCACCGCGAGGTGGCCTTCTCCAAATCAACGATGAACGTCTGGTGGAACTCAGTCCTTGGCCGCGTCCATCACACCCTCTTCGGAGTGCGCAGGCAGGATCAGGTTGAGCAGGATGGCGGCAACAGAGGCCAGGCCAACGCCGGCCAGCGCGAAGTCGCCAATCTTCATCTCCAGCGCACCGACACCGACGGTCAGAGTCACAGCGACGATGGCGATATTGCGTGACAGTCCCAGATCCACCTTGGATTCCACCAGCGTCTTGAGACCGATGGCGGCGATGGATCCGAACAGCAGCAGCATGATACCGCCCATCACCGGCATGGGGATTGAGGTGAGCAGCGCATTGAACTTGCCAAAGAAGGCCAGAATGATGGCAAACACCGCAGCCCAGGTCATGGTGACCGGATTGAAGTTGCGGGTGATCATCACGGCACCGGTCACTTCGGCGTAGGTGGTCACAGGGGGGCCACCGATGAAACCGGCGAAGCAGACGCCGATGCCGTCACCGGCCAGCGTACGGTGCAAACCCGGCTCCTTGGTGTAATCCTTGCCAGTCACGCCACCAATCGCCAACACGCCACCGATATGCTCGATACAGGGGGCGATGGCTACCGGCAACATGAACAACGCAGCAGCCCAGTTGATCTCCGGGGTTTCGAAGTGGGGCAGCGCCAGCCAGGGGGCGTTCACCATGCCATCAAAACTCACCTGGCCCATGAACACCGCCGAGACATAACCGGCAATCACGCCGCACAGGATGGGGATCAGCTTGATCCACCCCTTGCAGAACACAGCTGCAATCAGGGTGACCGCCAGCGAGATACCGGCCAGCGTCAACGCAGTCCCCGCAGGTACCACCTGCTCACTACCGGCGCGGCCCATCGCCATGTTGCAGGCAACCTGCGCCACAGAAAGACCGATCACCATGATCACTGGGCCAATCACCACCGGGGGCAGCAATTTGTGCACAAAGCCCATCCCTTTTGCCCGGATCAGCGCAGCCAGAATGAAATACATGAAACCGGCGGCAAACAGGCCAAACATGGTGGATGGCAATCCCCAGGTCTGGGTGGCGTAGATGATGGGAGCGATGAAGGCAAAGCTGGAACCGAGGAAAATCGGGACCTGGCGGCGGGTGCAGAGCTGGAACAACAGGGTGCCCACACCGGCGCCAAGCAGGGCCATGGAGGGGTTCAGTCCGGTGAGCAGGGGCACCAGAACCATGGCACCGAAGGCGACAAACAGGATTTGCAGCCCGGCGACACTTTGCTTGACTAAGGAAAACATGGATGTCCTTAATTTTTTGATAACTGATGGGGATATTTATCACTTTTCAGTTATCACAAGACTTTTTCAAGGCGCGAAATGAACACAAATACGTCACTTGTTACCTTTTACTGCTTGGGAAGGGCATGAAACTGGCTTTTTAGGCGGGATTCGTTGCTACAAGCATCGAGTATGCGATTTTACGCATTATTGTGACGAACGCCAATCGTTTTTCCATCATGTTTATTGTGTTCATGGTCAAAAATGCCGCCGCCAGGGGGCGCTCTATAATGGATCCTGTGAATCAAGATGGACAAGGAGTCCCCATGTCACAGCCCCCATTCAAGGCCAGCCAGCGCAGATTGCTGATCGGCTCGGCCATCGCTCTCGCCCTGTTTGCGAACCCGTTCAGTTATGATTTCGCCCAAAATGAGTGGCAAATGAATCAGGCCTATGCCAAGTCCTGCTTTATCGCCGGCACTCGCATCACGATGGCCGATGGCTCCACCCGCCCCATAGAGACGCTCCTGGTCGGTGAACGAGTGCTGGATCAACACGGCGGCAGTAACCGGATCCTGGCGGTCGAACGGGTCATACTGGGCAAGCGCAGACTCTACGGGATCAATGATCTGCCCCCGTTCTTTACCGCAGAACACCCTCTGCTGACCACGCGGGGCTGGGCGGCCATCTCACCGGCCATGACCCGAACCGAAAACCCACAACTGGCGGTGCTGCCGCTATTTACCGGCATGCAGATAATGTGTCGCCCGGCACCTGCCATGGTGACGGGCAATCTGGCCCTGCAACCCCAGCCGGAATTACTGCTGGTTGAGTCACTCTGCTGGATCGAGGCGCCTCCCACTACCGCACTCTTCAATCTGCTACTCGATGGCAGCCACAGCTACATCGCCAATGAGCTGATCGTTCACAACAAAGATGGCGATGGTGGCAATGGGGGCAGCAGCAGTGGTGGTGGCAACAGCGGCGGTGGAGGCAGCAACAGCGGCGGAGGCAGCAACAGCGGCGGTGGCAGCAACAGCGGCAGTAGCAGCAACAGCGGCGGTGGCAGTGACAGCGACAGCAGCGGAGGCAGTGATAGCGACGGTGGCAGTGATAACGAGAGCAGCAGCCACGACAATCAGGGTCAGGGAGAGCATGCCGGCGGAGAGCAGCATGGTGGAGGTGAACGGCATGCTGGTGGAGAAAAACATGCAGGGGGAGAACGCCATGGGGGTGGCCGCGGGTTTGGCAATGGCGTTGATGACAACGGCGTGGATGCGGTCGATGCCAATGGCAACAAGCTCAGAGGCGATGGCACCATCGATGACAACGGTGTGGATGCCGTCGATGCCAACGGCAACAAGCTCAGAGGCGATGGCACAGTCGATGACAACGGCGTGGATGCCGTCGATGCCAACGGCAACAAGCTCAGGGGTGATGGCACCATCGATGACAACGGTGTGGATGCCGTCGATGCCAATGGCAACAAGCTCAGGAGTGATAGCACCATCGATGACAACAGCGTGGATGCCGTCGATGCCAACGGCAACAAACTAAGAGGTGACGGCACGATCGATGATCGCCAGCAAGTGCTTACCGATGAGCAGGAGCGGGCGCTGCTCAACAACGGTTTTCGCCAACAGGGGCAACCATGATGCGATATCTGTTACCACTCATCCTGCTCGGCCTCACTGGCTGCGCCACGGTCGACACTCCGCCGCTTTACCATCAGATGGATAAGGCAGATGTTCAACTGGCCAATCAGGCACTCGCCAAGGCGCTGGAAACCCGTACCAAAGGGCAAAGCCTCACCTGGTTCAATCCGGCTAACCGTCACTCGGGTAGCGTCACCCCGCTACGCACCTTCCGCCATACCAGCGGGGAGTGGTGTCGCGACTATCGCGAGCAACTCTATATCGGCAAGGCGAGCCAGCCGTGGCAGGATACCGCCTGTCGCAATCAGCAAGGGCGCTGGCGGCCATTGCGAACTTAGTGAATGCCACGGGGTAAACGAAAGGGGGTAGCAGCGCTACCCCCTTGTCATCTTTACCGACCCGTTATCCGAGCGGTGAATACGCGGTTATACCCGACGATAGGGCAGGTAAACCGGCTCCCACATGTGGTTGAGGATATGCTGCTGCAAATCCTGACCGATCAGCGGGTGGGAGGGATCCCGGCGCACGATATCCTTGAGCACTGCGGTGGCCACATGCACCGAGATGCTGCGCAGCTCGCGAATGCGGGGATAGACGGCCCCTTTCGCCAGGTCAACCTCACTCACGCACTCAGCCAGCGCAAAGGCGGCGGTAGTGAAGACATCGGGTGTGATCTCGCGGATCTGGCTAACGATGGCCGCCAGACCTACACCGGGGAAGATAAAGACGTTGTTGCCCTGCCCGACCCTGAACTCCTGCCCCTCGTAGCTCACATCCTTGAACGGACTACCGGTTGCAACGATGGCTTTGCCCTTGCTCCAGCGGTAGATATCCTCCGGCAGCGCTTCACAGTTGGCGGTCGGATTGGAGAGCGGGAACACCATGGGGCGCTCGCAATGCTGCAGCATCAGCTGGATATGCTCTTCCTGGAAGGCACCGCCCGAGCCGCTGGTACCCAGCAACACGGTAATGGGCACATGACGCAGCACATCGGCCAGATTGGCCTTGCCGGGCACCTCGGTATCCCAGCCCGCCAGCAGCAACCCCGGTTTGGCGTAGCGACGCTTGTACTCGTCGAGCCCGTCCCGGTTGTCGCACACCAGCCCCTGGGTATCCAGAATGTAGATGCGATCGCGGGCCGCCTGCGGATCCATCCCCTCACGGATCATCCCCGCGCAGATCTGATCCGCGACGCCAACCCCACCGGCGCCAGCGCCGTAGACCAGATAGTTCTGCTGACCCAGGGTCTCCCCCTTGACCTTGACCGCGCCTATGATACCGGCCAGCACCACGGCACCGGTGCCCTGAATATCATCGTTGAATGACGGCAGCGCCTGCTGGTAGCGGGCCAGATTGTTGAAAGCATTGGATTTGCTGAAGTCTTCCCACTGCAGCACAGCATTGGGGAAGTGGCGCTTGACCCCCTGCACGAACTTGTCGATGAACTCTTCATACTCCTTGCCGCGAATACGCTTGTGGGGGCGGCCCAGATACATGGGGTCATCGAGCAGTTTCTGGTTGTCGGTGCCCACATCCAGCGCGATGGGCATGCAGCAGGCGGGGTGAATACCGGCACCCAGGGTATAGAGCGCCAGCTTGCCGATGGGGATGCCCATGCCGCCAACACCCTGGTCGCCGATCCCCAGAATGCCCTGGCTGTCGGTGACGACTATGATGCGGATCGATTTGGCATCGAAGTGACGGGCCTGACTGCCCATGTCATCCACGTTGTCCGGGGTGATGTAGAGGCCGCGCGGCTTCTGGAAGCGGTGGCTGAACTCCTGACACGCCTTGCCCACAGTCGGGGTATAGATATAGGGAGTCATCTCCTCTACATGGCGTGACAACAGGGCATAGAAGAGAGTCTCGTTGCGATCCTGCAGGGCACGCAGGTTCTGGTACTTCTCGATATCGCTGCAAGCGCTCTTGAACCCCTCATACACTCGCTCGAGCTGGGCTTCAAAAGTTTGCACCTGAGGCGGCAGCAAACCATCGAGATCAAAATCGGCCCGCTCCTGTTCGGTGAAGGCCGTGCCCTTGTTGAGGTATCGATTGTTAAGCAGATCAGTGCCGGTCAGTGCAACGGGGCGAAAATCCTGTCCCTGTGCATCTTTCCACAGCAGATATTGTCCGGTAGCCATAGTCATTCTCTTTGATTTACGTGAAATTGCCGTTCGGCAGGAGAGCAAGACTCATAATGAAATCAATCATATGACGTTTACTCGATCGGTTTTGTGAGCTTGGGCATACCCTGCGGCCAAAATAGGCGTCTGACGACCCCGGCGAGACAAATATCCACGGCAAGGAATGAGACTCATGTTAGCATTGCAGGCAACCCAGCCCCTTTCACCGCATCACAGCCGGGAGTGATCTGATGCCCTCGCCTCTGCCAGCCTGCGCCCCCTTCTTCCTGCCATGCGCCTGATCCCGCTGCTTGCTCTGTGGTTGTTTCTGACCTGCCAGTCGGCTCTCGCCGCTCCGGGCCGGGTGCTCAACATCATCGTGGGTGAATGGCCTCCTTTTGTCTCCGAGCAATCAAAACAGCACGGTCCCGTGGCCCACCTTATCAGCGATCTGTTCAAAGAGGCTGGCTATGAGGTGAAGTTCCACTTCGCCCCCTGGGGTCGGGTCTATTCGCTGGCGGCCAACAGCCAGCTCTACGACGCCACCGCCGTCTGGATGCACAAACCGGAGCGGGAGCAGGATTTTCTGTTTAGCGAAGCGGTGCTGCAGGAGCAGTTTGTCTTCTTCTCCCTCAAATCACGGCAGTTGCAGGCCGAGCGCCTTGAGCAGATCATCGGTATGCGGTTGGGGGGCGATATCGCCTATAGCTACGGGCCTAAACTGGACAAGATGGTGGCCGATGGCAAGGTAACCCAACAGAAAGTCACCGACGTGAAGCAGAATTTCGGCAAGCTGCTGCGCGGGCGGATCGACCTCTATCCGCAAGAGCTGCGAGTCGGTCTGGCCGAGTTGCAGAGCCAGCTCGACCCCGCCAGCGCGGCACTCATCACCCACAGTCAGACCCCTTTTCTGCGCAACGACAGCTTCGTGATGTTCCCGCGCAAGATGCCGGATTCAGCCAAACTGCGGGATCAGTTCAATCAGCAGTTGCAGCAGGCCATCGCCAGCGGACGTTATCAGCGCTACTTCGAACGGCTGGCCCGGGGTGAATATTGACCTTGGCGAGGCAAAAACAGAGAGGATAAAACAACGGTGGCGGCCCTTTGTGGCCGCCACCTCAGTGATGCTTGTCAGCTGCTGGCATTAGCCGCTGATACCCACCTCCAGCTTGAACGGCGTCTTGGCCTTGCTGCTCTCGGCCGCCCCCATCTGGTAGACCCGAATGGTATAAGTGCCCTTGGCGGGCAGGGTCGCCTCAAAGTTGTTCCCGTCACGAGAGCCAACAAAGATCGCCTCCCCCTTGCTGCCCGGCGGCAGAATATTGAAGTAGGGCTTGCCGGTCAGGATCACCACCATGCTCTGCCCCTTGTTGGCCGTCAACTTGTAATCGAGGGTCTGGCTACCTTGAATGGTGCCGTTGATAGTCGCCCCTGACTCCCCCTTCTTGAACTGCACCTGCTGGGTCTTGATCCCGTCAGCCGCCTGCGCCACGCCCGCAATACCACCGAAGAGCGCAGATGCACATACCGCCGCCAGCCATGCTTTTCTCATCATTTGTCATCCCTTGTGTGAATGGAACCCCTGTTACTGTTGCTCAAGGTGGCCCAAAAAACCATCGCCGTTTGCGGCATCGCTCAATCAATTTGCCATCACGATCGACCCGCCATCAAAAGGGGCGCCGCAGCGCCCCTTCTCTTTACTCTTTGTCGACCATCAGCTTGATTTGCCCGCCTTGGGCTCATCGAGGGTGTGCTTTACCTCTTCATACCAGAGGTCGTGGTGCTCCTTGGCCCAGGTCTCGTCTACCTCGCCGGTCACCATCCCCTCCAGCGCCCCTTCCAGCTGGAACAGGCCCATGTAGATATGGAAGATAAAACCGCAGATAAGGATCAAGGCGCCTACGATATGGATGAAGCTGGCCCACTCCATCTGGCGGCGCAGCTGGCCGAAGATGGGGAAGTCGAGGAACAGCCCGGTCGCCACCACAATGCCGCCAAACCAGATGAGCAACCAGAAGATCGCCTTCTCGCCGCCGTTGGAGAAGCCCGCCGAAGGATGGCTTCCCTTGTGCTTGCCGAGCATGCCGCCAAACTTCATAAACCACTGCACGTCCACCATGTTGACGATGTTGTGGCGGAACCACTTGATGAGTACCCCCATCAGGCAGAGGAAGAATAGCGGCCCCACGTAGTTGTGGAACACCTTGGCAAACCAGATCCAGTTCTCCCACACCCCGAGGCTCACCACCGGCTTGATGAAGTACTTGCCATAGATGATGGCCAGCCCCGACCCCGACAGGGTCAGGAACATGGCCGCCGTGGTCCAGTGCAGCGCCCGATCCAGCCTGCTCCAGCGCTTGAGCTTGCGCCCGGTGCGCGGTTTGGAGAGCTTGGTCTGCCCCACCACCAGGTACATCAGGCCGCACATGGCCAAGGAGCCGAAGATGGCGATGGCGCCGAGCGGCGACACCCACTTGGTCTTCACCTCAAACCAGAGCTGGCCCGGTACCGAGATCAGCACCCCGTGCTCCGGCGAGCGGGAGGTGGTCACCCCCTCCTGCCCATCCTTCACCGCCCGCCAGTAATCGGCGCCGGCAAAGCCGACCGCCTCTTTCTGCGCATCAGCGAAGCCGGGCGCGCTGAACAGCAGCAAGGCCGTCAGCAGCGCTGTCAGCCAGTGTTTCATTGGCCATCCTCCTGCTTGCCAAGCTTGAGCCCCTTGCCTCTGCCATCGTGAGGTTTGCTGGCGTCGCGATAGAGCGCCTGTTCATCAGCCCCCCAAGCTGCGTGAGGAGCACCACGATAGGCAACCCGCTCGCGGAAGATGTCGGAGATCACCTGCGCATCCCCCGCCAGCAGCGCCTTGGTGGAGCAGAGCTCGGCACACATGGGCAGCTTGCCCTCGGCGATGCGGTTGGCACCGTACTTCTGGCGCTCCGCTTCGCTGTGATCCTCCTCCGGGCCACCGGCGCAGAAGGTGCACTTGTCCATCTTGCCCCGATCGCCAAAAGCGGCGGTCTTCGGGAACTGGGGTGCACCGAACGGGCAGGCAAACAGGCAGTAGCCGCAACCGATGCAGAGATCCTTGTTGTGCAGCACTATGCCGTCGTCGGTGTGATAGAAGCAGTCGGCCGGGCAGACCGCCATGCAGGGGGCGTCGGTGCAGTGCATGCAGGCGACCGAGATGGAGGTCTCCCCCGGCAGGCCGTCGTTGAGGGTCACCACCCGACGGCGCTGGATGCCCCACTCGAGGGCATCGTCGTTCTCGTTCTTGCACGCCGTCACACAGCCGTTGCACTCGATGCAGCGCTTGGTGTCACACATGAATTTCATTCTGGCCATGGGATCAGGCTCCTACTTTGCGAAAACGGCACAGGGTGACCTTGGTCTCCTGCATCTGGGTGACCGGGTCATAACCATAGGTGGTGACTATGTTGACCGACTCCCCCAGCACATAGGGGTCAGACCCTTCCGGATATTTGGATCGCAGATCCTTGCCCTCGAAGTGGCCACCGAAGTGGAACGGCATAAAGGCGAGCCCCGGTTTGACCCGCGGGGTCACCAGTGCCTTCACCTTGACCCGGCCCCCTTCCGGCCCCTCGACCCACACATCCTGACCGTCGCGCACACCGACGTCGTTGGCATCCGCCGGGTTCATCTCGACGAACATCTCCTGCTGCAATTCAGCCAGCCAGGGGTTGGAGCGGGTCTCGTCGCCCCCTCCCTCATACTCCACCAGACGACCGGAGGTGAGGATGATGGGGAACTCCTTGCTGACATCCTTCTCCTGCACCGAGGCGTACTGGGTCGGCAGGCGCCACAGGCTCTTCGAATCAGGCCAGGTGGCGTAGTCGGCCAGCAGATCCCGGCGCGGGGTGTAGAGCGGCTCGCGGTGCTTGGGCACCTGATCCGGGAAGGTCCACACCACGCAGCGCGCCTTGGCGTTGCCATACGGCACGAAGCCGTGCTTGATGGCGACCCGCTGGATACCGCCGGAGAGATCGGTCTTCCAGTTCTTGCCCTCGGCCTCTTTCTTCTCGGCTTCGGTCAGCTCATCCCACCAGCCGAGCTGCTTCATCAGGTCGGCAGTGATCTCGGGATAACCGTCTTCCACCTCGCTCCCTTTCGGCCAGGAGTCTTCGGCGAGCAGCGAGACACCCTGATACTCGATGCCGAAACGGGCGCGGAAACCGCCGCCCCCTTCCGACACCGGAATACTGGTGTCGTAGAGGATATGGCTGCCGGGATGTTTCATCTCCGGGGTGCCCCAGCAGGGCCACGGCAGACCGTACACTTCGCCACTGACCGGGCCGCCCTCGGCCTTGAGGTTGGTCTTGTGGAAGGTGTGCCAGTTCTGCTGGTGCGCCTTGAGCCGCTCCGGGCTCTGGCCGGTGTAGCCCACGCTCCACATGCCGCGGTTATATTCGCGAGTGATGTCTTCCAACAGCGGCTGGTTGTTCTCCACCTTGATGTGCTTGAACAACTGGTCGGCAAAGCCGAGCTTCTTGCTCAGCAGATACATGATCTCGTGGTCGACCTTGGATTCGAACAGGGGCTCGATCACCTTGTCGCGCCACTGCATGGAGCGGTTGGTGGCGGTGACGGAACCATAGGTCTCGAACTGGGTGGTGGCCGGCAGCAGGTAGACGCCGTCGGTACGATCGTTCATGACGGCAGCGACTGTGGGATACGGGTCGACAATCACCATCATGTCGAGCTTCTGCATCGCCTTCTTCATCTCCGGGCCGCGGGTCTGGGAGTTGACCGCATGGCCCCAGTAGAACATGGCGCGGATGTTGGAGCCCTGCTCGATGAGATCGGCGTTCTCCAGCACCCCGTCCACCCAGCGGGAGACCGGAATGCCGTTGTTGTTCATCGGCAACTTGCCGTTGTAGGCCTTGTTGTCAAATCGCGCCTTGATCCACTCGTAATCGACGTCCCACACCCGGGCCCAGTGCTTCCAGGAGCCCTCTTCCAGCCCGTAGTAGCCGGGCAGAGAGTCTGAGGTGACGCCAAAATCGGTGGCGCCCTGCACGTTGTCGTGACCACGGAAGATGTTGGTGCCCGCCCCGCTCTTGCCCACGTTGCCGAGAGCCAGTTCGAGGATGCAGTATGCGCGGGTATTGTTGTTGCCTGTGGTGTGCTGGGTACCGCCCATGCACCAGACCACGCAGCCGGGGCGGTTGTCGGCCAGCAGTTTGGCGGCGCCATAGACCTGCTGTTCATTGAGGCCAGTCACCCGCTCCACTTCGGCCGGCGTCCAGCGCGCCACCTCTTTTTGCACCTCGTCCATGCCGTAGACGCGGGTGCGGATGAACTCCTTGTCTTCCCAGCCGTTCTTGAAGATGTGCCAGAGCATGCCCCAGATAAAGGCGACGTCGGTGCCCGGGCGCAATGAGAGGTACATGTCCGCCTTGGCGGCGGTGCGGGTACGGCGCGGGTCGACCACCAGGATCTTGCAGCCGTTGCGCTCTTTCGCCAGCAGGATGTGCTGCATGGCGACCGGGTGGGCCTCTGCCGGGTTGGAGCCGATGAACATGATCGACTTGCTGTTGTGCATGTCGTTCAGGCTGTTGGTCATGGCGCCGTAGCCCCAGGTGTTGGCGACGCCAGCGACCGTGGTGGAGTGGCAGATCCGCGCCTGGTGATCCACGTTGTTGGTGCCCCAAAGCGACGCCATCTTGCGAAACAGGTAGGCCTGCTCGTTGGAGTGCTTGGCGGAGCCGAGCCAGTAGACGCTGTCGGGGCCGGACTCCTTGCGCAGACGCAGCACCTCGTTGCCCACCTCCTCGATGGCCTGATCCCAGCTGATGCGCTGCCACTTGCCGCCCACCAGCTTCATCGGGTACTTGAGGCGACGCTCACCGTGGCCATGCTCGCGCAGGGCCGCCCCCTTGGCGCAGTGGCCGCCGAGGTTGAAGGGGTGATCAAACGCTGGCTCCTGACCGGTCCAGACGCCGTTTTGCACCTCGGCATAGACGCCGCAGCCCACCGAGCAGTGGGAACAGATGGTGCGCTTCACCTCGACCGGCACCTCGGCCGCCACGGTTTTGGCCTCGGCCCGCTGCATCATGGCTGGCGCCAGCCAACCGGCGGCCACGGCGCCACCGGCTACCAGACCCGAGTTGACCATAAAGGCGCGGCGGGTCAGCCCCTGACCGCGAATGGCCTCATTGCCCTGCTCGCCCGCCTGGGGCTGCTCGGCACGTTTTGTCAGTTTCATGAGTTCTCCTTCACTGATCCGGCTCAGTCAGTGCCGCGCAGGGTGCGATAAAAGTCGTGAACATGGGGGGTCTCCCGATAGCCCTTGTCAGGCTCGGTGTCGTGGGTCAACACCTCTTTGCCCACCACCCGGCCGGTGGCACCGGCCAATAGGCCTATGGTGGCGACCACGCCAACTCCCTTGATCAGATTGCGGCGGGACGGGTCTTTCAGCTGTTCATCGCTCATTCTTGTGACCTCTGTTGTTGTTCTTGCCGGCGCCTGCGCGCCAGCTTCACGTCCAATGGGATATCTCGTCTGCTCGTTTATGCGCAGCTCTTGTTATGCGCAGATAGGGGCGTTCAGCCCGGCACCACGCAGGCGCCAAACGGCAGGCGCAATTCGTTTTCCAGCTTGAAGAAATCTTCGGCAAGGGCGCCGACCGCCCGGTAGAAGCTCCCCCCTTTCGCCTGTTGCTGATCGCGGCAGCAGGCGAGTACCCAGGGGGCAAGATGGCGCTCATAGAAGCGGTTGCGCTCCGGATGCTGCTCGGCAATCAGTACCGCCATCACCTCACAGAGGGCGGCCAGATGATCTTCCGGCTCGCACACTCCGCTCTGGCGCTCAAAACCGAGGGACTGGAGATCTGCACGCAGCACCGCCAGCGGCAGCTCCATCAGGGAGCCAGTGAGATACCAGGAGGCAAACGGCACGATCTCCCCGCGCCCCAGCCCGATAAAGAGATCCTGATACTCCTCGGCAAGCTCGTTTTCGTGGTGGCTACTGGCCGCCAGCTGCACCAGCCCCAGCCCTCTGGCAAAGGGGCCCGGCATAACCTGCAACCCTTGCAGCCAGGCGAGCTGCTCACCACGGGGGGCGGCGCGCCAGAGGCTTGCGAGCAGGGCGTAGAGATCGGCGCTGCTCTGTTCCAGTTCGGTCATGGTCAATTCGCCAGCCTTTTCGTTATGTTGTTCACTCATCACTGGCCCCTCATACCTTGAGCTGGGAGACGGGATCCGCCGCCAGCGCTGCAAACACATCCTTGACCCGGCAATCCTCACACATCAGCAGCCGCTGGGCGGCCTCGTTCTGGAAGTGGGAGTGACCGGCCAGTTTTTGCTGGATGCGGCGGATCATCGAGGCGGGCGCGAACGGCTTGGAGCAGCGAATGCAGCAGGCAGCCTCTTCGGCTTTCAGGCTCTGCACGGCGCGGCGCGCCTCGGGCACAGGTTGCAGACGGGGCGTGAGCACGATGGCCTGCTCGGGGCACGCCTTTTCGCACATGCCGCACTGGATGCAATCCTGCTCGATAAAGTTGAGACCGGGCGTGTGCCCAACCGCATGCAGGGCGCGGCTCGGGCAAACCGCCACGCAGCCCATGCAGAGGGTGCAGTCAGCTTCTTTCAGCTCCACACTGCCGTATGGGGCGCCATGAGGTACCGCCAGCGGCTCGCGGCTCCCTTCGTTGGCCTGCCAGAGGGCATCGAAGGCGGCAAACAGGTTTTCCCGTTTGTCTCCTTTCAGCGGCTTGTCCAGCAGGGCAACGGCTGGCTGGCCGGAAACAGGCTCACCAGCATCAGTGTCAAACAGAGCGATGCGATCGGCAGAGAGACCGGCGCCCGCCAGCAGCACGGCGGCGCTTGCCAGCTCCCGCTCAACCAATGCCCGCACACTTGCGGGAGCATCATCACCGAGCGCGATGCGCACCGCACTGGCGCCATAGGCGAGTGCGGCGAACCAGCTCTCGATGCCTAAACTCGCGCTCTCCTCCACCCAGACCGGCAGCCAGTTGGCGGGCAGACGGGTGAGTTCGGCTTCCACCCATTCGCGCTCGCTTTCACCGGCGATCAGCAGTCGGGGCGCGTCGCCCCCGGCCTCCCGATAATGCTTGAGCAAGCGCAGCAGGTAATCGCCGCTGGTGTTGGCATCAGGCTGATGATAGGCAATCGCCCCGGTCGGACAGGCAGAGGCGCAGCTACCGAAGCCCTGACAGAGATGGGGATCGATCTGGATGCGACCATTGATGGGCTTGAGCGCATCGGTCGGGCAGACATCGAGACAGCGGCTACAACCGGGCACGCCGCGGGCGGTAAAGGCGCAGACCTCGGGGTCGAGGCGAAAATAGCGAGGTTTGTCGAAGATACCGGTCAGCGCACAGAGCTCGGCAAGCCGTTCGGCCAGCCCATCTTCATCAGCCAGATGCAGATAGCCGACCGGCGGGCGCTCCAGCGCAAAGAGCGGGGCGCGGCCCAGATCGGCAACCAGATCGAAGCGCGGTTCGCGTGGCTGTTCACTAACAGCAGCCGCTTGGTGTGGAAAGCCTTGTTGTGGGAAGCAAAGCGCAGCCAGATTAACCCGCTCCCCCTGCCCATTGAGGCCGGTGAGCTGAAACTGCCCCAGATACCCTGTCAGGCTCGGCTCGCGCAGGGTCAGGGCCGCGAGGGATGCGGTGGCATCAAAAATGGTTTCGAGATCTGCCGCCTCGGCATCGTGGACCGCTTCACTCACCAGCAGGGTGGGCTTCACCCCGGCGGGCAGCAGGCTGGCAGCGCGGCGAATGCGATCTTCCGGGCCGACCAGCAGCAGGCGCCCCTGACTCCGGTAAGAGACAGTGGCCGGGATCAGGTTGTCGGTCTTGACCGTATGCTGCAGCGCATAGGCGCGAGCGCGCGCGCGCGCGTTATGCTCGGCCGCCCCCGCCCCATGGGCAAGATTGGAGGCTAGATTTGGGGTCAGATTTGGCAATGTTTGTTCAGTGCTCACATACGCTCCTGTGCGCGCCACCTCATGGGATGGGCGCTTGTTGGTAAGCCGAGAGAGCAAGAGGCGAGCCAACTCCCCCGGAAAAAAAGTGACTGACAGGGAGTCAGGATCCTGAGGGTTCCATTCCCTCACCTTTGGCTGGGACATTTTGTCCACCACAGGAAACCAAAATGTCCCGATCGTCGGTGTGGGTTTGAGAATGGTTATCAGCCAGCTCGTCGGCGGCAGGTTCGCTGGCAAGCGCAACCTGTTCAGCGGATCCGCTGGCCGGATTGACCGATTCGCTCTCCGGGGCGGTTACCTGCTCCACCAGCCAGTTGCGCAGCCCGGCGGTCAGGGCTGCGGGCAGCAATTCGGGCTGGCTGAAATCCTGGGTGTAGTCGTCGAGCCCATCCGGCTTGTGGCTGCGAAACATGGCCCGCAGCGCCTCCTTGTCGGGGAGTTTGGCCTTGCCCGGCTGGGCTGTTGTTAGCGGCGGCTTGCCACTCTCGGCCCCCTCAACGGCAAGGGGTTCACAGCTCCCCTTGTCAGTGCTGACTACGGGGCTATCCAGCGCGGTATCTGAGATTTCAGCTTCGCCACTGCCTTCGATGGGGGCGGCAACTGCCTCGGGGCTAACCTCTTCCCGTGGCTGCAATGCCTGATGCTTGCGCGCCTCACTCTTGCGAGACGACCAGCGCTTGAGAAACTCACTCATGGGCGCTGTTTCCGGCCTTGTTTACAGCACAGGTTCCGCTGTCACTGCCACGCTCGCGGCCATCGGGGCCGGTGGCTTTAACGGCGCCGCAGCTGGCTTGATCCTGGCTATCGACACCCAACTGATCCTGCGCCCGCCCCTTGCCCTTCTTGCCCTTGCGACGGGCCTCCAGCAGCTCGCCGTGGCGGCCGATAAAGGCCTCCACCCAGGCTTGCAGCGCCTCGGGCAGCGGGCAGGAGAGCACCTGCCGCTCGCCATCCATATAGGCAGCGGCCACGGTCTGGCTCAGGGTCAGGCCATCGGCCACAAAGCCACTGTCCACGCGGCTTCCGGTCACAAAGAGGCGGGGCGAGCCGGAGCTCAAATTGAAGCGATAATCCCCCCGTTCATCGCGAAACAGGGTAAGGGGCAAGGCACCAGCAGCCTCAGGTTCAGCGGGGTGGAGCGCTGCTATCTCGAAACGGCGGCTCTGCCAGCGGCCAACCTGGCTGTCGATGGCCTTTAACTCCAGTTGCAGCCAGCGCTGCGGGGAGAGGGGTTTGGTTGTCTCTTGCACTGTCACGGCTCCCATCAGAAGGTCTCTACCGGGCCGCCCTCCCCCGTGATCCACCCCGTTCGGGGCGGTTCACAGCAGGAAATTCATGGCGGCCACGGCCATCAATGGGATAAGACATAGCAAGAGTGGGGCCAAGGCCGGTTTGGTGGCTGATGGGGGCTTTGCTGCGGGTTGGCGCGTTGTGCGGGATATGGATCGGCGCGGACGTAGGTTGGCGCTGAGCGCAGCGAAGCCCAATATGCGGCGTAACACCAATCCGCCAGTGCTTGTTCGAGGGAATGGCAATAATTGAATAACACCGAATTATCCGATTATTGCCTTGATAAGGCTGTTCGCGGTAAACGTTGGGCTTCACTTCGTTCAGCACCAACCTACAATTTAGCCCAACATACGAGATAATTTTAGTGTAATATATTGATTCATAAAGAGTGTTTTTAGTCTGGGGGAGTCATCAGTGCTAACAGAAAAACAATTGTTTGAACTTATTAAAGCATTACAGTCATCCAATTTCTCGACAACAGAAATTATTATCTTAGTCGTTTTCGTTGTTTTTGCGACTCTAGCAATGAGCTTTCTGGTTTCGCACTTCAACGAGAAGGCTAAAATTTCAGCAACCAACTCTAACTATGAAACCCTGAAGGATCAGCTATCTATAAATACACGAACAATTAAAGAAATTGAGAAAAAAATAACTTCCGAATTATGGATTTCTCAACAGGTTTGGCAAAAAAAATATGATATGTACGAATTCGTATATGCACAATTACTCGCGATTAAAAAATGGGCAGACAATGAATTCTACATAATAGAACTCCATATGATGCCACAGTTGATAGCAAGCAACTATCAGCCATATTTTAATGAAGAACAAGAAGCTGCATTTTATAAAGACATCCAGCAGGCCCAAGAGGACCTTGAGAAAGCAACGAACGACAAAGATATCCAGGATAAAAACAAAGAATTACAGAAGAAATTAAGTATAGCAATGACTTCTCTAACTGAAATTTTAATAACCAAAGCAATTCTTTTAAATTCCAATGTAACTCAGACCCTAGAAGAATTAATTGAAAGTATTGGTTTGGAACCTTCGCCATTCGATTATGAAACTCCAGATGATTATGGCGATAGGATAAAGTTAGCGATTGATATAGCATTGAAAGAAATAAGAGTGATCGCAATCTCTGATCTGGAAATTAAGCATCAGGAATGTTAGTGCTGTAGGTTCGAATAGCGGAGCGTATTCGGACGTTCGAGTAATTGGATATTCGCTTATTCGAGCGCTCAAGCATTCGAGTAAGCGAGTAATAAAACCCCATGTATTCTGGCTGGTTCGATGGAGAAATATACCAGAAATTCCAATTCCTGCGGCAACTGTTCAACCGCACCAATCCAGCAGGTAGATACCGATTGCAAAATAACGATGAAAAGGTGAATAAGGTCAATCGATCACCACCTTCCCCTTTTTGCGGCCGAAAAACTAAGCATTACGTCACGACACGGCGATATTAACTCGAGTTCAAGGCTGGAAGTCTCGCGATCGTCCGAATACGCTCCGCTATTCGAACCTACTCAACTCCAAAAAAGAGAATCTCGCCCAAAGTAATCTGGAACAAAACTTGCTGTGTCCCTCCCCTTAGATCCCGGCAACCGGTCGCGAGGGGCCCATGACACCGACCTTTATCAAAAGCAATGCTGCCGCCCAGCTCACCATGGCCGTCGAGGTGATGGATGAACAGGGCACGATGAACACCCGCCAAATCGCCTGTGAGCGGCCACTGACGGTCTACCTCAACTGGAAGGAGATAGTAACCCTGATGACGCTGGGGGCCCGCCCCGAGGCGCTGGTGCTGGGTTATCTGAAAAATCAGGGCTTTATCGAGAATATCTCAGCCATCGAGTCGGTGATCGTCGACTGGGAGAGCGAGGCCGCCGCCGTGGTAAGCAGCCAGCAGGCAGCCGATCTCGACAAGTCACTGGAGAAGAAGACGGTCACCTCCGGCTGCGGTCAGGGAACCATGTATGGCAGCGTGATGAAAAAGCTCGAAGGGGTGGTCTTGGCGGCGCCTGAGCTTAAACAGAGCACCCTCTACGCCCTGCTCAAGGCGCTGTCGGCCCATAACGAAACCTACAAGATGGCGGGTGCAGTGCATGGTTGCGCCATCTGTCGAGGCAGCGAAATCCTCTCCTTTGTCGAGGATGTGGGGCGCCACAATGCGGTGGATACTCTGGCGGGCGAGCTCTGGATGCGCGGCGAGAGTGGCCACGACAAGATCTTCTACACCACCGGGCGGCTCACCTCGGAGATGGTGATCAAGGTAGCGCAGATGGGCATTCCGGTGCTGTTGTCGCGCTCCGGCGTCACCCAGATGGGGCTGGATCTCGCCCACCAGCTCGGCATCACCATGATTGCCCGCGCCAAGGGGCGCCACTTCGAGGTATTCAGCGGCCACGATCAGCTGGTGCTGGACGAGAAGCCGCCGATGCTGGCGCCCGGTTCAACCGGTCGCGGGATGCGGGACTAAGCCATGAATGAGTTTATGAACGTGAAGCAGGTGGCGGAATACCTCGATCTCAACGAGAAGAAGGTCTACCAGCTCGCCAACGAGGCGCGCATCCCCGCCACCAAGGCGACCGGAAAGTGGCTGTTTCCCCGCTCCCTGCTCGACCGCTGGCTGCTCGGCAGCTGCCACGAGGGGGTGATGAACGACCGGCTGCTGCTGGCAGGCTCGGACGATGTGCTGCTCCACTACGCCAGCAGCCGCTTGGCACAGCAGCTCGGTACCCAGGCACTGGTGGGCTACACCCCGTGCGGCACCCGTCAGGGGCTGGCGATGCTGGCGCGCGGCCATGTGGATCTCTGCGCCATCCACTGGGGGCAGGCCGAGGAGGCGCACCTGCGCCACCCGGCGCTGGTGCAGCAGTATCAGGGCCACCGGCAATGGGTGATCGTTCATGGATTTCGCCGGGTGCAGGGGCTGGTGCTGCGGCAAGGGCTGCAACCCAAAGAGGCGAAAGAGACGCTCGACTGGCGCTGGGCCATGCGCCAAGAGGGGGCTGGCAGCCAGCGCGCCCTGCAGGAGTGGCTGCAAACCCAAGGGGAGTCGCTGACCCGGCTGGAGCGCACCCTCGAGGTCAACAGCGAGCGGGAGCTGGCCGCCGCCATCAGCCGCGGCGATGCGGATGTCGGCCCCGGCGCCCAGAGCACCGCCACCGAGTTTGGCCTCGGCTTTATGCCCTTGTCGCAGGAGTGCTTCGATCTGGTGATGCCGCAGGGGGTCTTCTTTCGCACCCTGCTGCAACAGCTGATCGGCTGGCTGCAATCCCCCGAGGGGCGCGAGCTGGCGGCCCGCCTCGGCGGCTATGACCTGACCCAGAGCGGCAAGCTGGTGTGGAGCCCGCAGTAAATAACCACTCACCTACAGACAAAACAGCCCGCCAACCATGTTGACGGGCTGTTTTTATCACGGGCCTTTTTTATAACAGCATCAATCGCTTGTCTCACGCCCCTCGGCATTGAGGGCGATGCGCCACCCTTCCAGTTTCGCAGGCTCGCTACCGCTGGGCAGCAGGGCGTGGCTGCGCAGCCGCACGGTAAAGCAGCTCCCCTGCCCTGGGGTGGAGTCCACCAAGAGCTCCCCACCCCAGCGGCTGATGATGCGGTGACTCAGGGCCAGCCCCAGTCCGGTGCCGGTGGCGCGGGTGGTGAAGAAGGGATCGAAGATCTTGTCGATAATGGCCGCCTCGATGCCGCTACCGTTGTCGATCACCCGCACCTCGGCCCCGCGCAGCTGACCCAGTTCATCGAACCAGTCGCGGCTCTCGACCCGGATCTCCCCCTGCTCCCCCAGCGCGTGGCTGGCGTTGACCAAGAGGTTGATCAGCACCTGCAACAGCTGCTGGCGATCCGCCTCGATGGGCTGCTGGGCCCTGAGATCGGCCACCAGCTCCACCTGTTGCTGGCGCAGGGCGGAGCGCACCAGGGTCAGGCTCTCCTCAATGATGGGATTGAGGTGCTGCCACACCGGCGCCGTCTCGTAGTCGCCGGGGCGCGAATATTGCAGCAGGCTGCGGGTGATGGCACGAATGCGCTCAATCTGGGCCAGCACCAGCGCCAGCTCCTCGCTGACCGGCTCGGCCGCCTCCCCCAGCTCCAGCTTCATCAGCTCCACATTGCCGAGGATCACCGCTAGTGGGTTATTGATCTCATGGGCCACACCGGCGGAGAGCTCGCCAAGGGCCGCCAGCTTCTCGCTGATGAGCAGCTGCTGGCGCGCCTCGGTCAGCATATGGATATGATCTTCCAGCTCCGCAGTCTTGAGCTCGAGGCTTTGGGTACGCTCGGCCACCTTCTGCTCCAGCTCGTCGGCGCTGCGGGCCATCTGCTGCTGATGCGCCTCCTGCCTGTCCAGCATGGCGTCGAACTGGCGACCGAGCTGGGCCAGCTCGTGGTCAGGGTCGAGGGCCAGCGGGCCGATGCGAGCGGACTCCCCGGCCTGCACCTGCCGCACCACCTTGTGCATCCGCTCGATGGGGGAGAAGAGATCCCGCGCGCCGCGATAGACCAGCAGGCCGGAGAGCAGCAACAGCAGCACTACGCCGGAGCCCAGCTCCACCAGATTGGTGAGGTAGGTGCGGATAATGGGCCACTCGAGAAAGCCCACATAGAGCATGCCGATCCGCTCGCCCCTGGCTCCCAGCAGCGGCTCGTAGCCAGATACATACCAGGCATCGTGGACGAAAGCGCGGTCAACCCACATCTCCCCTCGCCCCAGCACCTGTTCGCGCACTGGCGGCGAGACCCGGGTACCCACCGCCCGGCCCACCTGACGGCTACTGCTGACCGGCACGTTGGTGCTCACCCGCAGATCGTCGAGAAACAGGGTAACGGTGCCGACGCTGCCATCCGGCAGGGTGTTTTTGGCAAACACCTGACCCTTGAGCTCATCCACCAGCCGGGTGCTGCCGTTGACAAGCTCGCCCCCCTCCAGCACCGCCCAAAGGGAGCCGTCGCGGCCCATCACCGGCGTCAGCGACAGGCTGATCAGCCCCCGGTCCTCCACCACCCTGGTGCCATCCCGCTGCCACAGCACAGCCCGCTTGGCCAGTTGCGGGGAGAGGGCGAGCATCTCCTGCTGCGACCAGACCACGAAGTGACTGACGCTGCGTCCGGCCGTGAGGGCGGCGCGCTCCTGCGCCGTCAGCTGATCCAGCTCGGGGCCGCGGCGCAAGCGCAGAAAATCGAGGCCATAGTTGGCCGCCAGCGGCATCACCCAGTCATGCAGCTGATCCGGCGATTCCCGCAGCCGCAGCTGAAAGGCCCAGGCATCGCGCAGATGCTCGAGATGCTCGGTCTGGCGCTGCTGCTGCACCGTGATGGCGTGGTGGGCCACCCCGAGATCGCTGCGCACCGTGGTGAGCAGATTCTGCCAGCTGTAGGTGAGGGTCCAGTAGAGGGTGAGCGCGATCATGCCCACCAGAGTGAGCATGATGGGTACCGAGGTGAGCAGCAGCAGGCGCCAGCGCACCTTGGTGCGCACACAACGGGGCAACAGGGCGCGCATGCAGCGGGAGAGCAGGGTCAGTTTCATCGCCACCCCATCCAGTCAGCCTTCCTCATTCGATGGCCCACTCCTTGAATTTGCGATCCAGCGTCTTGCGCGCCACCCCGAGCACCCGGGAGGCGGCCGACTTGTTGCCATCGTGATTCGCCACCACTTGCAGGATGTGGGCTTTTTCCACCTCCGCCAGCGGCCATGCCAGCGGATAGCCCTCCTCGCTTGCCCCCGGTTCGGCCGGCTTGCTGCTCTGCCAGTAATCCGCCGGGGGCTTGCCCAGCAGCAGGCAGCGCTCGATGAGGTTGCGCAGCTCCCGCACGTTGCCGGGCCAGGGGTAAGCCTGCATCGCCACCACATCCTCGTGGGTCCAGCTCAAGGAGCCCATCCCCATCTCGGCGGTGAGCTGGCGGGTAAAGTGGTGTACCAGCGCGGGGATGTCGTCGATCCGCTCCCGCAGCGGGGCGACCGGCAGCGCCACCACGTTGAGGCGATAGAAGAGATCTTCGCGAAAGCGGCCCGCCTCCACCTCGGCCTTGAGGTTGCGGTTGGTGGCGGCGACGATGCGCACATCCACCGCCAATTCGCGCTCGGCACCGACTGGGCGGATGGCCTTCTGCTCCAGTGCCCGCAGCAGGGAAGCCTGCATGGCGAGCGGCATCTCGCCGATCTCGTCCAAAAAGAGCGTGCCCTGATGGGCGACCCGGAACAGGCCGTCACGCCCCTTGCGGGCGCCGGTAAAGGCCCCCTGCACATGGCCGAACAGCTCGCTTTCCAAAAGCTCCGGCGCGATGGAGGCGCAGTTGAGGGGCACAAAGGCCCCCATCCGGCCAGAGAGTTGATGCAGAGCGCGGGCCACCAGCTCCTTGCCGGTGCCGGACTCCCCCTCCACCAGTACGGCGGCGTTGGAAGGGGCCACTCTGGCGATGAGCGTCTTGAGTTCGCGGGTCTTGGCACTGTCGCCAATCAGGGTGGGCGGGAACAGCTTGCTCACCTCCCGGCGCAGCAGCAGGTTCTCCCGCTCCATCTGGCGGCGCTCGATGACTCTGTCCACCGCCTGCACCATCTGATCGAGGTTGAAGGGCTTGAGGATAAAGTCGCTGGCGCCGAGGCGCAGCGCCTTGAGGGCGGTCTCCATATCGCCAAAACCGGTCATGAAGATGATGTCGCTGCGGCGGGTGGCCGGGTCTATGGCCTCGTGCCATTCGATGCCGGAGCGCCCCGGCAACCGGATGTCGGCGATGATAAGGTCGAAGTGAAGGCGGCAGCGCAGGGCTTCCGCCTCCTCCACGCTGGCGGCAGTCTCAATCTGGGCAAAACGCTTGGCCAGCGCCTTGGCCAGAAAGCTGCGCATGCCGGGCTCATCGTCAACGATAAGCAGGGAGAGGGCAGACCAGCGGCTGGGAGGGAGTGTCATGGAAAAAAGTACCTCGGATGCACGTACGGTCGGTGAATGTCCCGATAACCGGAACCTTAGTGGGACATTTTGTCCTTACCGTATCAAAAGCACCAACACCAATTATTAAAAGCGATAACAAGCTCACCTAATTGATTTTAATAAGCTTCTGTTTTTAAACGGCAAACCGTGAATGCAGCGGCAAAGGAACAGTTTGGCACCCTGCTTGCTTACTCTTGCCCTCTCCTCATCCACCCTGAAAAAAGTTGCATCACGATGACGATAAAAACCAGCCTCAAACGTTTTGCCCTCTCCCTCGCCGCCAGCCTGCTGATCGCCGGTGCGGCCCACGCCGAAGCGGATACTAATGCCACAAAAGCGCCGATCCGCCTCGCCACCACCACCAGCACCGAACAGTCCGGTCTGCTGGGCTGGTTGCTGCCCCAATTCACCAAGGAGACCGGTTATCCGGTGCAGGTAATGGCGGCCGGTACCGGCCAGAGCCTGAAGATGGGCGAAAATGGCGACGCGGATCTGGTGATGACCCACGCCCCCTCTGCCGAGAAGAAGTTCGTCGATGCGGGCTTTGGCATCGAGCCGGTACACCTGATGTACAACGACTTCGTTATCGTCGGCCCGGCAAAAGATCCGGCGGGTCTGGCCAAGCTGCACGACGCCGCCAAGGGGCTGCAAGCCATCAAGGAGCAGGGCCAGACCTTTATCTCCCGCGGTGACGAGTCCGGTACCCACATCAAGGAGAAGACCCTATGGCAAGCCGCTGACGTCAAACCCGAGTTTGCCGGTTACAAATCCATCGGCCAGGGGATGGGCCCGACCCTGACCATGGCCTCGGAGCTGGGTGCCTACACCCTGACCGACCGCGGCACCTGGCTCGCCTACCAGAGCAAGCTGGATCTCGCCGTGCTGCTGGAGGGTGACAAGCGCCTGTTCAACCCCTATCAGGTGATCCTGGTCAACCCCAAGCGCTACCCGGATCTCAACACCGAGGGGGCACGCACCCTGAAGAACTGGCTGGTCTCCGAGCATGGCCAGAAATTGATCGGCGACTTCAAGGTGGCGGGTCAGGCGCTGTTTGTGGCGGATGCCAACGGGAAATAATGGCAACGCTGACCCCTGCGATAACGTTAATGGCCCTCCCCCGGTTCGCTGAGGGAGGCGCCTGATGCCGACCCTGCTCGACACGACATTAGCAGCCCTCGCCCTGCTGTTCAGTGGTGACACCGAACTGTGGCAGGTGGTGGGGGTCTCCTTCTCCGTCTCCTGCATCGCCCTGCTGCTGGTGCTGCTGCCCGCCTTGCTGCTGGGCTTTGCCCTGGCCTATCTGCCGCTGCCCGGCCGCTGGCTCTGGCTCTCCTGCATCAATACCCTGCAATCGGTGCCGACTGTGGTGATTGGCCTCTTGCTCTACATGCTGCTGTCACGGGCCGGCCCCTTTGGCGACTGGAAGCTGCTCTTTACCCAGCAGGCGATGGTGGTGGGGCAGATGCTGATCGCCTTCCCGGTGATCGCCACCATGGCCCACGCGGCGTTTGTTCAGAGCGATCGGCGCGCCTGGGAGACTGCCCTGACCCTCGGGGTCTCCTGGCCCAAGGCGCTGATCGGCCTGATGCACGAGTGCCGCTTTGGCCTGCTGGCCGCCATCATCGGCGCCTTCAGCCGTATCGTCACCGAGGTGGGCTGCTCCATGATGGTGGGGGGCAATATCCTGCACTTTACCCGCAATATCCCCACCGCCATCGCGCTGGAAACCCAGAAAGGGGCCTTCACCCAGGGAGTGGCGCTCGGCATAGTGCTGCTCACCCTTGCCCTCTTGCTCAACCTGCTGCTGACGGCCTGTCGCGGCCACAGCTATCTGAAGAACTGACCATGCCCCCACTGTGTATCAACAGGAGTACCCCATGGCCCTGACCGCCCACCAGCTGACGATGCGCTTTGGCGAACGCCAGCTGTTCGAGATTGACCGGCTCGCCATCGCACCGGGGGATGCCATCTGGCTGCATGGGGCCAACGGGGTGGGCAAGACCACCTTGCTCAAGATCCTGGCGGGGCTGCTGGCCCCTACCCGCGGCCACACCAATCTGCCGGGGCGCTGGCAACAGCGGATCAACCGGCTGCTCAAGCGGGATCTGGGGCCGGGCAGGGTCACCTATCTGCACCAGACCCCCTATCTGTTCGATCGCACGGTGCACGACAACGTTGCCTGGGCGCTCGATAAACTGCTCGGCAGCGAGATCCGGGTGTTCGAGGCGCTGCGCCGGGTCGAGCTGGAGGGGCTGGCGCGGGAGCACATCAGCATTTTGTCCGGTGGCGAACGGCAACGGCTGGCAATGGCCCGCGCCTGGGCGCTGCAACCGGCCTTTCTGCTGATGGATGAACCCACCGCCAATCTGGACACACATTCGGTTGCCCTGATGGCCGCATTGGCGCAAGATCTGCGGGAACATGGCAGCGGCCTGGTCGTCATCAGCCACCAGAGCAACGCCCTGACCGACCTGTGCGAGCGGCAATGGACCCTCGCCCGTGGCCAGCTGCAAGAGACGACCCCTTTAAAAATCATCGAGCGACATGACTTCAAAAAGCGACAGCCACTCTGATCCCGTTGCCGTATCAGCAGTGATCCTGGCAGGAGGCCGCGCCACCCGGATGGGGGGCGAAGACAAGGGATGGGTAGCACTGGCGGGACGCCCTCTTATCGACCACGTTCTGGCACGGCTGCGCCCCCAGGTGGATGAGGTACTGATCAACGCCAACCGCAGTCAGACCCGCTATCAGGCGCTGGCCCCGGTCATCAGCGATGACAACAACGACTATCTCGGCCCGCTGGCGGGCATGCAGGCAGGTCTTGCCGCCGCCCGTCACGACTGGGTGCTGTTCGTTCCCTGCGATGGCCCCGCCCTACCGCTGGATCTGATGAGCCGCTTTCGCGCCGCCCTGACCCCGGATACCGAGCTGGTGGTAGCCCACGATGGCGACTGGCTGCAACCCGTGGTGGCCCTGCTGCACAAATCCCTGCTCCCCTCCCTGACCGCTGTGCTGGCAGAGGGAGAGCGCAAAATCGATATCTGGTTTGCCCGCCACAACATGGCGGTGGTGAGCTTTGCCGATCAGCCGGATGCCTTTATCAATCTCAATAGCCCTGCCGAGCTGGCCGCCTACGAGGCCCGTCTGCTCGCCACGGCTATCGACCCCCAACAAGGAGTCACCTCATGACCCCGGCCCCCACTCTTCCCCTGCTCGGCTTCGCCGCCTGGAGCGGCACCGGCAAGACCACCTTGCTGGAGCAGTTGATCCCCCTGCTGGTCGATCGCGGCCTGCGCATCGGGGTGCTCAAGCACGCCCACCACGACTTTGATATCGACCAGCCGGGCAAGGACAGTTACCGCCTGCGCAAGGCGGGTGCCCGACAGATGATGGTGGCTTCCCGCTGTCGCCACGCTCGTATCATTGAAACGGAACTGGCCGAAGCCGATTTTCGCCAGCTGCTGGCAAGCTTTGATCAGAGTGAACTCGACCTGCTGCTGGTAGAGGGGTTCAAGCACGAGCACTTCCCGAAAATCGAACTGCACCGCGCCGAGATTGGCAAGCCGCTACTCTTCCCCGAAGACAGCGACATCATAGCGCTGGCCAGCGATCAGCCCCAACAGAGTGGCGAACAACAGCAGACAAGCCTGCCCCGCCTCGATATCAACGATCTGGCGGCTATCGCCGACTTCGTCTGCCGCTGGCTTGACGGCTGCCAGAGCAAGGAGCCTGAGGCGGGCAAGGGCTTTCTCTCGGTCGAGGCGGCCCGCAACGCCATTCTGGCGGCCCTCACCCCGAGCAACGCCTGCAGCGACAAACCGCTGGCCCAGTGCCACGGCGCCGTGCTGGCCGCCGATCTGATAAGCCCCATCAATGTGCCGCCCCACGCCAACTCGGCGATGGATGGCATTGGCCTTCGCAGCGACGATCTCGCCGCCGGTCGCTGGCAACTGGTGGGGGAAGTGCTGGCGGGCCAGCAGCGCCACGAGCCTGTGCTGGCCGGTCAGGCGGTGCAGATCATGACCGGCGCTCCGCTGCCCCCCGGGGTAGATACTGTGGTGATGCGGGAAGAGACGCTGATTGAAGGGGAGTGGGTCACGGTCACCGCACCGATCCGCGCAGGACAAAATGTGCGCCTCGCCGGGGAAGATCTCGCCAAGGGTGCGGTCGCCATCCCGGCCGGGACCTGGCTTGGCGCCCCCCAGCTGGGGCTGGCGGCATCACTCGGTCAAGCCAGTCTCACTGTGCGCACCCCGCTGAAAGTGGCGCTGTTCAGTACCGGTGACGAGGTGCAAGCGCCGGGCGAGCAGCTCGCCCCCGGCCATATCTTCGACAGCAATCGCTTCACCCTGATGGCCCTTATCCGCGCCGCCGGTTGCGAGGTGATGGACCTTGGCATCATTCCCGATGACAAAACCATTCTGCGCCAGCAGCTGGAGCAGGCCGCCGCCAGCGCCGATCTGGTGCTGAGCTCGGGCGGGGTCTCGGTGGGCAACGCCGACTTTATCAAGCTGGTGCTGGCGGAGCTCGGCCAGATTGATTTCTGGCGCATCCAGATGCGCCCGGGCCGCCCGCTCGCCTTTGGCAAGCTGGGGCAGACCCCCTTCTTCGGCCTGCCGGGCAATCCGGTAGCGGCGATGATCTGCGTGCTGCAGTTTGTCGAGCCCGCCATCGCCCGCCTACAGGGCAAGCGGTGGCAGCCGCTGCGCCTCTCGGCACTGGCAGACGAGAAGATGAAGAGCCGCCCGGGGCGCACCGAGTTTCTGCGCGGTATCTTCCATCAGGACCGTAACGGCCAGCTGCGGGTGCGCACCACGGGGCCACAGGGCTCGGGCATTCTCAGCTCCATGGCCGATGCCAACTGTCTGATCGAAATCGTACCGGATCAACCCGGGATCGCCGTTGGCGAGCGGGTCTGGATCCACCCCCTGCAGGGACGACTGGCCTAAATCCCGACGGGGCGTCGGCCGGATGCACGGCGCCCCGTCCCCCACCTGACAGGAGGCAGACCGTGCGTCTTGATGCCCCCCTCTCCCGACTCGATCTGCTGGTCTATGGCCGCTACCGGATCGTCCATGGCATGCGCATTGCGCTCGCCTTTATGCTCACCTTTCTGCTGACCCGCGAGCTGAAACTGCCGGAGAGCACCTGGCCGCTGATAACCTTGGTGGTGGTGATGGGCCCCATCTCGTTCTGGGGCAATGTGCTCTCCCGCGCCCTGCAGCGGGTGGTGGGCACCATCTTCGGTGCCAGTTGCGGGGTGGTAGCGCTCTATCTCGAGATCTACTCGCTACCGCTTACCCTGATCTGGTGTGGGTGCATCATGTTCCTCTGCGGCTATCTGGCCCTCGGCAAGCGCCCCTATGTGGGGCTGCTGATCGGCATCACCCTGGGAGTCACCATGGGGGCCATGCCGGGGGACATAGAGACAGCTCTGTGGCGCAGTGCCGACGTGATACTGGGCTCCCTGCTGGCGCTGCTCTTTTGCAGCATCTACCCCCAGCGGGCCTACAGCCACTGGCGGCTGCAATTGCACCAGATCCTGCAGCAGTCGGGGCGGCTCTATCACACCCACCTCTCCCCCAATGTGCTGGAGCGCCCGCGCCTCAAACACAATCTCTCCCAACTGCTGGCCCAGACAGGCAAACTGCGGGCCCTGCTGGCCCCGGCGGCCAAGGAGACGCGCCACAGCGTCGCCCTGTTTGATGCGGTGCAGGTCACCATGCGCAACACCCTCTGCACTCTTGAGATGCTGGCCAACACCTACTGGAACGATAGGGAGAGCCACTTTCTGATGCAGAGTACCCGCGAACTGCACGCCTGCCATCTGGCCACCGAGGAGGCGATCAACCAGCTTGCCCTGATGATGCAAACCGGTGACGGGCGTGGCGCGGATGCCGCCATCGCCCGCCTGCACGAGGTGGCGACCCAGGTATCGCTCCCCCCCAATACCGAGGCCGCCATCAATGGCTACCTCTGGCTCAACGTCCAGCTGACCGAACAGCTCACCCACCTGCGCCGCCTGCTGGGGCTGATCCTCACCCCGCCCCATCGCAAGCAGCCGGACTAGACCCAATGCAAAACGCCCCGCAGTGGCGGGGCGTTTGCTATCTGACTGGCCGCTTGGGCCGTTGATCAGTAACTCTTAACTGGCATTGGCCAGCGGCTGCTCGGTGGTGAGGTAGAGGGATAAATCCTGAATACCCGCCTGCAGGGCGGTAAAACAGTCAGGGTCTATTGCGGTGCCCAGATTATCCGCCATCATCTCCAGCGCCTGCGGCACAGGGATGGCGCCGCGATAAGGGCGCTTGGCGGTGATGGCATCGAAGATGTCGGCTGTGGTGATGATGCGCGTCTCAAGGGTAATCTCGTCCCCTTTCAGCCCCTTGGGGTAGCCCTTTCCATCGAGCCGCTCATGGTGGGCGCCCGCCACTTGCGCCAGCTCCTCGAAGGCACCGATACGGTTCAGGATCTCCTCGGTGTAGGCGGCATGCATCTGCACCGCCGCCCACTCCTGCGCATCGAGTTTGCCCGGCTTGTCGAGAATGGCGTTGCTCACCCCGAGCTTGCCCACATCATGGAGCAGAGCGCCCCGCTTGAGCCAGCGTCGACGCGACTCGGACAACCCCATCTGGGTGGCAAGAATGTCGGTATAGAGCGCAACCCTGCCGCTGTGACCCGCGGTGTAGGGACTTTTGGAGTCCACCACCTGCCCGAAGGCCGCCGCGATTTCGTCCAGATAATCCTCATCCAGCGCTACCTCCCCTTGCCCGGCCGGGTGGACCAGCACCCACTCGGTCAGTCGGGGATCGGCCAGTCCTTGCCAGAACTCCTCGTCGGCCAGCGCTTCAAATTCCCGAACCAGTGCCGGATCAAACCAGCTGCCGCTGCGCTCGCGCAGCTCCTTGAGCGCCGCATCCGGACCTGCGGCCGCGTGAAACACATCGACCACCTGACAGAGCAGGGCAATGCGCGAGAAGAGCGGGATCGCCTCGCCAGCCAGTTGCAGGGGCCGACCTTTGCCATTCCAGTGCTCATCGAGGGAGAGGATGCCATCGGCCACCTCGTCACTGAAACGCAACTGGCGAGCGATATCCGCCCCCCGATGACAGCGGGTCTGGATCAGTTCGTTGGCAATCTGGTCGCCGTTGCGAAAGATATGAAACAGGCTGCGAAAACGTCCCAGCAGATCCGCCTGCAAGCCGGTGTGGCCCAGCACAAAGTTGACTACCTCGGAGAGGGAGCCATCCACCAGTTTGAAATCGCGTTTGAAGTGAAGATCGTCGGTGAGATAGAGCTCGCAGATGCGGGCGGCATTGCTGCTGCACCCAAGATCCTTAAGCAGGAGTGTGTAGTAGAGGTCATGGCGCAGCCGGGCGTCCAGTCCCAGCCGCTCCCCCAGACGGGAACCTATCCAGCAGCAGCGAATGCAGTGTCCTCTTGGTTGCCCCTCGGTCATATCGAGCGCATGACTGAGGGAACCAATCAACTCCGCCAATCGCAATCCATTCACCGTCATAGTCTACTCCCTTAGACATCATGGCGATTTTGCCAGCAGATTAGGTATACCCCATCTGAAACTGGATCGATCTGGATTCAGTTGAATTTAGGCAGCAGCCTTGCCCTGATTAGCCCGCTCTTCCAGCTCCGCACGGCTCAGGGTAGAGACAAAGCGGCCATCGAAGTAGATATCCATCAACTCGCCACGCTTCTCGCCACGCATCATGCTGCGGCGACCATCCAGATAGTGCACCTCCATCTGGGCGGTATGCTCGTCCGGGTAGCTGATCTCCACCTCGCGCACCCCTTGTGGCAGCATGGCCAGCGGCACCTTCTTGAGGGCCGGATCCAGATGCTGGTTCACCTTGATCACCGGATTGGCTTTCATGTCCACCACAGCCGGAGATTTGCCGGTGATGGGGTTCTTGCCAGACCAGAACTCGATGGTATTGAACACAAACAGGTCAGCGGTCGCGGCCAGACCGTAGACAGGGGAGAGCAGCATAAAGACCCCGGCACGAGCGTAGCGGTTATCCACCACGCTCAGGTTGCCCTTGGTGACCATGCCGGAAAGCCCCATCTGCCCCATACAGCCGCCCAGACCCATGCTCGCGACCATAACCAGCAGGGCCATTGCCCGCCCCTTCTGTTGTAATGCCATCGTGTTCTGTTCCTGCTCTGAAATAAATGAGGCGGCAAGCCTAATCAAGGGGCCAGAAGAGGACAATTCACAATGGCGGGACGATACAGGAGGGGTTCAGATTGGGGCACTGACTGCTCAAATATGAGTCAATGCCCCGGCATGACAGGAAGTCAGGGGGTTCAGATGGCCAGATCAGAGACGGTGCTGGAGACGTTGTTCGCCTCCCGGCGGATGTCGCTCATCACCTCGTTCACCTCACCCACCTGCTGTTTACCCAGCTCGGCGCTGCTGGCGACGTCGGACATCTCGGAGGTGACCTTGGCGGTCAGCTCCCGGTTGTTCTGTACCACCTTGGCGATCTCGTCGGTAGAGAGAGACGTGCGGGCCGCCAGCTGGCGAACCTCGTCAGCCACCACCGCAAACCCACGACCCTGATCCCCCGCCCGCGCCGCCTCAATGGCCGCATTAAGGGCCAGCAGATTGGTCTGATCGGCGATGCTGCTGATGGTGGAGACGATCGCCTCGATGCTGCGCGACTGCTCGTTGAGCTGGTTGATAAGGCCGATACTGTGAGTCAGCTGGCTGGCAATCAGGCTGGAGGTATCGACCACCGAGGAGAGCAGACCCGCGCCACGCTCGGCGCAGTTCAGGGTCTCCCGGGCCGCATCGTGGGCCAGCATGGCCGCTTCCCGCACCGCATCGCTCTTGTTGATCCGCTCGGTAATATCGCTTGCGAACTTGATCACCTTCACCACCCGGCGGTTGTCATCCAGGATAGGGTTGTAGGTTGCCTCCAGCCACACCTTGCTACCGTGACTGTTCTGACGACAGAAGAGACCGGACTTGAACTGACCACGGCCCAGCTCATCCCAGAAGTGGGGCTGGTCTCGATAGAACTGATCGTCGCAGAAGATGCGGTGATGCTTGCCCTGCACCTGAGCCAGCGTATAGCCCATGGTATGGAGGAAATTGCCATTCGCAGAAATCACCTCCCCGCCGGGGGTGAACTCGATGACCGCCAGCGACCGATCCAGCGCCGTCACCACCGCCTGCTGGCTGAGCAGTTGCAGGTGGTGCTCGGTAATATCGGCCGCAATCTTGATCACCTTGGTCACCACGCCCCGCAACTTGACCGGAAAATAGGTTGCTTCCAGCCAGATCGCCTCGCCCCGTTTGTTGAAGCGCTGGAACACCCCGGTACGGGAGCGCCCCTGCTTCAGATCCGCCCAAAACTGCTGATAGTCGCTGCTCTGGGCATAGAGCTTGTCGCAAAAGATACGGTGATGCTGGCCGATAACCTCGGGCGCACTGAAGCCCACCACGTTGAGAAAGAGATCATTGGCGGCCAGCACAGTGCCATCCGGCGTAAAGGTGATGGTCGCCACGCTGCCGTGCACTGCGTCAAAAAATCCCTGCTGTTCCAGAAGTTGATCCTGGCACTGCTGCAACTCGGCTTTCAGTTTGCTATTGAACATCGAAACGTATCCTCCAGACTGGCACCCACCATGGCCAAACCACGCAGTGGATCAATAAGATAATGGTGGCGTGCTCCATCAGCATAGTTGGCGGCTTTGCCGCGATCCCATCTGACGCCATATTTATTGCTGTAAATCAAATTCACCGACCAAAAGCCACTCATGCAGAGCTGAAACCCTTATTCCACCACCGGTTGCCACTCCAGATAGGCCGGATTGGCGACAAAGCCGATCCGCTCATAGAGAGGTCGTCCCTGCTCGCTGGCATGGAGCCACACCTTGCCCAGCTGACGCGATCTGGCGAAGGCTGTAATGGCATCGAGCAGCGCCGTGGCGATCCCCTGCTGGCGCCATTGTGACCGCGTATACATGTTGAGCAGATACCCCTCCATCCCCGCCAGATTGCCGGGATAGGGTGGCCGTTCAAACAATGCCAGCGTCCCGGCCGCCACGATCTGTTTGCCGCCCTCTTGCGTATCGTCCTCAGCCAGCCAGGATAAAGCACTCTCTTCACTCATCGCTCGGGTGAAATAGTCAAGGGTGGCCTGCCACAAGGCCGGGTCTGCCTGCGGCGTCACCAACTCACCGACCTCACAAAACAGCTCCATGCGCAGCGCCACCAGTACGGGAATATCTGCGGCCCTTGCCTGACGAATGATCATTGGCTGCTCCTTTTCTCTCATGGGAAATTTCGCCGGCCGTCATTATGACAAAGAGCGCCTTGTGGCGCTCTTTGTCATTGGGGAAATCACTGATAAATCAATGGCTGCGACGTGTCACCCAGTGATCCAGGCTCAGCACACCGCCACCCCAGATGGTCAGGGTCAGCAGCATCCAGCCCCACAGCTGGTGATCGTAAAAGCCGCCCGCCCAGAGGGTCGGGTAGGAGATCACCGCCATGATATTGAAGCCAAACAGCAGCAAGGCGGCCGGGCGAGTAAAAAGCCCCGCCAGCAGGAAAAGCGGCAGCAGCAGCTCGGTCGCCGTACCCAGATAAGCAGCCCACAACCAGGGCAGCAGGGGCACCTGATACTCGGATTCAAACAGATAGAGGGTGGAATCCCACGCCGTCAGTTTGAGCCAGCCTGAAGTGAAAAAAACCGAGGCGACCCACAGCCGCGCCAGCAACAGCACACCAGCGCTGCTCCAGCGCGGCAAATCACCACTCGAGCTGGCCAGCGCCAGCCATTTGTTTGCCATCATGGCATTACCTCCATATCCACCAGCAGACCAAGAGTTACCAAGCGAGTGAGATGTTCACTGGCCGCAGGGTCGGCCGCCAGCAGATCGACCAGCGCCGCACCAGCGAGACAACCCTGCAACAGCGCCCACTCACCCGCCGTCAGGGGCAAGGGGACAACCCGGCAATCCGGCTGTTTCTTCAATGCCAACCAGACGGGGGCATCAAGCGCGGCCACCGCTTCACCACCGTGCAGCGCCATCTGCCAAAGGGCCAGCACCGGATACTCGCTGGCAACCAGCAGCAGATCCGTGGCTGACAAGAGTCGCAGCCGCTCCCATTGTTGCGGCGATAATGCGGCCAGACGCTCGGCTGGCCAGCAGCGTGATTCCAGCGGCAGCAGACTGGCACGCTCAAGCTGCCATTCGAACTGCGCCAGCGCCTCCAGCCAGGGCAGTCCGGTTGTAGTCGGCAAGCGGGCCAACCATTGGCCAAATCCGGCGCCATAGTGCATGACGCCCCCTTCCCTGAGGGGCTCGGCCAATACGAAGCCACGGGCAGCCGCTGCAAAAAAGTCATCCCCGACCATGGCCTTGACGGCGGGATAACTGCTCGCCAGCACCTCGCCAAGGCTCAGGATGAAGTGGTTGCGATAGACCTGCAGCACAGATTCGGCAGAAAAGAGCCGGGAGCTGATGTGAGGGGCAATGGCGTCAGGCGCCCCCAGCAGACCATCCGCAAAATGCTGTTGCAGCTGTGCCAGCTCAGCCATAGGCCACCTCCCGTGGCGCACTCATGGCGCGCGCCTCATCCAGAATGGCACTGGCCTGCGCCGCCTCTGCCAGCAAGACCGGCGGCAGCGGGATCTCGAGGTCCCACTCAATCAGGGTGGGAATGGCCTGCTTGCGGCAGATCTGGCGATAGAGTTCCCAGACCGGTGCCACCACAGGGGCGCTGTGGGTGTCGATATAGAGGGAGCCTTCCGGCAGCTGCTTCTCGGTATAACCGGCCAGATGGATCTCCCCGACGGTGGCGAGATCGATCGCCGCCAGATACTCATCGCAAGAGAAACCGTGATTGAAGGCACTGACATAGAGATTGTTGAGGTCGAGCAGGATGCCGCACTCGCTGCGCTGCTGCAGCTCGGCCAGAAATTCCCACTCGCTCATCTCCCCGGGCAGTTGCAGATAGGAGGAGGGATTTTCAATCAACATGCGGCAACCCAGGGTCTGTTGTACTTGCTGGATCTTGTCGCTCATGGTGCGCAGGGAGGCTCGGGTATAGGGCACCGGCAGCAGATCGTTGAAGTAACGCCCACCAATGCTGCCCCAGCTGAGATGTTCGGAGATCCGTACCGGTTTGATCGCCGCAGCCAGTGTCGACAACTGCTGCAGATGGTGCGGATCGAGCGGGTCGGCAGAACCGAGGGACATACCAACGCCGTGAAGACTGACGGGGTAGTGTTGCGCCAGTTCGGCAAGCACCTGAAAACCGTGACTGTGCCGTTCGAAGTAATTTTCACTGTGCACCTCCAGCCAACCGACTGCCGGCAGGGTTTGCCGGATCTCATCGTAATGGGGAGTGCGTAATCCGATACCAATCAAAGGGTTCATCGCAAGACTCGCTTTCGCCAATCAGAGAAGATGCAGGGGGCAACTCATTGGCCATCCCCTGCCCGATGTCTCTTACTTGGGTTGCAGCGAACCGCCGACCAGCTTCTCGCACAACCCTTTGGGCATCACCACAAAGGCATCACCCTGAGCATCTTCCTTGGCAGTACCGGCGCAGGAGCTGCTCTTGGTCGCACAGTCATTTTTGCTGGCCTTGACCACGCCGTAGCACTTCTCCTTTTCATCGGCAGCCATGGCTGGTGCCGCGATAAATTGGGCGCCCAGCGCCAGCAGACCGGTCATGGCGGAGGCGATAGTAGTGCTTTTTTTAACATTCATGTTCATGTTCCTTTTGATGTCGTTGGATGTTGCTGATATCCCCGATTTGTCGCAACCGGGTACCTGCAATAGAACCGGCAAACGGGATATTCCCTTTCAAAAAAAACACAAAAAGAGTTAAAAAATCCAAAGGAAGACACTCAATAAGTTGATTTTAAACAGCTATTTCATCATTGAAAATTTCTCGACGCCCCACCATTTCATGAACAAAAAAGAGGTCCATTTGATACTTTCATCCCGTTAATCTTCTTCACTGCTTCCATCAAAAGAGATGCGTCAGACATAAAAAAGCCCCGCCAACAGGCAGGGCTGGATGCAACTTTAAAGAAACAAGAAATAAACAATCGGAGTGGTGTTGGGAGCCAGGAGTTGCGGCAAGCAGATAAAAAAAGAGACAGCTTTGGCTGTCTCTTTTTGCACATGGTGCGAATGGGGTTTAGTAGAAGATCCGCTCGCCACGCTCGCTCATTTTGAGCCACACCGGTTTGGTGCTGGTTTTATTCCAGATCCGGTGCAGATAGCTGTAGAAGCGGGCACGATCGCTGCGAAACAGCATCACGGGGAAAGCCAGAATGCCCACCAGCAATACATAAATGCGACGAAGAATAATCTGAGTCAGGGAAAAGGGATGAAACATGATGTAACTCCTTACTGGTAAGACCACTGAGCAAAGATTACCCCACTCCATGTAGGATTACTACATCACCAACGGATTTTTTTATAAAAAAATGGTGAAAAACGGGAAATACTGAAAACGGGTTACGTCATTAACCAACAGTTAACAAACTTGCGAAAATCGTGCGCTTTGCCACAGTTATCAGGGGAAAAACATGCAGTAGGGAGACACGCATGAAACTGCCGGAAGTGGCACTGCTGGTGCTGATGGTTGCCCTGACACGGGCACAACTGGAGGAATGGCAACTGAATCGGGAAGATGCCATCGTGCTGGCCGAACGGGGCGTGCCCACCGTCAGCCTGTGGCAATGCGGCACACTGAAGCAACGGATTGCGGATCTCAACCAGCACAGTGCCGAGGTGCAGTTTCAATATCGGGGGCAAAACATGGCGGATGTGAGCCACTATCTCGAGCGCGAGTGGAAACAGGCTGGCTGCGAACAGTTACTGGTGCAGCAAGGATACTGACCAAGCTTCACGGCTCGAAGAGTGATGAATCAGGGAAAAGAGAGAATATGGAGGCACGTTCCGGAGTCGAACCGGACTAAACGGATTTGCAATCCGCTGCATAACCGCTTTGCTAACGCGCCATGCAAAAGAGAGTTGGCTCTCTATTGTCTGAATTTGGAGCGGGAAACGAGACTCGAACTCGCGACCCCGACCTTGGCAAGGTCGTGCTCTACCAACTGAGCTATTCCCGCGTTACTGCTTTGGTGCCAGTTGCCTGACAACGAGGCGCATTATACGTACCACGAGCGCCAGCACAACCCCTTTTTCGCAATTTAAGCCCTGATGCAGATTGTTTGCTCAGGGTTTAAACGTCTTGCTGCCTTTTTCTCCAGCCAGCTGTGACCCACCAAGCGAATTTGGGATAAAGTCGTTGAAATGATTACGCTTTCGTTCGAGACTTGAGCGGCTTAATAACCGGATTCTCAATTGAAAATCACAAGATGAAATGGATCTTCACGCTTCGTGGGCTCAGGCCGCAGTTAATGCTGGCTTTTTTCATGTTGGGCATGGTGCCCTTTTTGGTCATCACCCTCTTCTTCCTATACAGCCACGGCAAGGATCTCACCACCCAGACCTCCAACCACCTGGTCTCCGTTCGTAATATCAAGAAGAGTCAGCTCGAGGATTACTTCAACAACCTCAAAGAGCAGATCATCAACTTCTCCCAGCAGGATTTTGCCGGCAACAGTATCGGCCGTTTCTATGGCTTTACCGGCGCCTTCGAGAAGTTGGGCACCACACCGCAGGAGGCCCGCAGCCGTGCTCAGGCCCGCTATCTGCCAGGCTCCTGGGATCAACTGCGCAAACCGGACAGTCAGGTGGAGATCGAACCCTCCATCACGGCGCTTATCCTCGCCGACGAGATGTATGGCCGGGTGCACCAGCGCTTTCATCGCGGCTATGCCGACATGGTGCGCAAGTCCAACTACAGCGACATCTTTCTGGTGGACCTCAACGGTGATGTGGTCTATTCGGTCACCAAGCACCCTAACTTTGCCACCAATCTGCTCTCCGGGCCTTATCAGGGCAGTGGCTTGGGCCAGACCTTCGCCAAGATCAAACGCCGCCTTGATGGTGGCCAGAAACCGCAGCAGATCTTCGAGTTCACCGATTTTGGCCGTAATGAGCTGACCGGGCAGGTGGTCGCCTACATGGCGGCACCCGTGATGCAGTACGACTATGTGCGCGGTGTGGTGATTTTCGAGCTGCTGCCGGACAAGCTCAACCAGATCATGGCGGAGCGTGAGGGGCTGGGCGAGACCGGCGAGACCATCCTGATCGGCCCTGACAAGCGGATGCGCGCCGATGCCTGGCTGGCGCCGGAGTTCAGCGTCGAGAACAGCTTCAGCCCCAACTTCCGTCCACTGCAAACGCCCCTCATCACCAAGACGCTCTCCGGCGAGCAGGGGGTCGGGCTGTTCCACTCCTATCAGGATGACGAGGTGCTGGCCGCCTACACCCAGGTGAAGGTGTTCGATACCGAGTGGGCCTTTATCGCCGAGATCTCCACCCGGGAAGCCTATGCCCCGATCCGCCAGCTGGAAACTCTGGTGATTGTGCTGGGTGCCGGCTCGGTGCTGCTGCTGATCCTCTTCTCCCGCTGGCTCTCCCACTCCATCACGGCGCCGCTGCGCTCCCTGACCGAAGCGGCCGAGCAGGTGGCCGACGGTGCACTGGATCACCCCATCGCCATCGAGCGCACCGGCGATGATATCGACCGGCTGGCCGAGGCGTTTCGCCATATGCAGCGCTCGGTGAAGGACAAGATCGAACTGATCGAACAGCAGACCCAGGAGCTGCAACAGCAGGTCAAGCTGACCCACAAGCAGAACCTCAGCCTGCAGCAAGCGGACAAGCTCAAGGATGAACTGCTGGCCAACACCTCCCACGAGCTGCGCACCCCCATTCACGGTATCAAGGGGATGGCGGAATCGATGCTCGCCAGCCAGCAGGATCTGACCGAAGGGCAACAAAAGCAGCTCGGCCTCATCATCAAGAGCGCCGACGGCCTGGCCCGTCTGGTGGACGATCTACTGGACTACCATCAGATGCGCTACGGCCAGCTGGAGATCCACTCTCAGCCCGTCTCATCAAAAGGGGTGATCCGGCTGGTGCTGGATCTTTGCCAGCATCTGGTGCAGGCCAAACCCCTCACCCTGGTGGATATCAGCCCGGCCGAACTACCGCCGGTGCTGGCCGACGAGCAACGACTCGAACAGGTGCTCTACAACCTGGTGGGCAACGCCATCAAGTACACGCCGCAGGGCAAGGTGGTGCTCAGTGCCATCGTCGAGAACAACTTCCTGCGCATCAAGGTCACGGATACCGGCATCGGCATCGCCCCCGACCATCTGGAACATATCTTCGAGCCGCTGGTGCAGATGAGCCCGGAGGTAAGCAAGCAGGGAGCCGGCCTTGGCCTCTCCATCACCCGCCAGCTGGTGCACCTGATGGGGGGCGAGCTGTTCGTCGAGAGCGAGCCGAGCGTTGGCTCTACCTTCGCCTTTACCCTGCCCCTTGCCACCGGCAAAGCGGCCAATCTGACTCTCGACAGCCGCCAGATCGAGCATCAGCTGGTGCGCCAGCAACCGCTGATCCTGCCGGACTGGGAGAGCGACGATCTGCCCCCTCCCCCCGAGGGTGCGCCGCTCATTCTGGTGGTGGATGACGAGCCCATCAACCTGCACATCCTGCGCCATCTGCTGCAGCCCTGCGGCTACCGCATTCTGCCCAGCAGCGACGGCCACGATGCGCTGGCCAAGCTGGCCGAGGAGCCGGTGGACCTCATCCTGCTCGATGTAATGATGCCGACCCTCTCCGGTTTTGACGTCTGCCGTCGCCTGCGCGAGCAGCACCCGAAAGATATGCTGCCGGTGCTGCTGCTCACCGCCCTCAACCAGCCCAAGGATATCGAGGAGGGCTTCGGGGCCGGTGCCAACGACTATCTGGTCAAACCCTTCTGCAAAGAAGAGCTGTTTGCCCGAGTCAAGGCACTGCTGGAAGCCAAGGCCGGACGCGCCTCGCTGGTAGAGAACCGGCTATTGAAGCAGGAGATCGAACATCGCCTCACCCTGCAGGATCGACTGCATCAGGATCAGCAGCGCCTGCTGGCCCTGCTCGGCGAAGGGGCCGACCCCATGATCTTTATCGACGAGCAGGGCACAGTGCTGTTTGCCTCTCGGGTGCTGGCGCGCCTGCTGGGACAGGAGCCGGAAGCCATGGAGGGGCAGCCCCTCAATGAGTGGCTCGCCACTCCGCTGCAACAGCAGTGGCCCGATCTAGCCAGCGAGCGGGAACACAATCTGGAATTTCTGGTGGCCGGGCAAAAAGATGTGCTCAACGCCCGTGCCCTGCCCATCGCGCTCGGAGGACAGGCCGCTTTCGCCCTCACTCTGAGTACCGAGCTGCGTCAGGATGAGAACCGGGTAATGGCGCTGGAGAACGCCCTCAAGAACCTCTCGCGGCAAGCCATCATCGAAGATGAACAGCTGCTGGGCGAGCTGAGCCGCCTGGGTGGCGAGTTCCGTTCGCTGGCCGACGACCTCATTCGCCAGCAGGATGACGAGCCGCTGCGCAGGGCGCTGGTAGAGACCATGCAGCTCACCCTGGATGCCTGGCAGCAGGGGACCGGCAAGGGCAAAATCGTGCTGGCAGAGAAGAGCAAGCTGTGGCGGGTCTATATGGACAGATCCAGTCCGCAGACCCGTACCCTCGACAAATACCTGAGTCTGGACACCCTGCCCAAGTCACCACGCTGGAAGACGGTGGTGGCCACCACCGAGTATGTGCTGGGCCACTGCCCGCTCAATGACCACCAGCGCCAACAGTTGCAGCACAGCGCACAGACCCTGCGTCAACTCGCCAACCGCAAGCCGTGACACGGCGCCCTAAACGGGCGCCGGATCACAATTGGCAATCTTGTTTCTTTTTGCGCAAAACAAAGCCCCGCACAACTCCGAAACCGAGAGCAGATCCAATTCACAAATTTGTCATATACGCCATTTTCACAGCCACTTTTTATGCGAGAGAAAATAACGCAAACAAATGATTTTAAACACATAAAAATATATTTTGACGAGATTGACGTAACACCGTCAATTTTTACGAAAACAACGAAATCAATAGTTGTTGTTTTCCTGTTAATTCTGGTTTGCTTAGGGCGTTGGAAAACAGAACGACAAAGGTTAGACACCTGACCAACACAGAGGGCCGATTTCATCAGCATGCGAAACCGGTGCTCACACAAAACAAGGCGAACCCTCGGGAATGCCAAAAAATAAGAAAGGAAAACATATGCTTGCCAAAGTATCCAAAATCTCTACCACTGTAATGCTGGGAACCATGATGCTTGCCGGTGCCGCCGGTAACGCCATGGCCGCAGAAAACAAAACCGTGCTGACCATGGTCGCACAGCAGGAAACCGCCTGGGTCAAGAACTTCAACCCCTTCCTGCAAGCGGGCTTGCTGCACACCACCCGTCACTTCATCTATGAGCCGCTGGTGATCTTCAACGATATGCAAGGGGGCAAACCCGTCTATCGTCTGGCCACCAACTATGCGTTCAGCGATGACCTGAAATCCGTCACCTTCGATCTGCGTGACGGCGTGAAGTGGTCTGACGGCGAAGCCTTTGATGCCGATGACATCATCTTCTCCTTCAATCTGGTCAAGGCCAACAAGGCGCTGGATGAGCGTTCTATCTGGACCCAGATCAAGAGCGTCGAGAAGCTGGCCCCCAACAAGGTCAAATTCGACCTGACCGAGGTCAACACCAACGTGGTGAATGATCTGGTGCTGGTACCCATAGTGCCGGAGCATCAGTGGAAATCGGTGAAAGATCCGGTTGCCTTCACCAACGACAAGCCGGTCGGTACTGGCCCCTTCACCGAAGTGGACAACTTCTCCGCCCAGCTCTACACCCAGTGCCGCAACCCGCACTACTGGGATAACGCCAACCTCGCTATCGACTGTATCCGCATGCCGCAGATGGCCACCAACGATCAGGTGCTGGCTGCTGTCATGAAGGGTGACATCGACTGGTTCGGCTCCTTCGTACCGGATATCGAGCGCCTCTACGTCGGCAACGATCCGAAGAACAACAAATACTGGTTCCCGGCCTCCGGTACCGTGGCGTTCAACGTCAACTTCCAGACCAAGAACCCGGGCAATAACGAAGCCTTCAACGACATCAACTTCCGCCGCGCCTTCTCCATGGCGATGGACCGCCAGTCCATGGTGGATATCGCGGGCTACGGCTACCCCACCGTCAACGAGTACCCGTCAGGTCTGGGCAAAGCCTTTGACTCCTGGAACAACCCGGAAGTGGACAAGAAGTACGGCAAGTACAACAAGTTCGATCTGGAAGGGGCCAAGGCCCTGCTGAAAGAGGCAGGCTACAAGGATTGTGACGGCGACAAGTTCCTCGACACCCCGAGCTGCAAAAAGATCGAGTTCAAGGTACTGGTACCGAATGGCTGGACCGACTGGGTCAACACTGTTCAGATTGGTGTAGAAGGGCTGCAGGCGCTGGGCCTGAACGCCAAGACCGCCACCCCGGAAGCGACCGTCTGGACCGAGAACCTGATCACCGGTGACTTCGATGTCGCCCTGCAGGGTTACTTTGCCGGTGCCAACCCGCACAAGTACTTCGAGACCGCGTTCCACTCCCGCAACATGGGTGACCGTGGCAACCGCTTCGCCGCGCCCCGTTACAAGGACCCCGAGCTCGACAAGCTGATCGATGACTTCACCCAGACCGCCGATGCGGCCAAGCAGAAGGAGATCATGTTCGCCATCCAGGATCGTGTTGGCGCCAACCAGACCATCATTCCGGTCTTCAACAACCCGACCTGGTACGAGTACAGCACCAAGCGCTTCAACGGCTGGTTCAGTGCTGATAACCCGGTAGCCAAACCTCAGCTCCACCCGGACACCCCTGAGCGTCTGCTGCACGTGTTGTCCCTCAAGCCAAACAGCTAAACAATCCCGGCCCCCTGCGGGGGGCCATCTTCCCCGTTAATCCCCTTCTTGCCCGGCACCGCCGGGGTTGGGGTAGCTATACCCGACGCGGGGCAGACTTGCAGTAAAAGGTACTATCATGGGATTCATACTGAGACGCTTTTCCTTCTATCTGGTTGCCTTTCTGGTAGCCGCCACCATCAACTTCCTGTTACCCCGTGCCATGCCAGGGGATCCTGTCTCCGTGATGTTTGCCCGCGCTGGCGCCATGATGGAACCCGCCGCCCTGGAAGCCCTCAAAGCCACCTTCGGCTTTGTCGACGGCCCCATCGGCACCCAGTTTCTCACCTATGTGAAGAGTGTCTTCACCTGGGATCTCGGCACCTCGGTGCGCTTCTACCCGCAGCAGGTCTCTGACGTGCTGGGCCGTGCCATCGGCTGGACCCTGTTTCTGGTCGGCACCTCCACCATCCTGAGCTTCTCCATCGGTTCCATCGTCGGCATCTTTGCCGCCTGGTATCGCGGCGGCCGGATGGACAGCATTCTCTCCCCGCTCACCCTGGTGATGCAGGCTATTCCGCCGGTGGTGGTCTCCCTGCTCGCCCTGTTCCTGTTCGGGGTCAGCCTCGAGTGGCTGCCCATCGGCTACGCCTACAGCCCGGAGATCAAGGCTGACTGGGGCTGGGAGCACATCAAGAGCATCATGACCCACGCCATCATGCCGGTGCTGACCCTGGCCGTGGTGCAGGTGGGGGGCTTTCTCATCACCATGCGCAACAACATGATCAACCTGCTGGGCGAGGATTACATCACCATGGCCAAGGCCAAGGGGCTCTCCAGCAACCGGGTGATCTTCAACTACGGCGCCCGCAACGCCATTCTGCCCAGCGTCACCGCCCTCTCCATGGCGCTCGGCTTCGTCATCGGTGGCTCCCTCATCACCGAGGTGATCTTCAACTATCCCGGCCTGGGCCTGACCCTCTATCAGGGCATTCTGGCCCGCGACTACCCGCTCATTCAGGGGCAGCTGCTCATCATGACCATCACCATGCTCAGCTTCAACTTCCTGGCCGACGTGCTCTACGTCTTCCTGGATCCCCGTCTGCGTACAGGAGGCAAATAAGATGCGTATGCCGACCATTCTCAAGATCCTGCTGGGCAACAAGAAGGCTGCCTGTGGCCTCGCCATCGTGGTTGCCTTCGTACTGATGGCCATCTTTGCCCCCATTCTGGCCAGCAACGAGCCGACCAAACGGGTGGCTCGTCCCCACCAGCCGCCCAGTGCCGAGTTCGTGATGGGTTCAACCCGCATGGGCCACGACATCTGGGCCCAGTTCACCAACGGCGCCCGTATTTCGCTGCTGGTGGGCTTCAGCGCAGGCCTGCTGGTCTGCACCCTCGCCGTCGCCATCGGCATCACTGCCGGTTACTTCGGGGGTCTGGTGGATGAATGCCTCACCTTCCTGATGAACGTGGTGCTGGTGATCCCCAACCTCCCCTTGCTACTGGTGCTGGCGAGCTTTATCGGGGAGGCGTCACCGGCGGTGATTGCCGTGATAATAGGGTTGACCTCGTGGGCCTATGGCGCGCGGGTCATCCGTGCCCAGACCCTGGCCCTGCGCGAGAAGGAGTTCGTCATCGCCGCCGAAGTGTTGGGCGAGCCGGCCTGGCGCATCATTCTGGTGGAGATCCTGCCCAACCTCATCTCCATCATCGGGGTGAGCTTCATCGGCTCCATCATCTACGCCATCGTCACCGAAGCGACCCTGGAGTTCCTGGGGCTTGGCGACCCGACCGTGGTGAGCTGGGGCATCATGCTCTACAACGCCCAGACCTCCAGTGCCATTCTGGTCGGCGCCTGGTGGGAGATCCTGGCCCCCTGCTTCGCCATCGCCACCCTGGGTGCCGGTTTGGCTCTGCTCAACTTCGCCATCGACGAGATTGCCAACCCGCAGCTGCGCTCCCACAAAGGGCTCAACCGCTGGAAGAAACTCGCGGCCCCGGTCACCACTCCGGTTGCCACAGCACAGGAGAAGACAGCATGAACAAGCATCCACTGCTGTCAGTACGCAATCTTTGCGTCGACTACATCACCGAAAATGGCGACGTGCGCGCCGTCAACTCGGTGAGCTTCGATATCAGACAGGGCGAGATCTTCGGTCTCGCCGGTGAGTCGGGCTGCGGCAAATCCACCGTCGCCTTCTCGGTGGCCCGGCTGCACAAGCCGCCCGCCTACATCAGCGGTGGCGAGATCCTGTTCAAGGGGGAGAATATCCTCCACTACAACGACGAGCGGCTGCGCTCCTACCGCTGGCAACAGGTGTCGGTGGTGTTCCAGTCCGCCATGAACGCCCTGAACCCTGTGCTGCGGATGGAGGAGCAGTTCTGCGACGTGCTGCTGGCCCACAACCCCGGCATGACCCGTTACGAGGCGATCAAGCGCGCCCAGGAGCTGCTCACCATCGTCGATATCCACCCGAGCCGGCTCAAGGATTACCCGCACCAGTTCTCCGGCGGCATGCGCCAGCGGCTGGTGATCGCCATCGCCATGGCGCTCAACCCCGAGCTGCTCATCATGGATGAGCCGACCACGGCGCTCGATGTGGTGGTACAGCGGGAGATCCTGCAGAAGGTCTATGCCCTGAAAGAGAAGTTCAACTTCTCCATTCTGTTCATCACCCACGACCTCTCCCTGATGGTGGAGTTCTGCGATCGCATCGGCATCATGTATGCCGGTGAACTGGTGGAAGTCGCCCCCTCCAAGGCGATCCTGACCGCGCCGCTGCACCCCTATACCAGAGGGCTGGGCAACTCCTTCCCGCCCCTGCACGGGCCGAAGAAGGTACTGGAGGGGATCCCGGGCACCCCGCTCAACCTGCTGGAGGTGCCGGTCGGCTGCCGCTTTCAGGCCCGCTGCGGCAAGGTGCACGATCGCTGCCGTCAGGAGTACACCAAATTGGCCGAGATCCGCCCCGGGCAACAGACCGCCTGCCACCTCTATGAGGAGCAGGGACTGCAACAAGATTCCGTGATCTATCTGGACAAGGCCGCTGGCTGTTAAGGATGTCTGTCATGCAAATCGCCAAAACCGATGCACCCATCATCGAAGTCCAGCACCTCTACAAGGACTTCCCCATCAACTCCAATGCCATCAAGAGTGGCAAGATGCGGGCCCTCTCCGACATCACCTTCAACCTGCACCGGGGCCGCGCCCTGGCGGTGGTCGGGGAGTCGGGCTCCGGCAAGAGTACCATCGCCAAGATCATCGCCAAGATGTACAAGCTCAGTGCCGGGCGCATTCTCTATCGCGGCCACGATCTGGAGGAGTTCAACAAGGGCACCGCCCTGCTGGACTATCGCCAGAGCGTGCAGATGGTGTGGCAAGATCCGTTCGGTTCGCTCAACCCGACCCACACCATCTATCACCACATCGCCCGCCCCCTGCTGCTGCACAGCAAGGTGATCGACAAGAAAGAGCTGCCCGACATGGTCTACGCCCTGCTGGAGAAGGTGGGGCTCACCCCCGCCAAGGCGACGGCGGCCAAGTATCCGCACCAGCTCTCCGGCGGCCAGCGCCAGCGGGTCAACATCGCCCGCAATCTGGCGGTGGAGGCGGAAGTGGTGCTGGCGGACGAACCGACTTCCATGCTCGACGTCTCCATTCGCATCGGTATCCTCAACCTGATGGAGCAGATGAAGAACGAGCTCGGCGTCTCCATGCTCTACATCACCCACGACATCGCCACCGCCCGCTATGTGGCGGAAGATCTGGCGGTGATGTATGTGGGGCACATGGTGGAGTGGGGCGAGGTGGACGAAATCCTGCACCACCCGCAGCACCCCTACACCCAGCTGCTCATCTCGGCGGTGCCCGACCCCGAGAAGAGTATCCACGCCGAGTTGGAGGGTGGCCGCAAGGGGGAGATCCCGCTCTGGACGCCGGAATCCTGCGGTTGCCCCTTTGCCGGGCGCTGCAATCAGGCGATGCCCCGCTGCAAGGAGGCGCTGCCCCCCATCACCAGGCTTGCCGACAACCACTTCGTGCGCTGCTACCTCTACGAGTGAGGGTGAGCCTTAGACCGGCCGGACAACCCTGTCCGGCCATGCCTCGATACGGGGCGGCCACAGCCCCGTGATGTGCCTCACCGCCCGGCGGTGAACCACAGGAGTAATACCTTGATGGAACTCTTGATCAATCAGGTGGGCTACGAGTGCGACGGACACAAGGTCGCCCTGTTGCAAACCTCCCCCGCCCCTGATCTCGGCGGCTATGTCAGGCTGCAACGCCTCGATGATGGCCAGATCCTGTTTGAAACCCCGCTGCAACCGGCTGGCAGCGTCCCAGGCTGGCAAGGGCGCGCTTACTGGCGCGCCGACTTCTCCGCCTTCAAGGAGCCCGGCCACTATCGGCTGGAGGCGATCACTGCCCAAGGCATAGTCCGCTCGACCCGCTTTGCCATCGGACAGGATCTGCTGGCCAGCCGCTGCCTCTCCGATGTCATTCACTACTTCAAAGGGCAGCGCGCCAGCGGCACCTTCGATCGGGCCGACCGCAATGCCCGCCTGTTTGGCACCGACCAGCACAAAGATGTACACGGCGGTTGGTTCGATGCCAGCGGCGACATGAGCAAGTACCTGAGCCACCTCTCCTACGCCAACTACCTCAACCCCCAGCAGACCCCCATGGTGGTGTGGTCACTGCTCAAGTGCCGGGAACTGCTGGCCCCACGCCGCGATATCGACGGGGTGAACCTCTGCAAGCGGCTCAATGACGAGGCGCTGCACGGCGCCGATTTCCTCTGCCGGATGCAGGATGAGTCGGGCTTCTTCTACATGACCCTGTTCGACAAGTGGAGCAAGGATCCCGCCCAGCGCGAGCTGTGCGCCTATGCCACCCAGCAGGGGCTCAAGTCCGCCAACTGGCAGGCGGGTTTTCGCCAAGGGGGCGGCATGGCCATCGCCGCGCTGGCCCGCGCCGCCCGCGAGAGCGTCAGCGGCGACTTCGATGCCAGCCGCTATGCCGAGGCCGCCAAACGCGGCTACCTGCATCTGTGCGAGCACAACCTTGCCTATCTCGATGACGGGGTCGAGAACATCATCGACGACTACTGCGCCCTGCTGGCGGCAGTAGAGCTGACCCGCACCTTCGGCTCCGAGTGGCTCAATGAGGCGAGAGTCCGTGCCAGCAAGCTTTGCGCCCGCCAGCGCCCTCATCCTGAGCTGGGTCACTACTGGTCGGCCAACGAGGATGGCTCGCGCCCTTACTACCACGCCGCCGAGGCAGGCCTGCCGGTGCTGGCGCTGCTGGAATATCTGGGCGTAGAGCCGGATCAGGAATACAAGGCCAGGGTACAAACCGTGGTGGAGCAGGCGCTGGCCGCCGAGCTGGCGCTCTGCGCCCGCGCGGGCAACCCCTTCTCCCTCGCCCGCCAATATGTCAAAGGGGTGGATGAAGCGCCGCGCGTCAGCTTCTTTATGCCCCACAACAACGAATCCGGTTACTGGTGGCAGGGGGAGAACGCCCGCCTCGCATCTCTGGCGACCATGGCCTTTGCTGGCGCCCGCCACTTCCCCCGCCAGAGCCAGCCGCTCATCACTTACGGTCAGCGCCAACTCGACTGGATCCTCGGGCAAAACCCCTTCAACACCTGCATGCTGGCCGGTCACGGCATCAACAATCCCGCTTATACCGCCGGTTACCCCAATGCGCAAGGGGGCATCTGCAACGGCATCACCGCCGGGTTTGATGACGAAAATGAGGTGGCCTTTATTCCGGAGGAGTACAGGGAACGGCTGGATCAGAACTGGCGCTGGGGTGAGCAGTGGATCCCCCACGCAGCCTGGTTTGCCCTTGCCATCAGCTGGCAAAATGCCGCAGGAGGTCGCCATGATTGAGTACTGGGTCGGGGTCGATGGCGGTGGCACCCACACCCGCGCCCGCATTCGGGATCGGGCGGGCAAACTGCTCGGCGAGGGGCGCGCGGCCGGCTCCAATCTGGAGCTGGGCATTCCCCATGCCCACGCCAATGTGCTGGCCGCCATCGCCAGCGCCCGCCTTGCCGCCGGGATCGCTATCGAGAGTGAACAGCAGATGGGGGTCGGACTGGCGCTCGCCTCCGCCGAGCTGGCCGACTGCTATCACGCCCTGCTCGAGATGCCCTTCCCCTTCGCCAGCGTCAGGCTCACCTCCGATGCCTTCGGTGCCTGCCTCGGCGCCTTTGGCGGCCGTGAGGGGGCCATTCTGATCGCAGGTACCGGCTCGGTGGGGCTGGTCTATCAGGAGGGGCAGATCCGCACCTGCTCCGGCCGCGGCTTCCCCATTTCAGACATAGGCAGCGGCGCCTGGCTGGGGCTGCGCGCCATCCAGCAATCTCTGCTCTGCCACGACGGCATTCTGCCCCCCAGCCCCCTCGCCATCCGCTTGATGGACCGCTTCAAGCGGGATCAGGCCGAGGTGGTACGCTGGGCCGCCCGCGCCATTCCGGCGGACTATGGCCACTTTGCCCCCTGGGTATTCGATGCCGCCAGCGATGGCGACGAGCTCGCCAATCAGCTGCTGGACGAAACCTGCGAACAACTGCGGATCCTGCTGGAGGGGATGACCCAGCTCGGTGCCAGACAGATCGCCCTGCTGGGGGGGATTGGCACCCGCCTCGCTCCCCGTCTCGGCCAGCTCAACCTGATCCCCCCCCAGGCAGATGCGCTCGATGGCGCCATCCTGTTTGCCCAATCAGAGGATTTTCCATGTCTACACCCCTGATCCACACCCAGGTAGCCCGACGTGACGGCGAGGATGTCTGGTTCACTTTCACCCTCTCCCGCATGCCGGATACCAAGTGGAAGCTGCACTTCTGTCTGGCTCGCCATATCGACCCCGACTCCTTGCAAGGGGGGGAGCTGGAGCGCCAGAGCGGCAGCTACAAGGTGATTGTCCCGAACGCTGGCAGCTGCGAGCTGCGCTTTTGCTGCCGTCAGACCCCCATCAAGAAGCTCTCCGACATGCCGCAGGGCTTCTTTCTCAGCCTGCCGGAGGCGACCACGGGGGCCCAGCTGCTGCCGGTGACGCTGGCAGCGCAGGATCTCGGACTGGAGAACCCGCCGGTAGCCCGCCCAGATCTGCCGGATATCGAGCCTCTGCCCGGTATAGTGCCGCAACCGGCCCATCTGGTACTGCTGGAGGGGAACTTCCGGCTGGCCGAGCGGGCCCATGTCAGCGCTCCCCGTGATGTGCCGAAGCTGCTGGCCCACTTCAACGAGCTGACGTCGCTGGCGCTGGAGCAGGATCATGACGCTGAAATCCGGCTGACCGAGACCAAGCTGGCCCCCGAAGCCTACCAACTGACCATCACGCCGCAGGAGGTGGTAATTGCCGCCGCCGACGAAACGGGCTGGCGTCATGGGCTGGTGACTTTGGCCCAGTGGTATCTGCAACATGGAGAGAGCCTGCCCTGCGTCACGCTGGAGGATGCCCCGCGCTTTGGCTTTCGCGGCATTTTTCTCGACTGCGCCCGCCACTTCCACACTCCGGCCACCATCAAGCGCCTGCTCAAGCTGATGAGCCTCTACAAGTTCAACCGCTTCCACTGGCACCTGACCGATGACGAGGGGTGGCGGCTCGAGATAAAAGCCTTCCCAGAGCTGACCGACGTGGGTGCCTGGCGCGGCCACGATCTGGCGATCGACCCCCAGCTGAGCGGCGGCGCCGAACCCTATGGCGGCTACTACACCCAGAGCGAGGTGAAAGAGCTGGTGAGCTATGCCGGTGAGCTCGGCATCACCGTCATTCCCGAGATCGACATTCCGGGCCACTGCCACGCCGCCATCAAGGCGCTGCCCGAGTTGCTGATCGAAACGGCGGATCACTCCCGCTACCGCTCGGTTCAGCATTTCGATGACAACGTGCTCAATCCTGCCCTGCCCGGCACCTACCGCTTTCTGGAGGCGGTGCTGGACGAGGTGTGCGAACTCTTCCCCGGCCCGCAGATCCACATGGGGGGTGACGAGGTGCCGACCGGGGTCTGGACCGACAGCCCCGCCTGCCAGCAGCTGATGACCGAACAGGGCTACGCCGACTGCCGCGAGCTGCAGGGCCATCTGCTGCGCCACTGCCAGCGCTATCTGGCCGCCAGAGGCAAACAGATGATCGGCTGGGAGGAGATCCTGCATGGCGACAAGGTGAGCCGCAAAGCGGCCATCTGTGCCTGGACCAGCTTTCAGGCGGGGCTGGATGCTGCCGCGGCCGGTTATCCGGTGGTGATGGCGCCCGCCCAGTTCCTCTATCTGGATCTCGCCTGGAGCGCCGATATTCATGAACCCGGCCTCTACTGGGCGGGTACCCTCAACCTGGAGCAGATCTACGCGTGTGACCCTGCCCCAGCCGATTTCCATGCCAACGATAACATCCTCGGGGTGCTGAGCCCCTTGTGGTCAGAATTGATCACCAGCCGTGATCGTCTCGACTACATGTTGTTCCCGCGTATGCTGGCCACGGCCGAGGTGGCCTGGAGCGATCCCGCCCACAAGGGCTGGGAGCACTTCGCCGCCCGCCTGCCGGGCCAGCTGCAGATCCTCGATCAGTTGCAGGTGCGCTACCGGATGCCACAGAGGTAATGTTGTCTCTACTTTGGCGGCCAATCGGCCGCCTTTTTTACGATTAGCCAACAAAACATCAACTTCCCCCTACCATTCATCCGCCATTATTGGCAAAATCCAGCCCCCAATGAAGCTGATCTGCCTCCTGCTGGCGCGAGCCTGCGGCCACCTCCAGATCTGCCACAATAACAACGACAACATTATCAACAAGAACATTGGAGCGTATTCCTATGGCCCGCAGAGATGTCCATACCCTGGATAGCGAAGTGGAGTTTCCTGCCGACGTACAACTGGTCTCCACCACTGACCTGCGCGGGGTGATCACCTACGCCAATCCGGTTTTTTGCACCATCGCCGGCTATAGCGCAGACGAGCTGGTCGGTCACAACCACAATCTGGTACGCCACCCCGACATGCCCAAGGCCGCCTTCGCCGATCTCTGGGCCCGCCTCAAGGAGGGCAAACCCTGGCGCGGCATCGTCAAAAATCGCTGCAAGGATGGTCGTTACTACTGGGTAGATGCCTACGTCACCCCCATCTACGAAGGCAACAGGATCAGCGGCTACCAGTCGGTACGCTGCAAGCCCGAGCCCCAATTCAAGCGCATCGCCGCTCAGACCTACCAGGCACTGCTCAAGGCCGAGCGCGGCAACAGCAGCAACCTTCCCTCTCTTGCCAGAGTGCGCACCCCGGCCATTACCCTGTTGCTGCTCGGCATGATGGGCTGGGCCTTCGCCAGCCAAGGGGCCATGACCGTCCTGCTGATGCTGCTGCCCCTGTTGCTTATTGGCGGAGCCTACTGGCGCGAGCTCTTTGCCCTGCCCCACTATCTGCAGCAACTGGGCCGTGAATATGACAGTCTGACCCGGCTGGTCTACTCCGGTGACAACCCCGGCGCCATTGCCGATTTTCATATCAAGATGCTGCAGGCCCGCATCCGAACCGTGTTGGGGCGGATCAACGATGCCACAGCACCTCTGCAAACCCTGGCCATCAATCTGAAGCAGGCCTCTCATCAGGCCTGTCTCGATATCAACGAGCAAGATGCCCAGACCCAGCAGATGGCTACAGCTATGACTCAAATGGCCAATACAGCTCACGAGATCGCCCGCAACATTCAAGACTCCAACGGTCAGGTCAACGAAGCTCGCAATCGTTGTGAACAAACCAACCAGCAGTTGAACCAGACCGAGCAACAGATCGAACAGCTCGCCAAACAGGCTGAGCTGGCGTTCAACTCGGCAGTGGAGCTCGCCAGCGAATCCGAACGGATTGGCAGTGTCATGGGCGAGATCCAGGGCATCGCCGAGCAGACTAACCTGCTGGCCCTCAACGCCGCCATCGAAGCGGCTCGCGCCGGGGAGCAGGGCCGTGGTTTTGCGGTGGTTGCAGACGAGGTGCGTACTCTATCGACCCGCACCCACAAGGCGACCGAGCAGATCCAGGGCAGCATCAAGCAGATCCAGCACACGCTGGGACGTTGGAAGGGGATGATGCAGGAGAACCTGCAGCAGACCCGCGCATGTGCCGAGATGACCCGCCAAGGCGCCAGCAGCCTCCATACTGTGCTGGCAGAGATAGAGCTGGTCACCGAACACTCCACCCAGATCGCCACCGCTGCTGAGCAGCAACAAGCGGTAGTAGAGGAGATCAGCCGCAGCATCCACCAGATCTCCGAATACTCCCACGCTAACAGTCAGAAGATGCTGGATGTCGATCACTCCAGTCAGGCTCTGCTGGAACGGGCCAAGCAACTGAAGGGACTTAGCCAGACCTTCGGCTGAATCATTGCCAGCCCCATGACAGAAGCGCCACAATGGCGCTTCTGTTGTTTTTGACGAATCGGGTCTATGAGCATTGAACCAAGTCCATCCCCATTGAACAAAACGGCCCGTATCGAAGCGATCATCGCCCTGATCCCGGCAGGCCGGGTGGTCAGCTATGGTCAGGTGGCCGATCTGGCCGGGTTGCCCGGACGGGCAAGACTGGTGGGCAAGGTGCTGCGGGAAACCGACAAGGTACTGCCCTGGCATCGGGTGCTGGGCGCAGCGGGCACTATCTCGTTACCGAAAGGGTCAGCTGGCTTCGACAGACAGGTGGGATTGCTGCAGGAAGAGGGCGTGCCCGTGATTGGTGGAAGGGTCAGAATGAAGGAGTGGCAATGGCAGCCCGACCTGGCCGAGCTGCTTTTTCTACTGCCGTTTTGAGGGGGTCACAGCCGGATCACTCCAGCGGCGCCAGGATCTCGTCGCTGCGCACCTGCACCGGTATGGTCTCATCCGCGCGCTGCAGCAGCACCAGCAAGCTCTGTCGGTCCACCTCCAGCACATAGGCCGCCCCTTCCCGAGTCATGCAGCTCATGCCTGGCCGGATCTCGTTAATCTCCATCTCAACCTCCTTGTCTACTTCGCGATTGACGACAGCTGCACTCCTTGCAGCTGTCTCAGTATACCGCTATCCATAAGCAAAGAGGCCCCTTGTCGGGGCCTCTTTTCATCAGGCTTTTTTAGCCTTTGGCAAACTCTCTTGCCAGGTACCGTTGTCGTAGTGAGCGGTCCAACCGGTCGCCTTACCGTTGACCTCGCTCATCACGTACTGCTCCTTGGTCTTGCGACTGAAACGTACGATGGCGGGGTTGCCGTCCGGATCGGTGAGCGGGGCACCGGCCAGATATTTGTGCTTGGCAGAGATGCGATCCTTGAAGCGCTTGAGCTCTTCCACCAGCGGCGCGCGGGTCTCGCGGGATTTGGGGAAGTTGCTGGCCGCCAGGAACAAACCGGCAGCCCCGTCACGCAGCACAAAGTGAGCATCGGACTGGGTGCACTTGAGCTCCGGCAGCGGCACCGGATCCTCCTTCGGCGGCGCGATGTCGCCGTTTTTCAGGATCTTGCGGGTATTCTTGCAGGTCTCGTTGGTGCAGCCCATGTACTTGCCGAAACGGCCGTTCTTGAGCTGCATCTCGGCTCCGCAACGGTCGCACTCGATGCTCGGCCCTTCGTAGCCCTTGAGCTTGAACTGGCCCTTCTCGATCTCGTAGCCATCGCAATCCGGGTTGCGACCACAGACGTGCAGCTTGCGGCTGTCATCGATGATGTAGGCATCCATCGCTGTACCACAGACGCCGCAGCGGTGCTTGGCGCGCAGCGCTTCGGTTTCCGCCTCTTCGCCGTCAGTGGCGGAGACAAACTCGTCGGCAGAGACCAGGTTGATGGTCTTCTTGCAGCGCTCTTTCGGCGGCAAAGCATAGCCGGAGCAACCAAGGAACACGCCGGTGGTGGCAGTACGAATACCCATCTTGCGGCCGCAATCCGGGCAGTCGATGTCGGTCATCACCATCTGGTTGGCACGCATGCCGCCCTCTTCGGGCGCCTTGTCAGCCTTCTCCAGCTCCTGGGTAAACTCGGCGTAGAAGGCGTCCAGCACCTTCTTCCACTCAAGGCTCCCTTCGGCGATGCCATCGAGCTTGTCTTCCATCTTGGCGGTGAACTCGTAGTTCATCAGCTCAACGAAGTTCTCCACCAGACGATCGGTGACGATCTCGCCCATCTTCTCGGCGAAGAAACGGCGGCTTTCGACCCGCACATAACCGCGATCAACGATGGTGGAGATGATGGAGGCGTAGGTTGACGGACGGCCGATGCCGCGTTTTTCCAGCTCGCGCACCAGCGCTGCTTCGGTGAAACGGGCAGGCGGCTTGGTGAAGTGCTGGCGCGGATCCAGCTTGACCAGTTTCAGCACCTCGCCAACGGTCACCGCCGGCAGCTGGCTATCTTCGCCCTTGCGACCCATCGGCGGCAGTGCCTTGGTCCAACCGGCGAAGCGCAGGGTACGACCACGGGCCTTGAGCTCGAATTCACCCGCCTTGACGGTCAGGGTGGAGGAGTCGTACTGAGCCGGGGTCATCTGGCAAGCAACGAACTGACGCCAGATGAGATCGTACAGACGCATGGCATCCGGCTCCATCCCTTCCAACATCTCGGCAGTCACCTGTACGTTGGAGGGACGGATCGCTTCGTGCGCTTCCTGAGCATTGGCCTTGGCGCCATACAAATTCGGCTCGGCTGGCAGATAGGCCGCGCCATACTGCTCGCCGATATATTCACGCACCGCCTCAACCGCCTCTTTGCTGAGGTTGGTGGAGTCGGTACGCATATAGGTGATGTAACCCGCTTCATAGAGACGCTGGGCCATCATCATGGTCTTCTTGACCCCGAAGCTCAGCCGGGTAGAGGCCGCCTGCTGCAGGGTAGAGGTGATAAACGGCGCGGACGGCTTGGAGCCGGTCGGCTTGTCTTCCCGGTTCACCACCTTGTAGTCGACCCCTTCCAGGGCTGCGACAGCGGCAAAGGTCTCGGCCTGGGTCACCGGCTTGAAGTCTGCCCCGTTGCGGCTGACCACTTCCATCCGCAGATCAGCCTTGTCACCGGTCAGCAGGTCGGCATTGAGATCCCAGAACTCGACCGGAACGAACGCCTTGATTTCGCGCTCTTTATCGACGATAAGACGCACCGCAACGGACTGTACCCGACCGGCGGAGAGACCGCGGGCCAGCTTTTTCCACAGCAGCGGGGAAACCATGTAACCCACCACTCGGTCGAGGAAACGACGAGCCTGCTGGGCATTAACGCGGTCAATATTGAGTTCGGACGGCTGGGCGAACGCCTCCTTGATGGCGCTCTTGGTGATCTCGTTGAACACCACGCGCTTGTAGCGACTGTCGTCGCCACCGATGATCTCGCGCAGGTGCCAGGCGATCGCCTCTCCTTCTCTATCCAAGTCGGTTGCGAGATAGATGGTGTCAGCTTTCTCGGCCAGACTTTGCAACTCGCTAACCACCTTCTCCTTGCCGGGCAAAATCTGGTAGTTGGCCTGCCAGCCAGCGGTCGGATTGATACCCATTCGGGCAAACAGGGCCTTGCGATCCTTGGCAGCCTTCTCGGATTCGCTCAACTTGATGCCGCGAATGACAGGTTTCTTGGGCTCGGTGCTGGCGCTGCCGCTGGTGGGCAGATCGCGAACATGACCCACGCTGGATTTCACCACGTAGTCCTTGCCCAGATATTTGTTGATCGTCTTGGCCTTGGCCGGAGACTCCACTATGACCAGTGATTTGCCCATGCTGTAACTATTATCCTCATTGCACCCGACGGGGTTGGTGTGCGGTTTTGTGGGGCTGTATAAGAGATTTGGCGCGAAAAAGCAATCTTGTGAGCAAATTTGCCTGACCAGCCCGAACCACACGGCTTCTTTTATTGCTTCTTTATTTATTAATGCGAAGGCAACAGGCCGGACGCAACCGCTTTTTCAATTTTCTGCCATACCGCCCCTCTTTTTATATCTGAAACGACATAAAAACGTCTGCTGGTTACCGGCTTGTTACAAAAATATAAAATCTCTTTATAATGGCCCAACCCCGACGCATTGTGCGCGGAAGGAATCGCTACCCATCATAAAAATCGAAAGGATGTACTCAATGAAGCACTTCGAGGTCAATTTCGACGGTCTGGTCGGCCCGACTCATAACTATGCCGGCCTCTCCTACGGCAATGTTGCCTCCCAGAGCAATGCCCAGGAGGCTTCCAATCCGAAAGAGGCCGCCAAACAGGGGCTGCGCAAGATGAAGGCGCTGACCGAGCTTGGCATGACCCAGGGGGTACTGGCGCCACAAGAGCGTCCCGACCTCGCGACCCTGCGCCGCCTCGGCTTCACCGGCAACGATGCCCGGGTGCTGGAACAGGCCGCCAAGCAGGCTCCCGCCGTACTGGCTGCCTGCTATTCGGCTTCCAGCATGTGGACAGCCAACGCCGCCACCGTCTCCCCCAGTGCCGATACCCAGGATGGCCGCATTCACTTCACCCCCGCCAACCTGACCAACAAGTTTCACCGCTCCCTGGAGCCTGACGTCACTGGTCGCATCCTGCGCGCCGTGTTCAACAATGATCGCCACTTCAGCCACCACCTCCATCTGCCGGAGAACGATCACTTCGGCGATGAGGGGGCAGCCAACCACACCCGGCTCTGCCGCGCCTATGGCGAAGCGGGTGTCGAGCTGTTCGTCTATGGCCGCAGCGCCTTTGATCTCTCCCGCCCGGCACCAAAGCGCTATCCGGCCCGCCAGACTCTGGAGGCAAGTCAGGCCATCGCCCGCCTGCATGGTCTTGATGAGGAGAGCGTGGTCTTTATCCAGCAAAATCCGGAGGTGATCGATCAGGGGGTATTCCACAACGACGTGATCGCTGTGGGTAACCAGAATGTACTCTTCTTCCACCAGCAGGCATTTCTCAACACCAAACAGGCGCTGGCCGAGGTGCAGACCAAGTTTGGCGAAGGGGAGCTGCACTTTATCGAGGTGCCGACCGCCGAGGTATCTGTGCTGGATGCAGTGAAATCCTATCTGTTCAACACCCAGATCCTCACCCTGCCCAATGGCGAAATGGCGATCATCGCCCCCACCGAGTGCCGCGACAATCCGGCGGTGTCGGCGTACCTGAACAAGCTGCTGACCATGAACACACCGATCAAGGCCGTTCACTACATGGACGTCAAGCAGAGCATGCGCAACGGCGGCGGCCCCGCCTGTCTGCGGCTGCGGGTCGCCATGAACGATGCCGAACTCGCGGCTGTCAATCAGGCCTGCCTGATCAACGACAGCCAGTTCACCCGCCTCGATGGCTGGGTCGATCGCCACTATCGTGACCGCCTGACCCTCGATGACCTGCGGGATCCGGCACTGGTGCAGGAGTCCCGCAGCGCACTGGACGAGCTGACCCAGATCCTGAAACTGGGTTCGGTCTACCCGTTCCAGCGCTAGATGTGATGCCCGAGAAGACCGCCGACGCTGGCGGTCTTCTGCTATCTGCCTTCTCTTCAGCGCGATCGCCAAATTGCACAGATGCTGTTTTGTGCAGAAAAGCAGCGCACAACTTGCTGATAAGCTTGTATTTTGAGCTGGATGTATCAAAAATCGACGAACAGTCATTTTTTACTGCCAGATGCCTCATCAAGGGGTTCACAAAGCCTCTGGATCTGATAGTATGCGCCTCGCACTTGGGGAGGGGTTCCCGAGCGGCCAAAGGGATCAGACTGTAAATCTGACGGCTCTGCCT